>WNFZ01017485.1_pt1 | contig 14108 bp, 7 predicted proteins | sample 5400081 | NCBI WGS metagenome assembly WNFZ01 (sample SAMN13153365, study PRJNA577476) | soil metagenome | isolation source: 80 cm soil or saprolite under grassland replicate 1 | place: USA:California | collected 2016-06-15
TGGTATCTGAATATCGCCAATAATAAGCCTGTAATAATGAGATTACAAAGTAAAAGTTGGTTATGAAGGATGAAAGTAATGGACTGATTAATACATATAACCAGTGCTTTTTCAAAAATTTCCTGTATCATATTGAGCGGTTGAATAGGCACAAAACCATTGCAGTATCCCGCTGGGGGTATCATCGAAGCCACAATCCACCAGCATGCATCGAGATAAATAATGCTTGCACTAAGTCGAAAAGCAACTCAAAGTAATGTATTTATGTTTCGCACTTGGGCTTTATTGTCCCAAGTTATTGCATTTAATTAGAGATGGAGTTCTGATAACACAGATCTTTTTGCAAAAACAACACCACGCCTAGGAGAAATTTCCATGAAACCACAACGCAGCATAATTAGGTGGGTAACAATCCTCATACCGCTCACAGTTCTTCTTCTTGCATTTATGTTAGCTTTACCTTCGGCATCTGCACAGGGGGAAAATACTTCCACACCAACACCAATAAATACACAAACACCTACACCCTATTCGGGCGGACTAAAACTTACAAGTCTTGATTTTCACCAATATGGTGGGGGATATTCGGCAACTGTTACTACATATAGCAATGTGTCAGTTGGCACAGATGCTAACGATATATATTTATCAGGTAAGTTAGTCGGTCAAGCTGGTCCAGACGGCGATTTCAAAGATTTGCAGGGCGGTTATACCATTAAGAATACAAGCACGTCCACGTTGAAAGTTTACTTATATGGATACTCGGAAGCATCAGGAAATTTAACAGTTAATAATTTCGGTTTCACCGATCCTGACCAGTATTACAACGAAGGTGTTCCTGACCCGCAAGGTTATTTCGGCTTCGGACCTGTAACATGGTCGTTTTACTATATGATACCTGCTGGCCAATCGCGAACGTTCTTAGCGGAAGTGGGGAAGAATTGGGCGAGAATGACGCCAAATGGTGCATATTCGTATTATTCATCTTGGCATATTTCAGTCTTTCCCTCTGATAGCGCCTTTACCCCTACGCCTTCGCCTACAATCACGCCCACCAATACTCCGAGTCCTACTGTTGATCCTCTTTCGATTCGATACTCTGGTGGGAATAAAACCCTTAATAATTCGTCAGCAATTGAAACTGATAAGACAATTAGTGGTCTTATAGATACACAATTATGTTGCGGAGATCCGATCAATACACATACTGGCGTATCTTCGTTTACGTTAGCGGATCTCTCCTTTTCAACTTCAGCAGGCGATTTAGTTTTCCAAAGGTCATACTCTTCCGGTGCAGTGGACACTGCTGGTGTTCTCGGCTACGGATGGATACACAACCACGATGCCAAACTCATTTTCCCAACCAACCCCGGCGGAAAGGATGGATACGTACTCTTCCAGAGTGTCCTTGGCAATCAATATTTGTTTAAGATTGAATCGGATGGAACCTTTACGCCAGATCACGGTGTCATCGCTTCCCTCACTAAATCCACTTCAACCCCTATTACCTATACACTAACAGATTCTCAGCAATCTATTTTCCAGTTCAACCAGAATGGTGTTTTAACTTTGCGCAAAAATGCGCTGGGACATGAAATTGATTACAATTATGATTCTAATGGCAAGCTAATCAAAATTAGTGCAGATAATGGCACTCATTTCTTACAAATTGGATATGATCCGCAGGGGCGTATTAATTCAGTAAAAGATTATGCGAATCGAGAGGTAATCTACTCTTACGATAACACTTCTGGGGATCTATCTTCATTTACAGATGTGCTCGGAAGAACCTGGACTTATGCGTACAATGCTGATCACCATCTGACCCTAGCACAAGACCCCAATGGCAAAGATATCGTCAAAACCGACTATGATTCGCAAGGGCGTGCCTGGCGTCAGTTCGGTCCTGATATCAATGGAGATGGACAGGACGAGCTCTTAATCGAATTAACCTATAACGCAAACGGCAATACGACGGTTCAGCCTGGATTGGACGATCCTAATACACATACTTACGATGAACGCGGCACCATAACGAACCAAACAAACAGTGCAGTAGGAAATCAATCAAGACATTATGATGCTAATTTCCGCCCGGATGTGATCACGGACTCATTAGGTAACACGACAAATCTGACTTGGAGCGATGATGGAGTCAATCTAACACATATAGAAGATGCGCTTCATAACCCAACAGATATTGACTATAACGATTACAATAATCCAACAAAAGTTGTTGATTCAGTAGGTAATCAGATACTTTATCTTTACGAAGATGCGAATTTCCCAACCTTACCAACTCAAACTAAGGTTCTTGACCCGAGTGACAATCTTATTAGCAAAACGAGCTATGAATACTACCCACCGTCCAGTGAAATTTGGGCCGGGAAAATAAAGTTTCTTACGGATGCACTTGAACATCAAACGTACTTTGAGTATGCGCTGACAGATACCGGTTACAAGGAAACGGTACATATCGCCTATGGCACGCCAAGCGTACAAACCATAGTAAATGAATATGATAATTTAGGGCGCTTGGTTAAAACAACTAACCCTGCCGGTCTAATTACACTGAACGAGTATGATGATGCGGGGCACTTGACCAAAACAACTAACCCTGCCGGTCTAATTACACTGAACGAGTATGATGATGCGGGACGTTTGATCACAACCACACGCAACTATGATTTGAATCGTCCTCAAAACGATCAAAATAAATATAACCTGGTTACCGAGTATCGCTATGACAATCAAGGCAATCAGATCGCGGTTATCGATACTTACGGGATAATCACCCGCACTTATTATGATATAGAGAATCGCCCGGTCACAGTGGTACAGAACCTGACAGGGCGAACCATCGAGACAACCTCACCTCCCAATCGAGGCACTGGTATCACTGATGAAAATATCCGGACCGATACAGTGTATGATCCCGCGGGGAATGTGTTCCAGACGATTGATCCAGCCGGGATCGTAACACAAACTTACTATGATGCGGCCAACCGTCCCAGCTTCACAGTCCAAAACTTTGTCGACCCAGGTATATATGATCCTACTTACCCTGATCAGAATATTCGAACAGAGTATTTCTACGATGCCAACGGCAATGTAATTGCCACCAAGGATACGCTCGGGGTCATCACCCGCACTTATTATGATGGATTGAATCGCCCTAAAACTGTTGTTCAGAATCTGACCGGGCAAGATATCACAGAAACAAATGCTCCAGGGCGCGGGACTAGTTCAAATATCCGAAACGATACTTATTATGACGCCAATGGGAATACTATCGCGATTATCGACCCAAAGGGCATTATCACCCGTACTTATTATGATTCCCTAAATCAATCTGTCGCAGTTGTTAAAAATTTGGTTGGGAAATCCTATGCTGACTCTACCTTGCCAGATCCTGCACAGGATTGTGGAACAGAAGCGAATATCTGCTCTTTCACCTATTATGATCAAGCTGGAAACACCATTGCCTCAGTTGATCCTACTGGTGTGGTCACACGTACCTATTATCAATCCAGCCGCCCTTACACCACAGTTCAAAATCTGATTGGTGATATTTATGCCAATACTCCACCCGAACGCGGTAGCGGACAGTCTGGTGAAAACATCCGCTGGGACACACGACGAAGTATGACTATGATGAAGTTGGGCAACTAATTAAAACTACTGTCAACTATGCTAATGGTGGGGAGCCCCAAAACGACGAGAACCAGTGGAATATTGTCACGGAATATGCCTATGATGCGTTATGCAAGCAATATAAGAACACTGATACGTTAGGTCGAGTCACCTTGAGCGGCTATGACGATTTGGGCCGCTTGACAAGTGTGACCCAAAATTACTTATTAGGTGTGGTACAGAATTACAAAGATTCTTCCTCCGGTAATCAGTTTAACTTGATAACCAGTTACTTCTATGATGAGCGTGGGAATCAAGCCGCTGTTAAAGATACAAAGGATGTAATCACCCGCACATATTATGATTCCCTCTTACGACCAGTCGCTGTCGTACATAATCTCACAGGGCAAGACCTCTCTACTTCGTTCCCACCCGCGCGTTATAACCCACCGAGTCCCACAACAAATGTGCGCGCTGATACAGTCTATCTGGGAAATGGGACTGTTGATTATGTTCTCGATGAAATGGGGAAGAAAACCGACTATAGCTATGACACGCTCGGTCGCCTCATCACGACTCAAGATCCTCTTCTCAATCCTACGATTTATGAATATGATGCGGATGGCAACCGCAGCCTGATGACGGATGCCGAGGGCGTGTCCACTAAGTATGAATATGATGGATTCGGTCATTTGAAGGCAGTGATTGAGAATTACCGCGCAGGTATTACAGCAGATAATGAAACGAATGTCCGCAGTGAATATACGTATGACGCTAATGGTAACCGTTTGAGCATTCTCGATGGGAATGGTCATCCAACAGTCTTTACTTACACTGCTCTGGGTCAGCTAAGAACAGAAACAAATGCTTTGGGGCACCAGAGCACTTATGACTATGATGCTATGGGTAACCGAACCTCCCTCCTAGATGCCAACGGCAAAACAGTTGGATATGAATATGATGAACTAAATCGCATCAAGAAGATCGATTATCCTAATCCAGACGTAGATGTTATATTTTCCTACGATGCACTTGGACGTCGCGTATCGATGACGGATGGAACAGGCAGCACTTCATGGAATTACACTAATATTGATGTTCCTAACCTCATCACAGATCCATTTGGGACTGGTGTTTCCTATGATTACGATCCTCTTGGAAACCGAACGAAACTAAGTTACGGAAGTCAAGTAGTAAACTACAGTTATAACAATTTGAATCAATTATCTACGGTTTCGGGCGGTGGTTTACCCAATCCTGTTCAGTATGGATATGATGCATCAGGGCGTATCAAAACGATAACACGTCCAAATCAGGTAAATACAACTTACAATTACTACGGTAATGGCTGGTTGCAGGATATAACCCATTCGGATGCTACTCAAACTCTGGCTTCTTACGAATATCAATATTATCCAGATGGCAATCGAAGCCAAGTAATTGAAAACATCGTTTCTCCAACGCTGCCGCATGGTCAGGCTCCCTCGAATGCATTTGCTTTTACAAGTTTTATCCAGCCCAAGCCTGAGCTTGCTGATAAAGCGCTCTTCGCACCCGCGTATCAGAGCGAGCCGACAGAAACATCTATTGCAACCGATACAGCAACTCCAAGCCCAACGGGCACACCAACTGCGACATCGACTGGTACCCCGACATTTGTGACGACCTCTACTCCACTCTCCGAGACAGAAACGTCTCTTCCTGTAGCCTCTGGAGTTTATGATTCGAGCAACGCTGAAGCCAATTCGGACCAGGTTGTGTCAGATGCATTTTCTGCGCAAAGCATAACGAACCTTACAGCTCAATACTTGATTGTAGCTGGTGGTGGGGCTGGCGGCTCTACATACGCAACAGGTCGTGATGGCGGAGGAGGAGGTGCAGGTGGTTTACTCCAAGGTACAACAACACTGGGCGGACAATCTTATCAAGTTGTTGTGGGCGCTGGTGGAGTCGGTATTTCCAATAACTATGGTGGTAACGGCGGTAACTCATCCTTTGCAGGTCTGACCGCCATCGGCGGTGGCGGTGGCGGTCTTGGGCGTGCTGCCAGTTCTGGAGCTGATGAAAACGGTAGACCTGGCGGTTCAGGTGGCGGTGGTGGATCGAACGCCGGTCAGGGCGGCGCTGGCACATCAGGTCAAGGAAATAACGGCTGGAGCTACTATTCCACTTATGGTGGCGGTGGAGGTGGTGCTGGTGGAGCAGGGTCGTACCAATATGGTGGACCGGGTTTGGCGTCTTCCATCACTGGAACAAGCGTGGTATACGCAGCAGGTGGTAGTGGAACTCACACAGCGATGGCTGGAGCCCCTAACACTGGCAATGGGGGTGGTGGCGGTCTGGATGGTAATGGCAGGACTGGAGCGGCAGGCGGTTCAGGTATCGTTGTCATTCGCTATCTCACAGGCAGTGCAATTGGCTCGGGTGGGACGATTACTTATGCAGGTGGCTATACTATTCATACCTTCGCTAGTTCTGGAACATTTACCATTGCTCCCCCTCCAACAAATACCCCAACGAATACACCGACCAGCACACGTACGAATACGCCTACTAACACACCAACCAATACGCCCACTAATACTCTGACGAATACGCCGACAGATACGCCAACCCACACCTCAACTCCGACCGAGACCTTCACACCAACAGCAACTGAAACCTATACACCGACGGTTACAGATACACCAACGCCGACACAAACTCCAAGCGGACCGGTGACCATCAACTATGTTTACGATCCATTAAAACGGTTAACAGAAGCTAACTATTCGGCCGGAGATTACTACCATTACACTTATGATGCACTGGGCAATCGCCTCACACAGGATACGCTAATCAGCGGTCTATCCATGAGCACTACCTATGGTTATGACATTGCCAACCGCGTGACCAACATTAACGGTGTGACATATACCTTTGATGCTAACGGCAATCTACTTAACGATGGTGTAAATACCTATACTTACGATTCTGCCAACCACTTGAAGACGATGATAAGTGCTTCTGTTAATGCCAGTTACTCTTACAACGGACTCGGTGATAGACTCCAGCAAACGGTAAACGGAAATGCGAATACATTTACGATGGATCTAAACACTGGCTTGACTCAAGCCCTCAGCGATGGCACGTACAATTATGTGTATGGTCTAGATCGTATTACACAAACCCAAGGAAGTACGACCGAATACTTCCTTGATGATGCGCTTGGGTCAGTTCGCCAGATGGCAGATGCCAACGCTGCACTTACCTATGCCCGCACTTATGATCCCTATGGTATTGTTACGACAACCAGCGGCAGTTCCTATTCGGCTTATGGTTATACCAATGAATATGCTGACAGTTACATTAAGTTAATTTACTTGCGCTCCCGCATGTATGACCCCGCTTCTGGACGCTTTACCACCAAAGATTCACGGCAGAGCGATTATAAGAGGCCCTTATCTCTAAATGCCTGGATGTACACCGAGGGGAACCCTGTCAACTATGCTGACCCGACAGGTCATTGTAGTGGAGACCCAAGCGACCCCAAGAATCCAGATATATCTTGCTGGAACATGATCACTCATATTGAGTCGAGGTTTACTAATGTTCATGTTTTTAGTCGAGATAAATGGATATATAACGAACTCTTAGCAATGGCAAAAGCGCTATCTGGACGTGGTTTTGGTGGAGCTATTGCAACTGCACCTGCGATAAACTTTTATCGCCAAGAATTCGGCGGTTCTGGAGAAGGAGGACTAACTAAACAATTAGATGATGGCACCTACAATATCGCCATCTACAACCTTGCTTATTACATTGAACCAGATGTCACTAATGCTAGCGGGCTTCCAAACCTTCAAAACTTTGAAGGGGCAATTGTTCACGAGTTAACTCATGTCGCAATTGATCAAGACCCGACAATACTTCAATCATATAAACAAGAACAAGACAAACATGGTTCAGGAGCTACTATCGGTCTTGATTATAATAAGTCGAACTGTGTTACTGCTATTCCTTATGACGCAGATTGTATGAATAAAGAGATGATTGCAATGACCGCGTCGACCTTCCAATTAAGCCCAAAATCCTTTGATTTTTCTTTCTTTCTGGGTCATGATTGGCGTAAGGATTGGTTTCAATCTAATTCTTCCCTAAATCCACTTGCGGGTATGTGCTATGGACCATATAAATAACAAATTAAGATTAATAGCTTTTGCTTTGATTGTACTAATAACCGTATCATCTTGCAGGAGTAATAATATAGTAAATCTTCCTCCGCCAGACAAACAATGTCGAGCTAGTTTGAGTTGGCATGGACTGTCTCCAGGAAAGTCAACGTTGAGTGATACTGTAAAAGAATTGGGAGAACCTTTGAAAAAAGAAGGGTTTAAGTTTAATGATCAGTATAGATCTTATTATGCGTACAAGGTGGATAACGGGAAAGTCGCTGATTATGTGCATGATTATATATTTTTTAGACCTGACGGAGTGATCGATTGGATGGAAATTGTCGAAGCGGATAGGTCCGGAAAATTTGAAACGGTGTATAGCACTGTACTGCAACTTGAAAACCAGGTAGACGTGGTTTATACAAACAATAATTACAGACCTTGGATCACCGGTATTGCGGACATAAACGCAGGTCCCGACCGGATTTATGTTTGGTCAGAATGTGGATTGCTGCTTGATGCTATTGGTGGTGATTGCAAACTCATTGTAAGAAATCCAGCCCCAGCTTATGTAGGTGAAGGTGAACCTGCCCCTAATGTAAACAGTATTGTTTTGATGAAAATATATTTTCAACCTACTACGTATGCTGCTTTTACTGACTATTATATGTATAAGATGCCTTATGGCATATGGTATAAATATCTGGCAGATATTAGATAATTCAAGTATAAATCTTTGAAATAAACTTCTTGCTCGGCGGTGGTCTTCACGACGCAATACCGCCGAGCAATGTACATTAAAAACCTTGTATCTGTAGTATCCCTATTTCCTCCTTATTTGCCAGCGAGAGGATGCCTTCGCGCAATGCTTGCACTATCTCGCGTTGATGCTCGTTGAGCGTCCGCTTCATCCACCAATGTCACCAGCTCGGCGGGTGTGTAGAATGGCGCCTGTCTGCTCTCAGGCAGGTGGAACAACCGCTCGACCTGGCTCATGGCGCGGTAGTAATCCGCCACGATCGTGCCATCATACCGCCGGGCGTACCCAAGCGTGGTGTCCGGCTTTTCATGCGCGAGCAGAACTGCACACTCAGCACTGGCGCACCTGCATTTAGCCACAACGTAGCACAGCTATGGCGAAGTTGATTTAGTTCGTCAAACCACAGATTTTCCCCCATCCCCACGCAGCAGCACTTTCTGACGCGCGCGCTCTCATAAGTATGGGGTGGATTTTGGTGGTTTGACGAACATACACTCTGGACATTTCCAAATGAAAGAATGTTCATTTATATTTTCAATCATGATATAGTTCGAGAATGAAAATATATTTTGCAGGTCCATTATTTTCAGAGGCTGAAAAGAAATTTAACTTCAAGCTGACTAAAAAGTTAGAAAGGCTGGAATTCGAGGTTTATCTTCCTCAAAGAGATGGAGTAGAAAAGAACAGGCCTCCTTATAATACGATGCAACCTGATGAGAGAAGAAAGGCTTTATTTGAATTAGACAAAAAGCAAATATTAGGTTCAGAAATATTTCTTTTTGTACTTGATGGAAGAGTACCCGATGAAGGGGCTTGTGTAGAATTAGGTATTGCATACGCTCAACGAGATCTTTTGAAACTAAAAAAACATTTAGTGGGCTTTATGACCGATCAAAGAGCGGCTTTTGTTGGTAGTAAGCTTAATCCTATGCTAAAAGTCCCCCTAGACTTTATCGCTGAAGACGAAAAATCACTCTTGGAGTATCTATCTGAACTCAAAAAATGAAGGTAGAAATTACAGAAAATAAACAACTTTCCCCTATTGGGTTCTATAACTTTCTAGACTTTGACAAGTTCTGCATAATGGCTTTCCATAAAATCTCAAGCTGTATACCAATTGAGCATTCGATATTCTTGGCTTGATGAATATAAACTTCTATTCTTGAAACATGTGTTGAACACCGACTTGTAGTTTAGGCATAATATTCTCTGGTAAACTGTCTGATATGAAAAACAACGCGACATTCCTGGATAAGCCTAAAGCCTCTATCCCAGCAAAATGGGGAGCGATTGGAGCGATTATTGCCATCATGATAATCACTGTATTGGAGTTTCCGGCTCCGATAGGATTTGAAACCAGACCACAAACCAACGTTTCTCCCTTGTGGGGGCTTTTCTTTTTGATAATTCTGATTACCGAAATTGCGGCGATCCCTTTAATTTTCAAACGTCCAAGTCTTGGGCGAAAGTTCGGTATTCTTGCTGGGATTCTAAACATTCTTCAGGTTATTGCCGACCAGACACATCTGATGCAGCCTGAAGTAGCTCCTCTTGGTTACTCAGCTCTAGAGGGAATGGTTGTCATTGCATCATTAGTGCTGATCTATTTTTCGTTAAAAACCCCAGACGGCTTGTAGAAGATTCGACTCACGAACCGGATGCAAAAAGCGTACTGGATATATCTGAGGAGTGATCTTCTACCAGAATTTCGAGACCATTTCGTAAGAATTGATTTTAGGTCACAGGTACCAATCTAGCAGTCTCAAAATGAAATAAAAGGGGATGTTTGATTCTAAATATTTCCTCAATAATCACTACCGCTGTGACTCCAGCCCAAATATGGAATTTCCCGAAAGATGCTTGAATTGTTTTTCTATTTTTGTCGTCTTTAGTAATCCAGAACTTATTCTCGGCTGATAATGGACACTTGTGTTTTAGACCCACTTTTTCTAGGTGCATTGATTGAAGCAACTTAATTATCTTTTTTCTCTGTCCGTAATAATGATTTGTTGGCAGTAATGGGATGTCGAGTACGATATTTCCATACATATTTGCAAACTGCATAAAATACTCGCCTGCTTCGTCAAAAGAGAAGCTGATAAAAGAGCCTTCTGGGAGATGACAAAGGGCGTAGTACATGAAATCTTTACTTTGGTCGGAGCTTTTATTCTTGGATCTTCCCCAATTGAACTTCAGCCTAAGGTCATAAAATTCTTGTCGCGGCAGCGCGGTTTCAATATCCAGATCTAAATCAATTCCCAACATATTCCTTTTTATTTTCCAAGCCATATAAGTATCGATGTATTTTTCTCCAATTAAATATATACTACGGGTGCAACCTAAGTCATATCTTTATTGCAATGTCCGATTCCTATAATCCAAATAGGAAGTGGAATTTATGCAGCAAAATTTGGGCCCAGCCTCAAAACATCCCAGATTTGACTTCTCCCGTAAATTATGCTAACTTGCAGGAGTACGTTCCTGTAAATCATGCTAATACAAAGGAGGGTTGAATCGGACCTAGAGAAAGAATTGTTTAGAGGAAAGCTCCTTATTCTTTATGGAGCAAGAAGAGTAGGAAAAACTACCCTAGTAATGGATATTCTGAAAAAGCATGGCGGAAGATATCTTAACTGCGACGAACCCGATATTAGGTCAGCTCTCACTCACAAAACATCTACTGAGTTGGCTACATTTTTTCAAGGCTCCAATCTTATTGTCATCGATGAAGCTCAAAGAGTCAGAGATATTGGCCTTACGCTAAAACTAGCCGCCGACAATCTGACTGATTTGCAAATTATCGCTACAGGATCGTCGTCTCTGGACCTCTCAAACAAAATTAAAGAACCTTTAACGGGAAGGGCTAGTGAGTTCTTCCTACCGCCTTTTTCGGTAACAGAGATCAACAAAAACCGGCTTGAGGCTGAAAGGCTTTTGGAAACTCGCTTACGCTATGGACTTTATCCAGAGGTGGTAACAGAACCGGATAAAGCAGAGGATCTATTGAGAGCAATCCACAGAAACTATTTATACAAAGATGCTTTAGAGTTTGCAGGTCTAAAAAACCCAGAAGCCGTGGAGAAGTTAGTCTCAGCATTAGCTTTACAAATTGGTCAGGAAGTTTCTTACACAGAACTTGCAAATTTAGTTGGTGTTGATCAAAAGACGATTTCGACTTATGTTCGTTTACTGGAACTTAGTTTTATTATTTTTCGGCTAGCACCTTTGTCGCGCAATCTAAGAAAGGAAATAAGTAAATCAAGAAAAATCTATTTTTGGGACTTGGGTATAAGAAATGCTTCTATCAACAACTTCAATCCTCTAGCTTTAAGAAATGATGTAGGACAGTTGTGGGAAAACTTTCTTGTTATGGAAAGGGTCAAGAAAGATTTGACAGACCGTAGGTTTACAAACAAGTATTTTTGGCGCACATGGGATAAGCAAGAGGTTGATTATGTTGAAGAAGAGGGCGGCCATTTTCAAGCATTTGAAATTAAGTGGAATAAAACCAAAAAATATCCTCCAAAAGCGTGGTCAGAAAACCATCCAAAGTCCAACTGGGAAGGAATAAGTAAAGCTAATTATTGGGAGTTTATTGGCGGTTGAATCTTCATCATTTACGTTGCCAAATATTGCCCAATACATCTCTATTAGAGTTCAAATCCTAAATCTGAGATTTCTAAACCCGATTTTTGGATAACGCATTGCAAGTTTGACGCCAAGGAAAAAATAAGGGATGAATTTCAGGAAATTTGTTACAACGCTTCCTTGGCAGAACCGAAAACAAAAGTTACAAATCAAACCCCAAAGATTTTTAAAATAAAGTCCAACCGGAGCAAAAAAGGCTAGACAGTTTTGTCCTGCTTGAACTGTTAGAGAATCAAATTGAAACGAGAAACATCAAGAGGGATTCAAAGCCGTGAGAATATCTTTGCCACGGTTCACAATCAACGAGATATGACCTTCGTTAGGATAGTACGTTGGTTTGCAGGTGGTAAGTCTTTGAGCTAGACTTCGTACTGCTGTAGCAGGAATTTGTGTGTCTAGTTCGCCATGCCAAAGATACAGGTTAGACAATGTAATATCCTTCAACTTAAAACCCCAGTTGCGACTACCAATCAAAGTGCCGTCGTAGGCGGCTCCCCTGGTTCCTCGCTTTACAGCTTCTGCGAGTGAAGCACCCATAGTGTCAGCTACGCCTGGGACAGACAATGCTTTTTTATCAGGCTCGACCCATCGTTGAGATGCTCTTGTCAGTAGTTTCTTGGCATGTTCTTCATCTCGAAGGAAGCGTTTTGTAATCGGTAGTATTAGCCAGGGCAGCCACCTTGATAGAAAAGCGAGAAATAAACTTGTGTGTCCTACCCCTGAAACGATACCGCAGGAAATCAAGCGATTAGGAATTTTGTATGTACATGCTAGCGCATAGGGGCCACCACCGGAGAAGCCTAAGACTGAAAAGTGGTCAATTTGTAGGCTAGTGGCTAATTCAAGGACATCATCAGTCCAATCTAATAAACTACGCCCCGCTTTGTAGGTAGATAGTCCCATACCTGGTCGGTCAACCCCAATAAGGCGAATACCAGTTTTCAATGCTTCACCAGCTAAAAACCTTGCTTCGAATCGCGATCCTGGGTGTCCATGAAAATAAAATAGTGGCTTCCCTGTTGAACTGCCATACTCAACAAATCCGAGCGTTCTTCCATCATGAAGTTGGATTGTTTTGTCTGAGCTATTTTTCATACTAAAGATTTATTCTTCGATTGTATAAGAGGTAGAGACAAGAGTCCTAAAAAACCACAAATCACAAAGCCCCAAGTTAATCCTAAAATTTGCGACAGTAGGCCAATCAGAATGGGTCCCACCATATCGCCAAACTCTTTGAACGAACCTGCCGCTCCCATTGTTGCGCCGAGCTTGCCTTCCTGCGCTAAATTACTGATCAATGTATCTGTATTGGTCCAAACGATTCCCACTCCTATCCCTGCAATAATGGCATCCACAATTAGTAACGCATCCCTTACAAAGGGTGCAGCAATAATGCTGATTGCAGAAAGTATTAGTCCAACGCGGATTGTCGTTGTAACATCTGTTTTATCCGCAAGATAACCCGCCACCGGCTGGATCAGAAGATAACTCAAGGCGACCAGGGAAAGAATCAAACCTGTTTGCACTGGACCATACTGAAGTGCATACACACGAACAGGCAAGAAGCCAAAGAGAATACTCACAAAGAACATATTTACTACAATGATTGCATACCAGCGTATTAGTTTGGGGTCTTTAAATACTGAAATAAATGATGTGAGTGAAAAATCATCATCGTCATCAAGAGCAACTTTCTCCTGAACGTTTGGGAGAAACAGAGACAAAATAAAAGCAAACACTCCAATTCCAGCAGCAGCAACAAAGATGTAGCTAAAATGACTCTTGGCAATAATTAACCCGCCTGCAAGTGGACTAAGCACGTACCCAGCACCCTTTATTGCATTATAGATGCCATATGCTCGGCCTCTATTTTGTTTGTAATACACTCCCACTAATGCCAGCGAAACAGCAGA
>WNFZ01006119.1_pt1 | contig 14106 bp, 14 predicted proteins | sample 5400081 | NCBI WGS metagenome assembly WNFZ01 (sample SAMN13153365, study PRJNA577476) | soil metagenome | isolation source: 80 cm soil or saprolite under grassland replicate 1 | place: USA:California | collected 2016-06-15
CGCACGGCGCATTGCTTCGATTTCAGATTGATCCTTTCGCAAGCGGAGGGCGGATAGAACATCACTTGCATCGGGGTAATCCGCTTCGGGCGCGCCATCTCGTACATAGCGGAATTCCAATAAACGGAGCTGACGCGGCTCAACGCCGATCCGCTTCCCATCCAGACCGAGAGTCTGCGTCGACTTGCGAAAAACGCCCTCCCACTCTGACGGATTCTCCCCATAAGGAAAGACCTGTAATTCATATGGCAATGCCGCAACTTTCTGCAATTCCAATTCTGGCAAAACAATTGCCGGCACCTGATCTTTTGCAAACAATAAGACAACAGGACGTTCCATCAAATGGAAATGCAAACCGGTGAGATGCGTCAGCGTAGGACCCGGATTCAGGATAATAGCATCCAAACCCGAGGTCCGGAGAGAATCGTTGAGCTTGTCAAAACGTGATTGCGTCATGGGAGTCTCCTGAGTTAATTTGCTTTCGGCCGCGGCTTGAGCAGAAATTATTCTAACGTGTGATATTTCTTCGCGAAGAAATACAGAATCCAATCCACAGCAATGGGGAACAATGTGTCGAATGTTGTGATGACTTTGAACCACCATGGAATCACGAGGCTGCGTCGAGGGCGCCTGGCGACATCCACCACACGTTGTGCAACATACTTCGAAGTCATGCGCACATCGAGGAAGCGATTAATAGTGGTGCGCATTCGATTCTTTTCAAGGTGTGTGCCAAATTCGGTCTGTGCGGGGCCAGGGTAAATGCCCGAAACCTTGATACCCAGCGGAGCGACTTCACGGCGAAGCGAATCAGTAAACGCGCGCACTCCATATTTGCTGGCAGCATAAGTGGTAATTAGTGGTGAGGCAATCAAGCCTGCCACAGAACACATATTGATGATTTGACCGGAACCGCGGTCGATCATATCGGGCAGGACGGCACGCGTCACAAGCATGGTACCGATGAGATTAACACGGATCAAGGTTTCAATGTGTCGGTCGGGATCAAGCTCTTCAAACCAATCCATCTCGCCAAAGCCAGCGTTGTTGAAGAGAATATCAATCTGTTGGTATAGATCGAGCGCAGTTTGCACCATGACGTCAATCTCCGCTTTTTGATTGACATCCACAGGAATCGCAATTGCCTCCCCACCCTCGTTCTGAATATCGGCGGCAAGTTGCTGCAATTTTTCCAACCGGCGCGCCGCCAGGACAACCTTGCATCCTTCTTTGGCAAAAAGGCGTGCTGCGTCCTCGCCAAATCCTGATGAGGCGCCCGTAATGAGAACCACTTTTCCGCGCAGTTTTTTAGCCGTGAAGTTCACTGTCAGAATCGTATCATGAAAAACGCAAAACAGATTGCGTTTTGCGTTATTATGATTCCAACAGGTGTTGGGGGCGACCCGCCAGAATCATCAGGTACTTTGCTCGCTGAGGACGGGTCGCCCTACTGATGCATATCCTCTTCATGGTAAGGAGCAAATGCTCTGGCTTGCACTCTATCGGAAAGCGCGGGAAAGTGTGAATTGACAAAGACTGAGACCCCCATGAGCTTTGGCAAAAAGAGGCTGCGCCGCGGTCGCTTTGCTAACTGTATAACTCCACTGGCAACCTGATCGGATGTCACCTTTAACCAATTGGGTGTTGCGAAGCGTTGTTTGGCTTTGTTCTGCCCAATATGTTTCTGAAATTCCGTGGAAGCACTCCCTGGATAAACAGCAGAAACATGCACACCCAGGGGAGTCGTCTCGCGGCGCAAGGCTTCTGTGAATCCGCGCACACCAAACTTCGCCGCAGAATAGACTGTGTACAGCGGAGGCGCAGCCCATCCGCCAATGGAACACATATTGATGATATGCCCGCTGCGCTGCTTGTACATCTGTGGCAGAACAGCGCGGGCGGTCCACATCACGCCCAACAGGTCAACTGTGATTTGCCCCTGAATATCCTGGATGGGATCCAGCGCCTCGAACCAATCCAACCGACCAAAGCCTGCGTTGTTAAATAAGATATCGATGCGACCATACGCGTCTATTGTCGATTTGACCATCGCTTCAATTTGTGTCGGCTGACTGACATCCATCGCGACCGGCATTGCATTTCCTCCTTTTGCGAGGATCACATTTGCCATCTCTTCAAGTTTATCCAGACGGCGCGCGGCTAGAACAACTTTGCATCCTTCTTGCGCAAATAACTTTGCCGCGGAGGCGCCGAACCCTGAGGATGCACCGGTGATAATTACAACTTTGCCTGTAAGCGATGACATGATCTCTCCTCCAACTCTCCGATTCGAAATAGAAAAGTGCGTAATACGGAATACGTATTACGCACTGTAAGTGCAAAGCGGATTAGTCGCCTTCGTCCTGATTATCATCTCTCGGTTGTCGCCTTGGACGCGGCGGTTCCATGATCGCTTTCGGAGCGAGTGCAATCTGCAAGACTTCGTCCATATGCTTGACCGGGATGATCTTCAATTCGGTTTTTGCAGCCTTGGGCAAGTCAATCAAATCTTTGAGATTCTTTTCAGGCAGGATGACCGTCTTTAATCCGGCGCGATGCGCTGCCAGCACCTTTTCTCGCACGCCACCGATCGGCAATACACGCCCTCGCAAGGTGATCTCCCCCGTCATGCCGACATGACGATAGACAGGCCGCCCCGTCAGGGCAGAAACAATTGCCGTTGCCATCGTAATTCCAGCCGATGGACCATCTTTCGGGATACCGCCTTCCGGCATATGAACGTGAATGTCCATTCGTTCGAATACATCCATATCGATATTCAATTGAGGCCCACGCGACTTGATATACGTCAATGCTGCCTGCCCCGATTCCTGCATCACCTCGCCCATCTGACCAGTCATCTGCAAACCGCCTTTGCCTTCCAACACTGCGACCTCTACAGGCATGATCTCGCCGCCGTTTTCGGTCCAGGCAAGGCTGGTGACTACGCCAACTTCATCGGTGAGTTCCGCTTCCGTTTGGAAAACTTGTTGCGGTCCCAGGAATTTCTCAATTGATTCGGCTGTGACGGTCGTCGGATATTTTCGTCCCTCGGCTTTCATGCGCGCTACTTTGCGCCCGACACGCCCGATCTCGCGCTCCAGATTGCGGACACCTGCTTCATAGGTATATTCACGGATAATCTTACGAATCGCGTTCGGTTCAAACACTAGGTTGACGCCATCCAATCCATTTTCATCAATCTGACGCGGGATCAGATAACGATTCGCAATCTCAAGTTTTTCCTCTTCAATATAGCCGGGGAAATCAATGACCTCCATGCGGTCCAAAAGTGGTGCCGGGATGGAGCTAAGGTTATTGGCGGTTGTAACAAACATCACCTTCGAAAGATCGAATGGCAGTTCCAAATAGTGATCGCTAAAGGCAAAGTTCTGTTCGGGATCAAGTACCTCCAGCATCGCCGAGGCAGGGTCACCGCGGAAATCGGAATATAGCTTATCGATCTCATCCAGCATGAACAGCGGATTGCTTGTCCCAGCGCGCTTCATCGTTTGGAGGATGCGTCCGGGCAGCGCGCCGATATACGTACGGCGATGACCACGAATCTCTGCTTCATCGCGCACACCACCCAAAGAAACGCGCACGAATTTACGTCCAAGCGATTCCGCAATCGAACGACCCAGGGACGTCTTACCAACACCAGGAGGTCCAACAAAACATAAAATCGGCTGACGTTCCTTTTTGGGTTTCAGCGAGCGCACAGCAATGTATTCCAGGATGCGTTCTTTGGCTTTTTTCAAGCCATAATGATCGCGGTCTAGAATCTTCGCCGCATTCTTGACGTCCAAATTATCTGGCGTTGAATTCGACCATGGTAGATCCACAATCCAATCGATGTAGGTGCGGATGATTCCCACTTCGGGCGCCATCGGGGGCATCTGATTGAGGCGGTCCAGCTCTTTGAGAGCGACCGTTTTTGCTTCTTCAGGGAGCGCCGCGGCTTCCACTTTCGTTTTGAGTTCGTTCGCATCGCGGGTGAAGATGTCGCCCTCGCCCAATTCATTTTGAATTTGACGCATCTGCTCGCGCAGGTAAAACTCTCGCTGACTCTTATCCACTTCACTTTGCACGCGCGAATGGATTTCATCTTCCAGTTCGAGGACATCTACTTCCTGGGCAAGGATTTTGTTCAACGCCTGCAAGCGTCCGCGTGCTTCGAGCAGTAGCAACAGGCTCTGCTTTGCCTCATAATTTAGTGAGATCGAAGTGGCGATCATGTCTGCCAGCCAGCCTGGTTCCGCAATATTCAACGCGAACAAATGCGCTTCTTCAGGGATCGATCGATCCAGTTGAACGCAGCGTTCGAACAGATCCAGCACCGAGCGCATGAGCGCCTGCGTTTGACGGTCGGCCGTTTCCGGTTCCGGCACGACGCGGGCGCGCACCATCAGATACGGTTTCGTGCGTGTGAACTCGACGATCTCCACACGGCGACGCCCTTGCACGAGAGCAGAGTGCGAGCCATCCGGCATTTGCAACAACCGCCCCACTGCCATCTCCACGCCTACAGGGAGGAAATCATTCGGTCCCGGGTTATCAAGGTCGGCATCATGTTGAGTCAAACCAATAACCGTTTGTTCCTTAAGCTGCGCTTCCTGCACGGCCAGTAACGATCCCTCGCGCCCGACAAAGATCGGTGATACCATGCGCGGGAAAACAACCAGATCACGCAACGGCAAAACGGCGGCTTGTATAATGCCATCTTCATCAGGCTCGCGGTTCGGGACGCGATACAGTTCCTCCGTCCGTTGCGAGAGGGTTAAGTCAAAATTATCTTCTTCTTCATTCCAGTCTTTTGTATGTGCCATTTTTAACTCGTAACTCGAGATTCGAACATCGATTATCAAATATCGGCGTTGATTTTATTCCATGCTTTCATTACCTCCGCAGTCACAAACATGGAGCCTGCGGACAAAACAATGCTACCATCTTTTTCAGACTTTTCCAGCGCGCGCTTGAAAGCGGATGCCACGGGAGTCACCGTTTCGGACTCCAGCCCAGCCTGGTTCGCCAACTCGATGATTTTTTCCGGCTCCAGCGCCCGGGGATGGTCGGCGCGCGTGACGATGAGTTTCTTGATTTTCGGTTTCATTTCGGCAAACATGCCTGGAATATTCTTATCCTCCGAGGCTCCAAAGACAAGATAGACCTGTTTGCCGGGGAAGTGCTCCTCCAGTGTTTCACGCAACTTAGCGAAGGAATCTTGGTTATGTGCCGAGTCAAAAATCATGGGCGGATCGAGCCGCGCTACTTCGAAGCGGGCTCGCCATTTTACCTGAGAAAAGCCCTTTTGGATGGCTTCGTCTGAGATTTGGATTCCGCTATTTTTGAGAGAGGCGTAGGCGGTGGCAGCGTTTTGGATTTGATGGCTTCCTAGTAAAGGGATTTTTAACTTGATTCCTGCGCTCCCCGGCACCTGCGTCCGGGGCAGGTGTCGACTATGCTCCGCTTCGCTCAGTGAGAGAGTTTGTCCATCCAATGATGATGTCAATCGTTCAAACTTTACATCTTTCCCGACCAAAACAAGTTTGGAGCCTCTTTCATTGGCTATACGCTCCAAAATTTCCAAAGCCTCTTGTTTCTGTGGAGCCGACACAACCGGAATTCCAGGCTTGATAATCCCAGCCTTCTCCCCTGCAATCTTGGCAAGTGTATTACCGAGAACCGCCATATGATCATAAGACAACGATGTAACGACCGATACATTCGGCATGACAACGTTCGTCGCGTCTAATCGCCCGCCCAAACCGACTTCAATCACCGCGGCGTTGACCTCATTTTTTGCAAACGCCAAAAACCCAACGGCAGTTGTGATTTCAAACGTTGTAAGTTTAGGAATTCTTGCAACCGCCGGTTTGACTTCTTCCACCAGATCGATCATCTGCTGATGGGAAATCGGCTCACTGTCGATTTGAATCCGCTCAACATAATCCAGCAAATGCGGAGAGGTATATAAGCCCGTCTTATACCCCGCTGCCTGCAATGCGGAGGCACATAACGCGCAAACAGAGCCTTTGCCTTTCGTCCCGGCTACATGGATGATGGGATATTTCATGTGCGGATTGCCAAGTTCTTCCAGCAGGGCAAATATGCGCTCAAGGTTGAACTCCGCCTTGGCAAGCTCGGAGGAATGTTTGAGACTATAATCTACGAAAGAGTAGAGATAATCGAGGGCTTGGTTGTATCGGGTTTCAATGTCAGACATGCCGAGCATTGTAAATCGTATTCAGTAAATCGTAAATTCGAAAATCAGGAAATGTGAGCGAGAAATGGATAGTTGTTTCATCTGCCGCAAACATAATGGAGGAGAAAACGCGCCTCCCGGCGGTTATATCTACGAAGATGAGCACTGGACGCTCTGTCACGCGCCGGCGAAGATAGGTCCGTTAGGGACATTGTCCATCGAATCGAGACGGCATTTTCTCGATTACGCAGAAATGACGGCGGAAGAGTCCGCCTCGATCGGGATAGTTTTGAGCAAGGTTTATGCAGCACTCAGAGCGAACATGGAAGTAGAGCGCCTCTATCAACTTTCCACCATGGAAGGACAGCCACATTATCACTGTTGGATCGTGCCACGCGGAAAAGATATAGTTGAACGCGGATTGAAATTTCTTGCAAGAGATGATTCTTGTAATGAAGAAGATGCCATTGAATTGGCAAACAAATTTCGTAAAGCAATGAGATAACTTGCCTGCTCCGGGCGGCGTTCTCGCCGCCGAGGACGGCAAATTGAGCATAATAAAATGATTGCGACGCTCACTATTCACCTCCACCTTCCAGGCTGTTCCTCGCTCAAAGAAAAGCGCGGATACATCAAGCCGCTGATTTCGCGGTTGCATCGCGAGTTCAACGTCTCTGTAGCTGAGGTGGATCGGCAGGATCAGTGGCAGGAGGCTGTTATCGTCTGCGCGATGGTGGGAAACAATCACGGGTATCTTCAGTCGGCAATGCAGACGGTGCAAAATGGGTGGAAGGAAATTGGTCGGATGGGGATGTGGTCGAGCAGAGAATTGAAAACGTTTAAACATTCAACGTTATAACGCTCAAACATTTTGAAGGAGGCAAATATGAAAATCCTCATTATGGGAACCGGCGGCGTGGGTGGATATTATGGCGGTTTATTAGCGCAACAGGGAAATGAAGTGACATTCATTGCGCGCGGTGCGCATCTCTACGCCATTCGGCGTGAAGGCTTGAAAGTGAAAAGTATTCATGGCGATTTCACGATCTCGCCTGCGAATGCCACCGATGACCCGGCGAATGTTGGACCCGTTGATCTGATCCTATTTACGGTGAAAACATACAATACAGATGAAGCGGCGGAGGCGATCCGTCCGGCGGTGGGTCCGCGGACAGTGGTGATGAGCCTGCAAAATGGGATCGACGCGGCGGAGCGTATCGGGAGAGCTGTCGGGTTGGAGCATGTGGTCGGCGGCGCGACCTGGCTTTCGTCCGCGGTGCAGGAGCCGGGCTTCATTAAGCAGATTTCCCAGTTCCGCCGCATTGTTTTTGGAGAGCTGGGTGGCGGTTCATCAGAACGCATCCAATCCATTTATGAAGCGTTGAAAAATTCGGATATCACTGTAGAAGTATCCGAGAACATCCAAAAAATCTTGTGGACGAAGTTTGTGTTTATCGCCGCGGTCAGCAGCATCGGTTCATTGACAAGGCTGCCTATGGGAGACTACCGTTCGGTTCCTGAGACTCGCACACTGCTCACCTACATCATGGAGGAAGTGACCGCTCTGGCAGGTGCCCAAGGTATACTGCTCGACCCGGACGTGGTACAAAAGTCGCTGGATTTTATCGATAACTCGGCACCGCACATCAAGCCTTCCATGCAATTGGATGTGGAGTCTGGCCATCGCACGGAGCTTGAATCGATGATCGGTGTAATTGGTCGCAAGGGACGTGAACTGGGCATTCCTACTCCAGCCTCAGATTTTGTCTACGCTTCTTTATTGCCAATCGAAAACCAAGCTCGATCCGAGCATCCATCTTAGACTTATTATGATAATCTGATAATATCAACTTGCGAAAGTTATTTTATAAAAAAGAGAGTAGTCACATGAAAGCTGTCCGTGTGGAACAGTTCGGTGGACGGGAAGCCTTGAAGCTTGAAGATATTCCGGTACCGGAGCCTGATGCAGGGGAAGCCCGCGTCAAGATCGAAGTGATTGGTGTCAATTTCCTCGATATCTATCAGCGCATGGGACGATACCAGGGACCATTGCCATTCACGCTTGGACAGGAAGCCGCAGGGATCGTCGACGCGGTCGGTCCAAATGTGACTGAAGTAAAAGAGGGAGATCATGTTACTTACGCAATGATACAAGGCTCCTATGCTGAATATGCAATTGTCCCCGCTTGGAAACTTGTCCCTATTCCAGCAGGTGTGGATGCATCTCAAGCAGTCGCCGCCATGGTCCAGGGGCTGACAGCTCATTATCTAAGCTTCAGTACATATCGGCTGAAAGCAGGCGACACCGCGCTGGTACATGCTGCTGGTGGCGGAACCGGGGCGCTACTAGTGCAAGTAGCAAAGATTTGCGGGGCGCGTGTGATCGGAACTGCATCGAATGAAGAAAAAGCCAGGCTGGCACACGAGTCCGGTGCGGATGAGGTCATCCTTTACACGCAGACCGACTTCGAAACTGAAGTAAAACGGCTAACCAATAATGTGGGCGTGGACGTTGTCTATGATTCTGTTGGGAAGGACACTTTCGATAAAAGCCTGAATTGCATCAAGCGCCGCGGCTACATGGTCCTTTATGGAGCCTCCTCCGGAGCAGTCCCATCGCTTGATCCGATACTTCTCATGAACAAAGGCTCGATTTATTTAACGCGACCGTATCTAGGTCACCATATGGCTGATCGCCCAGAGTTACTGACAAGAGCCAACGATGTATTCAACTGGATAGCCACCGGCAAATTGAAAGTCCGCATTGACAAAACATTCCCGCTTGCAGATGTCGCCGAGGCACATCGTTATCTCGAAGACCGGAAATCCAAAGGCAAGATATTACTCATTCCGTAAGTGAGAAGAGAAATCAGCCAAAGTGGAAGCCACTGTTTCGCTGGCTTCCATGAGTCTGAGGGGAGACATTTTAAGATCTGTTACTATTATTAGCTTGGAGAAAAGCTCGCTGGCGATGGAACCTGGTAAGGATGGAATTCGTTTTAATTCCGTTGTCCACGGCTGATCGCTACACATGGACGGTGGAACTGTGAAAGGTATATTTGAGTGCAACGTTTTTTGATCATTTTGAACATGTTCTTTTTGATTGGCTGCACGTCTCAAGTAGCAAGTACACCTCAGCCAACATCTCTGCAGCCTACGGCGACCGAAGCACATAATGTTTTGGTGAATTTCCTGTCCTTGCTTCATGCAAAAAAATATGCAGACGCAGCTCCGCTTTATGGCGGCGATTACGAGCAATTAAAAGTGTTCAATACGGAGATCAATCCCAACGATCACGTCGCGTTATGGGCGTGGGCTTGCGATCATCAGTTATTGCAATGCCTTGAAGTGCGTTCCGTAACATTTGAACAACTGGTCGGGGACTCGTTCATCTTTCAGGTAGAATTTAGCAGCGCTGACGGCAGCCTGTTTGTATTAGGTCCGTGCTGTGGAGCAAATGAAACAGAGATGCCGCCTGTTTCGCAATTTGAATATACGGTCACGCGAAATTCGGATGACAAATATGTGGTGATGAATATGCCACCATACGTGCCGTAGTCAAAACAATATCATTTCATTCAAATTCATGAATAACAAAGGAAAACCATGTCAAATGTAACTTGCCTAAACTGTGGCTCATCCGAAATGGAACGACCACTATTAACACTAAGTTTTCAGGAAAAGAACGTTTATATTTGCCCGCAATGCATGCCGATCTTAATTCATCAGCCACAGGAATTAGCAGAAAAATTACCTGGTATAAAACCTTGGGGTCCAGCCGATCACGATCATTAGGAAATTGATCGCACGCTGCCGCGGATGCAGTGTGAGCAAAAAAATCTGTGAGGCAATTCAATAAAGAATCAATGAACAAACTGTCATTTCTGACACGTACTTCGCTACTACTGAGCGTCTTTTTTGCAATCGATAAAGTACTTGCCTTTGGCAAATCCTTGCTCTTCAATAAGATCGTTGGCTTGGAGGGAATGGGAATTTTTGGTGCGGCAAACAATATTCCTGACTATCTTTCTGCGTTGCTTTCCGGGGGAGCGTTGGGAATGGCGTTCATTCCTGTTTTAACACAGGTCCTTGATCGTGACGGTCGCCGCGAAGCGTGGGATTTATTCTCCAGAGTCATCAATCTGGCATTTGTGATTACCGGTGTGTTTTCCGTCCTGATCATTATGCTGGCAGAACCTCTTGTCCGTTATGCTATCGCTCCCGGTTTTGCACCTGATAAACAACTTCTCACCGCCTCATTGATGCGTATCGATTTGATCGCCATCCTGATTTTCTCCATCAGTGGACTGGTGATGGCAAGCTTGCACGCCAATCAGCATTTTTTCCTGCCAGCCCTGGCACCCATCCTATATAACCTTGGACAGATCTTCGGTGTGACAATTTTAAGTCCAAGCACGGGACTAACATTCGGATCAATCCACCTCCCTGCTTTTGGTCTCGGACTCTATGGAATGGTATATGGCGTGATCCTAGGGGCCTCATTCCACCTGCTCATCCAGGTTCCGGCGCTGATCCGCTATCAGTTTCATTGGAGGCCGGTCCTGGAGTGGAAAAGCCCAGGAGTGCAACGAGTCCTTTTATTACTTGGACCACGAGTGCTGACCATGGCGTGCATTCAGGTATATTTTGTCGCCCGCGACAATCTCGCCTCGCAATTTGATACGGTCGGTGTTGGTGCTCTCACTCTGGCTTGGACGATCGAGCAGTAGCTGAATTTGTGAATCGCGCTCAACTCGCCGACTTTACACAAACGGTCAACCGGGCATTGAAAGTGATGTTTGCGCTCTGTCTGCCGGTCGCTATTTTGCTGGCTCTGACGGTCCGCCCGCTGGCACAGGGCTTCTTTGGCTATGATGAGACACGCTTGAGTCTATTAACTGCGTGTACCTGGGCTTTTCTCATCGGACTGGTTGGCGATACCTGGCTGGAGGTTGCAGTACGATCTTTTTATGCGAATCAAAATACACGTACGCCTCTGATTGCTGCCTTTATTCAAGCCGTGGCATTTGTCTTATTGTCAATGATTCTCTCACCGGTTATTGGCCTGGCAGCCATACCCTTGTCAGCTGCGGTGACATTTACCACGCAGGCAGTTATCCTTTTATCGATTTTGAACCGCCGTTATCCGGGTATATTACGAACCGGAGGCACTATACCGAGGACAATCGTTTCTGCATTGGTTGCTGGTGGACTAGCACTAACAATTATCCAAATTCAGCCTCTATCGCCCATACTCACAGCACTCCTCGCGCTCATAGCCGGCGGATTGGTCACACTTCCGTTCATTTGGTCAGAAATCAAACTCTTATTAAATTTGTAGAACCTTTCGAAGGCTTAAACCCTCGAAAGGTTGATGATATGCCCTTAGGATATAATTAAACCTATGATTGAACACACCGAAACAACTGGAAGCACACAACCCAACAAACCCATCACAAAAAGCGGGCGCGGACGCCGATTCTTGTTCAACGCCCTTGGTCTGATCGTGATTCTTGCCATTGCACTGCTAGGCGGCTATTCTTCCGGACTTGGGGTTCGAAAGAGCAATCAATCGTCTCTCATTATGCAGCAACTCGGCGAACAGTATCAGAACGCATTGGTCGATATTCAATTCCAACGATATCAAAATGCGCAACAGCGACTTGAATGGATCATTGCGAATGACCCTACCTTCCCCGGCGCGCAGGACACATTGACGAAAGTCCTTGTGCTGAGCAATCAACCCACGCCAACCATGACGCCCTCGCTGACACCAACACCCGATTTCAGCGGCGCACAAGATGCCTTTGCACAAGCCCAGCAACTGATTACTGCCCAGGATTGGCCGGGAGCCATCGGCGCGCTGGACCAGATGCGAAAGCTTGATCAAAACTACCAGCAATCCCAAGTAGATGGGATGTATTATTTTGCCCTGCGCAATTATGGCTATAACCTGATCGTCAAAGAGGGCAACCTGGAAGGCGGCATTTATCAGCTGACATTGGCAGAACGTTTTGGTCCGCTGGATCGTGATGCAACCGGGCTGCGCGAAGGTGCGCGCTATTATCTGATCGGCGCCTCTTTCTGGGAATTGGATTGGGCACAGGCTGTTTCCTACTTCGATCAAGTCCGCGCCTGGGGCAACTTGTGGGACGGTACGATGACATCTTCCGAGCGTTACTGGTTCGCATCCATGCGTTATGGGGATCAGTTATTTGAGAAGCAACAATATTGTGATGCGGTTGCACAATATACCAATGCACAATCGATTGCGGCGCTTGATAAGGCGGCAAATGATAATTTTCCGCATGCCTATTCGGAATGTTATCCTGCAACTGCGACCGCTACAGAAGCCACAGTGGTTACTCCGGGAACAACACCTGCTGCAACGGAACCACCTACGTCATATCCGTAATATAAAAATCATATAATGCTCACGCACCCACCCACCTGGGCTTTGGCATTGACATTTTGGCTGCATCTCTTTGCTACGGTCACCTGGGTTGGTAGTCTGGCTGGGGTTTCCCTGCTGGTGCTGCCTGCCATGAAGCGCTCGCTCGATGCAGAGACGCAACTGATCTTTATCGAGGCGCTGCAGAAGAGGCTGGAACCAATCGCCTGGTTTAGCATGAGTCTCCTCCTGGTCACCGGCTTGTTCCAGATGAGCGTTAATCCACATTACGATGGATTTCTCTCAACGAGTACTCAATGGTCGTTAGCAATTCTGATCAAACACATTTTAGGAATTGTCATGGTCGTGGTTAGCGCAATCCAAACCTGGGAAGTGATTCCCGCCATTCGACGAGCAATCATGCGGTCAAAGAAGAGCCAGAATGCAGACGAGATCGATTCACTCCGCCGAAAGGAAGTTTTATTGCTTCGAACGAACTTTGGACTTGCGCTACTTATTTTGCTCGCAACAGCATTCGCCCGAGCATCATAAGCCTATCGGAATCAAAAACAGCCCGCCTCTTTCAAAGGGATGGGCTGTTTCTGTTTAATCAGCCGAATTCAATCTGATAAGTTTATGGCACGGTCACATTGAAAATATATTCCTGTACCGCAACATATCCTCCCCCATAGCGAACCCCCACCACCACATGGACAGGTGCAACACCATTTGACATTTTGGCTGTTGAGCCTTTGGCTTTGAAAGTCACTTCCAGTGTGGCTGATGTTCCGCGCCCGGCGCGGTCACCGCCTTGCACAGCGACAACACCCTTCCCCGCATATTCAAATGAGGGCAGCGCGGTAGCAGATATGAATTCCTGATCGCTACTAACCTGAACAACAACCGTAACCTCATCGCCAACATTCATGGTGGGAGGAAGCCCCTGTATGAGATCAAATGTCGTGTTGGGAACTGGGGCGGCAGCGGTCATAAAACTGACCGTTAAGAATGCCAAAACAAGGACACAGAAAAATCGTTTCATTGAAAGCTCCTTGGAATAATGTGGTTTAAGTGTACAACAAAATCTAATTCTCGAAAGTTGAATTTGTAATTAGATTTCCCACAATAAACACTTAGATTTATCTTCTTATAAAGTTTCCACCATTCTATGCCCTAAATCATTGGATCGGTATGGAAACAAATACGTACTGACGTGGAGGGAATCCCTACTCCTACTTATAACAAAACTTGCAGAAGATTCCGCAAGTTCCTTTGCTCGTATGGGTAGGTGATCAATGATTTATCGGCAATGGGATCACATTTCTCTCCGGCACACTCGTCAAATCATAAGCCATCGCTCCTGTAATCTTTACCGGCATTATGTCTCCAATCCTGGCACCACCTTCGATAAAGACCATACCATCAATTTCCGGTGCGTCGCGATACGAGCGACCGATGGCAATGCCCTTGTCACGTCCTTCTACTAGAACATCCAAGGTCTTGCCAACGT
>WNFZ01003809.1_pt1 | contig 14104 bp, 13 predicted proteins | sample 5400081 | NCBI WGS metagenome assembly WNFZ01 (sample SAMN13153365, study PRJNA577476) | soil metagenome | isolation source: 80 cm soil or saprolite under grassland replicate 1 | place: USA:California | collected 2016-06-15
CGCACAGTACCGATCACCAGGGACAGAAGCGCGTCGAATTCGGCGGCGTAATTTACACCGAGTCGGCGGAAAAAGCCGCCCGCTTCATCATGGACTGCAACCAGAACCTGCTGCCGCTTGTCTTCCTGCACGACGTCAACGGATTCATGGTTGGCCGCGACGCCGAATGGAGCGGAATCATCAAGGCCGGCGCCAAAATGGTAAACGCGGTTTCCAACTGCGTCGTTCCCAAGGTTACCGTCATTGTCGGCGGATCCTTTGGCGCAGGGCACTATGCCATGTGCGGCAAAGCCTATGATCCCCGCTTCCTTTTTGCCTGGCCGACTGCTAAGTACGCAGTTATGGGCGGCGATTCTGCAGCCGGAACGCTCGTCGAAATCAAAGTCCGGCAGTTGGAACGCGGAGGCAAGGTACTCTCCGAAGAAGACAAAAAGGAGTTGTACGAGTCCGTAAAGCAATCCTACGACCAGCAGATGGACCCGCGTTACGGAGCGGCCCGTCTCTGGATCGACCGCATCATTGATCCCATGGAAACCCGCGACGCAATTGTGACTGCGATCGAAGCCGCCGCGCTCAACCCGGATGTGCCCGAGTTCAAGGTCGGGGTGCTGCAGACCTAGCGAAGCGGTCGTACGTCGTCAGTCGTAGGCCAAGAGCAACTTCTCAGCACCGGGCCAGTTCTTCCCAACAGTACTAAATCACAACCATCGCGCGAACCAGGTCTGCGTACGGGACGGCGCACGACGTACGACACTCCTACCCTCAACTTGGGATTGTCATGGTTCGTTCCCTGTGCTAGTTTAGGAAGCAATTCACGCCTGAAGTATCCACAAGACCGCGCGCCGAGTTCTGTGGCCGCTAAAAGGAAAGCGTGTCTGACAGGTGGTGCTATGAAGGAACTAGTGCAATCCATGCCAGCCGAACGCCATACCGACCAGGACTTCGCCAACCGGAAACTCATTCGCCCCGCGCTAAACCACTCCAACAGCCATTCCAACCATTCTGGCCCGAGCCATGGCGGGGCAACCGCCATAGGCCGCGAGCGTGCTGAACGCTCGAATGGATCGCGGAAGACTGCTCCTCCTGACCAGACCAATGCAGAAAATTTCTACTACCAGAAACAGATGCAGGGAAAGACACAGATGGTCATCGTTCTTTCCGATGGCGAGGAAGTTCACGGCGTGATCGAGTGGTATGACAAGGCCTGCATCAAGGTGAATCGCGCTGGCGAGCCGAATGTGATGATCTACAAGCCCTCGATCAAATATATGTACAAGGAATCCGAGGGCAAGAAGTAGCTAGCTTCGTCGAGAAATCTCTTCTTCTTGTTCCCACTGGTCAGGCGCCAGCTGATCCCACACAACTCAGCACGACGGCGTGTCGTGTCAACGTGTCGTAACGTTCCAACAGGCGTTGGGGAGCAAGGTTCCCGCCCGGGAACAGCACCCGCACGTAGAGCAGAGGAATCACGCGAAATGCGTTCAGGCGCAGCTGGATAGCGCCATCGAACAGCTTCTCCGCGGCCAACGCTATCGCTGGATCTTTGGATTCCTTGGCTGCCTGGGCAATCTGGACCAGAATCCCGGCGTTCCGGTATGCCCCACGCAGGTATTCGACGGCGGCCATCATGCGCTCGCGATGGATCCGTCGAAACTCCGCGCTATGCAAGCTCTCGCGCAGATACGCCTCTTCGCTTTGGTCAATCAGATTGCGGAACGCTTCCACGTCGATGGGTTGCAGTTCCGAAGGATGCGGAACCAAGGCGGCTCGGCCGAACCAGTGTCCCTTCGCCAGGAAAACGAGGGTCACCAGCGCAAGCGTGCTCAGAATCACAAAAAAAACGGCGACCGTCATGAAAGGATGCCCTGCGCTATGGGCTAGCCAGAGAGTGTACCTGACCGGAGATGCGGAAGAACAAAAAAATTGTCTTTTTCCGTTTTTGGAACAAGACTATGTACTTATGAGTAACGCCGGAGCGGCCAAACGCCGCCCCGGCACGACCGACTTTTCCGCTACGCCGCGAAAGTCTCCATAAAATGCGGGCAAAGCGAAGTCTCAACCGTGTAGTGTCTCGACGCGATGGGCGAGAGCAGGTACGGCTTCACCATGTCCGAAATTTTCGGGAAGACCTCACGGACATACCGCTCTGCATCTCTCTTCTCCGCCCACAGTGTGACCACCACTATCCTCTCGTTTTCCACCTCAGGAATAAACGGGAGGATTTCCAGGAAGCCGGGCTGCTTCTTAAGAATGGGCATAACGTCGGTGCGAACGAGTTTCAGAAACTCGTCCTTCTTGTCTAACTTGGGAAATAGTTCAACGATGCGGGCAAACATAGGATGTACTCCTTTCCTCTGGGGTGAGGTGCTGCCGCCCACAAGCTCCAGCCGCGCCATCAGCCAGCCGTGCCATCAGCAAGATGCACTGCGAACTGGTCGTGTGGTTTCATGCGCGGCGCTTGCGGGCCGGGCATCTGAACCGCGAAGAACAGTAGTCCTAGTCGTCTTCCGAGTCAGTGACCGCAAGCACAGAGCGGGGTGACTATGGATACCGGCGCGGCTGGGCGAAGTCCGTATGGAAAATATACTCAGAGGGCGACCGCATCGACACTCGGCGGCACCCCTAGACTGCGGCGTCTGCTGGGGCGGTTGGGATATTAGCCGTCACCTGGATTATATTGTTTCGCACGGCGTACAAAACCAACTCGCTCACGGAATGCAGTCCAAGCTTGCGCATGATGTTGCTGCGGTGGGTTTCGGCGGTCTTGACACTCAAATTGAGATGACAGGCCACTTCCTTTGTTGCCCTACCCTCGGCGAGTAACTGCACGACTTCCCTCTCGCGCGGTGTCAGACTCGGCATGGTCGCCTCTTGTGCGGATGGGGCATGGGTTCTGCCGAGGTATCCAGTTAATATGATTTTGCCTACGCGAGACGTGAAGAAGGTTCGATTGTGCTGCAGGGCCTCAACTGCCGCGATCAGGTCCCGTGCCGCATCCGATTTCAGAAGGAAGCCTCGGGCGCCTGCGTCCAAAACTGTCCGCACAACCTCGTCCGAGTCATTGAGGGTCAGGATGAGAATCTTGATATTTGGATTGTCCCGCAAGATCTGGCGCGTCGCTTCGAAACCGTTCAGAACCGGCATGCCAATGTCGAGGATGGCAACATCCGGCCTTAGTTCTTTGGCCTTTGCCACGGCGTCACTACCGTTGTCGGATTCCGCGCAAGCAATCCAGTCCGGGTGACCGTTTATTAGCGCAACCAATCCATGACGCACGATTTCGTGGTCGTCGGCAACCAGGATGCGTAGCTTATTCAAGCGGCACCTCCCATTTGTTTTGAACACTGACGAGCAGAACTCTCGGCGACGTTAGACAGCAGAACCAGCTTCGCACCCGCCGCTCCATTTTGCATCACCGTCATTGACGAGCAGCACCCGGGGCACAACCACCAAAATGCAAAATTCAAACGACTCTTACCGATAACGGGCGGCGTACTGGCGGAAGCAAACTGGAACAGGCGGCCCTCGTGCAGGTACTTGAATTGCGCTCCACAGCACGGATTCGCACAGCGGGAGACCAAAACGTCCTCCAGGTGCCGACACAATTCAGGTACTTAGGTTCGGTGCATCCGGCATTACAGTCAATAAGGTGTTCACTGTATGCGGACGCACCTTGACTTTGTAGCCGGCGGCCTGAACCGCATTTCGCATGGTGTCTGGCGGGCAAAATGGCAAAACAGAAAGGACTTAGTTTGCCGTGCAGTCTGACGCTAGATCCCATACTCAAAATAAGCTGCCAGATTACACAGTGCACCCAATATATCAAGCCGCCTGGTTCGCGAGAAAATCTCTATAGCCTGCTTGTGCCCCAAGCCCGCGTAGCCGTAATGCCGAAACGTATCCTGATTGCCGACGATAGTGAGCTGATACGTCGGCAAATCCGCATGACACTGGAGTTGGATCGAGACATCGAGATATGTGCTGAAGCCGAAAACGGCCTTGATGCGGTGCGGAAAGCCCAGGAATATCGCCCAGACCTTGCGGTGATCGATGTCTTCATGCCGGAAATGACCGGACTAGCCGCCGTCCGGGAAATAAAGAAGGTGATGCCAACTCTTCCGGTGTTGATTTTCACACTCCACGATTCCCATGAAATCCGAATCGAGTCCAAAAAGGCCGGCGCTGATGCAGTCTTGCCGAAGGCGGACGGAGGAGTTCACCTTTCGCGGACCATACATACGCTTCTGCGCACACATCAAGGACTTCCGTAGGATCACGTGTAGAGGTACTCAGGTTTAGTTGGCCTTGCCCTCAGCGGCTGCGGCAGCTTCGTTGCCGCTCGTCCGAGCTGTGGACTTGAGCGGCAAAAAGATGGATACCGTCGTACCCGGGTATCCCGATTCTGCGCTGCTCACGCGAATGGCTCCGTCATGTTTTTCCACAATCGCGCGGCTTACCCAAAGTCCAAGTCCGCTGCCGCTCTCTTCCTTCGTCGTCGCAAAGGGAGTGAACAATTTCGATTTCATCTGCTCGGGAATGCCCACGCCGTTATCGGCAACGTGAACCAGTACGCCATCCCGATCAGTTTCCTGAGTGGGAACGGAGAATATCCGTATGCTCCCGCCCTCGGAAGTTGCTTCAACTGCATTCTTGAGCACGTTGGTGAAAACCTGGCGCAGCTCAGCCGGGAGGCCTTCAATTTCTCCGTCAAAGCCGTGCTCAACCCGAATCTTTCTCTTACCCTTTGCGATGGTCTCCTCAATCAGCGCAACCACGCCGTCAAGCAATTCCGGCAGCTTTACGGGCGATGGGTTCTGCGACTCGCGATGGAGGCTGAGCATGTTCTTGCTGATTTGAGCCACTCGATGCACTTCGCGCTGCGCGGTATTGATTAACTGTTGGACCTGGGGCTGGTCGCTCGTCTGCTGGCTGGCCATGAACAGCAAATTGCCTGCCGTATCGATTGGATTGTGAATTTCGTGCGCAATCGATGCGGACAGGCGTCCGGCGACAGCCAGTCTCTCGTTGGACCGCAATGCAGCCTCTAGACCACGCTGCTGCGTAACATCTCTGAAAACCAGGACCACGCCCGCAATCGCGCCACTCGCATCGCGAATCGGCGAGCCACTGTCGTCAATTGCGAACTCCTGACCCGTCTTGCTGATCAGAATCGTGTGATTCGCTAATCCTACGATCCGATCCAGGCGGCGAACCTTGTCAACCGGATTCTCGACAGTTTCGCGGGTTTGTTCGTTAACAATGCGAAAAATCTTTGTCAGGGTGGTGCCCCTCGCTTCCTGCAAGATCCATCCCGTCAGATTCTCTGCCACGGGATTCATGAAGGTGATCGCACCCTCGGCGTCCGTCGCTATGACCGCATCGCCGATACTGTGCAATATAGTGTGAGACCATTCTTTCTGGGCTTGGGCGTCGACTGCATTGGCTTCGGCGGTGTCGAGTGCCGCATTAAAAGCTCGCGAGAGATTCACCAGCTGCTTCCGGCCTAAAGCAGCAAAAATGCCCCCGATCAGGACGCAGAGCGCGACAACGCTCACATTGACAAGTCTCAGGGCGCGGCGCGAACTCGCCTCCCGTTGGTCTCTTAAGTCCTCCTCGCGATCAATAAACTCTGTTCGAGCTTTGCGATATTGGTCCATCAGGTCTTTGCCGCGAAGCTGGAGCTTAGGAGCACTGACATCCTGCCCAACTTTTGCCATCGCGATCGCTTCATCAGCGAATGATTTCCATTCCTGATATGCCTGAAGTGCGGCTTCATTGCGCCCCAGTTGCTCGGGGTCGTCGGAAACGAGCTGTCGCAATTGAGCTTCTAGCTGTCTGGCTTCGTCGCGTCCCTGGCGATAACGCTCCAGGAAACGGTCATCGTTGGTCAGCAGGTATGCCCGCAGCCCGGTTTCTTGATCGATTCGTAGCCGATAGATCCGTAGGGCAGCCGCGATCACCTGGTCGGTATGTTCAACCCATCCTGCGCGGTTCACGAAGGATTGCACTTCCAGGAAGAGCGTGACCGCCAAGATCACGGCAACTCCGAGCGGAATTAGAATCACGCGGCGGAGCACTTTCTGAAATCTGAGCTTATCCATATTGCCTCTCACTTTGCCGAAATCGCCTTCGAGCGAACATTCCCGTTGCCGTCAAGCACTTGCACAATGGCCTCAAGCAGGACCGGAGGCGGGTCACCTTTGGTGATCGACCTATCCACAAGCGCGAGGGTCGCGCTTGGCAGGTCAACGTAAGCTGAAAGCATAATGATTGGGAGGTCGGGTCTAAGCTCCTTCATTCTCTCCGCCACAACGTCCCCGTTCATTCCCGGCATTGAATAGTCGAGAATGACGGCTTCAACGTTCTCTGTAGAAAACAATACCAATGCATCCGGCCCGTTTTCTGCAGTAACAACCCGATATCCCCGAGATTCCAGAAGCATTTTTCGCACAGACAGACCTAGAGCTTCGTCATCGACGCACAAGATGGCTTTGCCGTTACTGTTCGCTCTGACTGTTCCCAAACTGGAACCTCTACCAACCGCCGATGTAGAAATCGACCGAAACGACAATAACCTTCCGCCGCTTCTTTTCCCTTCCCGACTAAAAGCTCGATTTCACCACAGATGACATGCGCCTTCGGCGCACCACCGAGCATGGAATAGCAGGACGCCTGTAAGTCGTTGATTGCACGTATACGACTTTGCTATTTCCATGGCAGAGACACAGAGAAACCGAGGAAGCAAAAGTTTTTCGTTTTTGTGCTTTTCTCTTTTTGTTCTTTTCTCTTTTGGTTCTTTTTTTTCTTCGCTTCTCTGTGGCTCTGTGTCTCTGTGGTGAACAGGGTTTTCACGCTGCGCCAACCGATGAGCTACTGGCGACCGGAAGCTTCACTACTATGACGGTTCCCTTGTCGCCAGAAGTGATATTCAAGTTACCCCCAAGTTGCCGGACTCGCTCGCTCATTCCCCGCATTCCGACTCCGAGCTTGGCCCCCGATTGCATTGCTTTCTGCTTTTCGGGAGGTATGCCCTTGCCCCGGTCCGCCACTTCTAATAGGACCTGTGCGCCGCGACGAGCAATGCGGATTTTCGCAACCGAACTTCCCGAATGACGGTGAACGTTTGTGAGGCACTCCTGCACAATGCGAAAGATGGCGGTTTCCATCTCGCTGGAGAGACGCCCGAAGTCTTCGGGGATTTCCAGGTTGACTTTGATTTTGCTGCGCTCGGCAAATCCTTCCAGGTACAAACGAAGTGCCGAGACAAGGCCAGCTTCATCCAGCATTGGGGGATGCAGCAGATATGAAATCGTCCGCAGTTCCCGGGACAGCCCGGCTATGAGCTTGAGACTTTCGTTGATTGCCTTGGCGGCAACCGGGCCGATTCGACCGTTCTCGGACACCAGGGGGCTAAGGTTCATGCTAAGGGCAGCGAGCGTTTGTCCGGCACTGTCGTGCAATTCGCGCGCGATGCGCCGCCTCTCCTGATCCTGCATGTGCAGCAGTTGTCCAGAGAGGACGCGCATTCCTTCTTCCGCTCGTTTCCGCTCGCTGATGTCACGGATTGCGCTCGTCACTACAATGCCATCCTCAGTCTCCAAAGGGCTGAGGCTAATTTCAATGGGAATCTCGCGGCCGTCTTTATGCAGGCCATACAGATCCAGGCCGGCGCCCATGGCGCGAACTCGAGGCTCGCGGAAGAAACCCGTTCGGTGCCCCAAGTGCGCGCCGCGAAAACGTTCCGGCATCAGCATCTCAATTTCGCGATCCAACAGTTCCTCACGTCGATACCCAAACAGCTTTTGCACCTGGGCATTGGCAAGCAGAATCTTGCCTTCACGACTCACCACGAGCATGGCGTCGGGCGCCGAATCCAACAGCCCTCGGAACTTTTCCTCCGCCCGCTCAAGCTCAGCGGTGCGCTGTTCGACGCGTTTCTCGAGTCCTTCATGACCTGCACGCAGTGCTTCCTCGCTGTGACGGAGGTTCTCGACGGCGATGTGCAGCTTGGCCTTTGCCCTTCGGCTCATCTCCCCTGCGGCCGTGATCGCACTGCAGACAACCAAGTAGGTCACAGTTGCTACGAGGTGCGCCACACTCGTAATAACCAAGGAGCCGCGGGGCGGAACAAAAAAATAGTTTGCCCCGACCAAGCCAAGAACAACCGCCAAAATGCACGGCCCGAATCCCGCGTAGATAGCGGACACTGCAACGGCACCGTACAGCAGAACGTAAGGAGTGTAGTTCCCAAGGTATGGGTCCAGGAGCCAGCGGCCTAGCAATGCCAAGGCGGTGGCCACGAGAGCTAACGCGTAGCGACTCCATGCAGTCGTCGAGAGTCGTGCCCAGCGGGAAAGGTCATCGACCATGGGCTTGCTTTCTACCACGGTGGAACGAAATCACCTCATCAGAATCAGCACGAAATAAAGAAGGACTGCTATGAACTAAGTGTCTCAAATTGTACAGCAACCCTGCTTGAATTATGCGTTCGACACCGCACGGAACCCGCGCCGGATGCGGCCAAAGCCGCATCATGGCGCTTGTTGGCGCATGCGGTTGAGCCTGCGTATGACGGGTTCTCGTACCGTACAGATCTGTTCGCCAGCGAACGAAGAAGCCAGCGTGTCTCGTGTACTCTTTTGCTCAGGTATCTTCCACAAACAAATGGGGCTTTGGAGAACGATGCGGGTCCGAAGTGCCCGCATCAGAGGATAGTCACTTCGCAGAAAGAGGGGTACGGGAACTGAGCAATAAACCCAACACGACCGCGGGAAAAAGACTGCCCGGGCAGATATCCGAGCGAACCGATCCCCGCGGAACGCGTGTAGAAAACCTCATCCTCTCGCAGATCCCCGATCCCGAGTACAACCTGGTCCGGCCATATCTGGAATTGATAAAGACTCAGGACTACGAGATCCTCCACGAGCCGGGAGAGCGATTGGACTACGCGTACTTCCCCAACCGGGGAATGATCTCGGTTGTAGTCGAAATCAGCGACAGCCGGACATTGGAGGTCGGGGTAATAACGAAAAAAGGATTTGCAGGAGAGGCGTTGACCGCCGACCGGCACACCTGCCCCTACAGGATGATCTGCCAGCCCGCCATGGAAGGCTTTCAGGTTGAAGCCGTCGCACTGCGAAAACTCCTGCATTCGACTCCTGTTCTTCGCCTTCGGTTAGGCCGCTACGTACGATTCCAATCGCTGCGAACGGCGCAAATCGCTGCCTGCAATCGCTTCCACGAAATCGAGCAGCGCCTTGCGCGCTGGCTACTGATGAGCCATGACCGAGTTGGTTCTATTCTGTTGCCCTTTACCCATGAATTCCTGGCGACCACGCTGGGGACTGGGCGCGCCAGCGTCAGTGTTGCGGCTGGGATTTTGCAGAAGGCTGGGGCCATCCAGTACAAGCGCGGCACGGTGAAGGTCATAAACGGCAGAAAGTTGGAAGACGCTACCTGCGAGTGCTACGGAACAATCAAACAATTTGAGGCGGCCAGCGAACGCGAAGCTTCTTGATCCGCTGAGTCTGCCCTACCCTCCGCGATGTTCGAGGGGTGGGTGCAAGACACCCGTCAGCAAACGATCAATCGACTTGTGTTAGATTCGGATTCTTGTGGACGCTGCCATCCTCACTGCAGGTCTCACCCGCCGGTTCGGGGATTTCACTGCCGTCCAGGATGTAAATCTCTACGTTGAACCCGGCCAGTTCTACGGCTTCCTTGGCCCCAACGGCGCCGGCAAATCCACGACTATCAAAATGCTTACCGGGCTTATGGCCCCGACTTCAGGCCGCATGCAAATTCTCGGTCTCGATCTCGCGACGCATCTCGTCGAAGTCAAGCGCCAGATCGGAGTCGTCCCTGAGGGCATGGCTCTGTTTGGACGCCTCACCGGTTCGGAGTATCTGAATTTTGCCGGACGCATGTACGGTTTGGATCGCAACACCGCTGCCCAGCGCGCAGGTGAACTGCTGGAATTCATGGAACTCTCGGATCATCCCAAGACGCTGATCACCGATTATTCGCATGGCATGCAGAAGAAATTGGCGATGGCGGCGGCGGTGATCCATGGCCCGAAAGTCTTGTTCCTCGATGAACCCTTTGAAGGCGTCGATGCAATCGCATCGGGGACGCTGAAGGCCATGCTGCAGCGCATGATCGCCCGTGGCGCCACCATCTTTCTCACTTCGCACGTGCTCGAAATTGTTGAACGGCTGTGCTCGCATGTTGGCATCATCGACAACGGACGCCTCGTGGCGCAGGGACCACTTGACGAGCTACGCACTGGCATTGCCGACGAGTCCAGCCCAGGCGAGCGAATGTCTCTGGAAGAGTTCTTCCTCAAGACGGTCGGCGGCCCACGCACGGCTGGCCAGGAGTTGTCGTGGCTGGGGTAACGCCTGAAGTTCGTGAGCAGCTTCGCGCAGTTGCCAATGTCCGCTGGCGCTTGTTGGTAAATTCGCTGCGCTCAGTGCGCGGCCGGCTGAATCTCGTATCACGTTCCATCGCCGCATTGCTGGTCACGGGTGCCGGTTTGGGCGGCGCTTTCGCTCTGGGGGCAACCGCGTGGGAGCTCACATCCACCGGAAAGCTGCCATGGCTAGCAGTCTTTTTCTGGATTGTTTTTCTCTTCTGGCAATTCTTTCCGGTGATGGCTACGGCTTTCACCCAGAACGTGGACACATCCGCGCTGCTGCGCTTTCCGCTGACCTATCGCACTTACTTCTTCGTGCGCCTGGTGTTCGGCGCGCTCGACATCGCCACCGCCCTTGGCCTTTGCTGGTCACTCGGTCTGCTGGTTGGCGTCAGCGTCGCCACACCACGATTGATTCCCTGGGCATTGCTCGCCGTACTCGGCTTTATTGTTTTCAACCTCCTGCTCTCACGAACTGTTTTTGTGTGGATCGAGCACTGGCTCTCGCGCCGCCGCAGCCGCGAAGTGGTGGGTTTGCTCTTCTTCGTGATGATGATCGGCTTTCAGTTCGTCGGGCCCGCGCTGAATCGCTACAGCAAACAGCCTGCCGCACAACGCTTTCGATACGTCGCGAAGTTGGAACCGGTGCAGCAGATTTTGCCTCCGGGCTTGGCGGCGACATTGTTGACGACGGCCGATGCAGGTAAGGCTACCGGAGCCCTGGCAATCTTCGCTCTGATCGTCGCGTATTCCGGCGCCGCGCTGTGGTTGCTGCACTTGCGACTGCAGCAGCAGTATCGCGGCGAGAATCCCGAAGGCGTGTCGGGACCACGCAACCTCGTCTTCACCAGCAACGTCGTCAACCGAGGATGGAAACTGCCATTCTTCCCTGCACCCATCTCGGCGGTGTTCGAGAAGGAACTGCGCTATTTCTCCCGCAGCGGCCCGATGCTGTTCACCATGGTCATGCCTCTGGTCGTAATCCTTCTTCTCTCAAGTGGCAAAAGAGGGCTTCTCGCGCACCAGTCCGACTTGTTCTTTCCCATCGGCGCCGGCTACTGCCTGCTGGTGATGACCAACCTCGTCTACAACAGCTTCGGCGGCGACGGCGGCGGAATTCAGGCTTTCCTCATGGCGCCTGTTCCGTTCCGGCAAATTGTTTTCGCCAAGAACCTGGCACAACTCACGGTCCTGACCATCGAGATACTCCTTCTTTTGCTCGGCATTAGCCTGATCTATCGTCCGCCCCATCCCGCTTTTCTGACTCTGACATTCTGCTGGTACCTGTTCGCTGCTCCCGTGAACTTCGGCGCCGGCAACCTGCTTTCCATCTACTCGCCCAAGCGCATTGATTACGCCATTTTCGGACGGCAACGCGCATCAGAAACGACGATCTTTGCCAGCCTCGGAATACAACTTGTGGTCATGGGAATAGGCGTGCTTGCGGTAGTCCTCGGCTACCACTATTCCGACTACTGGCTGAGCACGCTGATCCTGACCGTGCTGGCCATTCCATCGATTGCGGGATATGTGATCTTGCTCCGCCGGATCGACCAGATCATTATGACGAGACGGGAAGTGCTGGCGTCGGAGTTGTGCCGGGCGTGAGTCCCTGTGGATTGCTGACTCCACACCCCTAACTTTTCCGGAACTTGCAGCCTCAATTGCGCGTACTCTTATGTGTTCGCACTCGACCGCGCACCTTCGGCATTCTTAGTTTCGAGCGCACCGGGGAGGCACTTATGGCTCATTTGAGATTCATTGCAATCGCATTCTTAATCGTTAGCGCGGCCCTGCTTTGCCCTGCACAAGAACAGTCGGCGAAGTCACTGACTATCGTTTACCGCGACGGCCACCAGAAGACGTTCACAATTCCCAACGGCTCGCGCATCGATTTCAACGCGGGGAACATGATGGTTAGCCATGGCAGGAACCTGGAAACCGTCCAGGTGTCCGACGTGGTTCGCATTGACTTCAACGCCGCCGGAAGCCAGGCTCTGCCCCTCGGCCGCAACCACTTTGTAGGTAAATGGGAGTTTGGCACCGGAGTAGGTTCTCAAACTTTCTTCGTGACGCTCGATCGCGATGGCCGCGCCCACAAGACGATTGGATCGCCTCGCGGTACTTGGACCGTGGTGGATGGCGAGGCTCGCATAAAGTGGGACGACGGCTGGACTGACATTATTCGCAAAGTCGGCGACAAGCATCAGAAATTTGCATATGAAGAGGGGAAGTCGCTGACGGAGGAGCCGTCGAATGTGACGGACGCGAAAACCCTGAACAACGAGCCGATCTAGGCTCTAGGCTCTTGGCTTCAGACTTCTCGCCACCGCTCGCCCTCTGCCAGTACCCAACTGCTCACGCCCCGCCTTACGTGGCCCCGCACACTGAACTTCCCCAGCCCATTCGGCGTATCTTTGTAGCGGAACGGCTTGGGGCTGGTCTCAAAAAGCGTTCAGCCGTCGGCTATCAGCCATCAGGGAAAGCTTTTGACCGCAGAGTTCGCTAAAGGCCTCGCAAAGCTCGCGAAGCAGAGTCGCAAAGGTTCGCGGCTCGGAAGAAGAAGAAGGTTTTCCTGACGGCTGACAGCTGATTGCTGAATCGATCCGCGCTGCCTCAATCCGTCAAATTTCCGGGGAGCTGAACTTGGAAGACGCCCAAGTGGCTGCTTTGCTGGTCCGTCGCTGCGTTGCCGGCGACGCAGCTGCCTGGGAGGAAATCGTTCAGCAGTACAATCGGCGCATCTACAACATTTGTTACCGGTTTACAGGCTCTGGAAACGATGCTGAAGATCTGACGCAAGAAGTTTTCATTAAGATATATCGCACGCTGAACTCGTATGACATGAATCGTGGGGCGTTCATGACCTGGGTGACGACCGTAACGCGCAACCTGCTGGTGGATCATTTCCGCAAGGCCCGACAGGAGCGCCTGACCGATTCCCTCGACACAACCACCTCAGATCATGAAGATGCGATGCCCCTCTCCGACCGCATACCCGATGAGGCTCCCCCGCCCGATTCCAAGGTTCAAAGCCGTGAGACTCGCGAAGTGGTTCACCAAGCCCTGCAGAAGCTCTCCCCAGAGCTCCGCGAAGCAGTGATTCTAAGGGACTTACAAGACATGGACTACAGAGACATAGCCGTAACCCTGAAGGTTCCGGAGGGTACCGTGAAATCAAGGATAAACCGGGGTCGTGCGGAACTTGCACGCCTCCTCCAACGTACATATAGGCAGGTGATGTGATGGCAGGCCAACAACATAACGGAATGCAGTGCAACGAGTTCGACGCCCTGCTTAGCCAGGCCATTGACGGCACCCTCTCCGGCGAGCGGCTCCAGGCATTCGAGGCCCACGGACGCGTGTGTGGCGTCTGTGGCCCACTGCTTCAGGAAGCCGAGGCCGGCCACAGCTGGCTCAAGGCGCTGGAACAGGTGGAGCCTCCAGCCCATCTCGTCACCAACATTCTGCTGGCAACCAGCGGCGTGGCGCCCGGCCGAGCAGGCGCGCGGGCCACATGGGGAGAACGCATCGGGCGATGGATCGACGCCGTAGTCTCGCCGGTGGTCGCCGTGGCACGCCAGCCGAGATTCGCGATGTCATTCGGCATGGCGTTCTTCACCTTATCAGTGACGCTGAGTATCGCCGGCGTGCGCTTGAGTGACGTTCGACATCTGGATCTTCGGCCGA
>WNFZ01009261.1_pt1 | contig 14103 bp, 10 predicted proteins | sample 5400081 | NCBI WGS metagenome assembly WNFZ01 (sample SAMN13153365, study PRJNA577476) | soil metagenome | isolation source: 80 cm soil or saprolite under grassland replicate 1 | place: USA:California | collected 2016-06-15
CACCACGACAGACTGACCACCACCCCGCCACCACGAACACCGAAGCCCCGCCCGGCACCCGGCCGGCGGGGCTTCCCCATACCGAAACCATCCTCATCACCAGTGACGCCAACATCCTCAAGATCAATGTCGGCTAACACCAGCCTCGCCGCGACAGGAGCCCAGCTCAGTGGACCCAACAACAAGCTATGCACAAGTACGAACGCGTACTCCACCCATCCACCATTCATGACGCCGACTGCGGGCCGCCACCCGAGCCGTCATGCCCACCGCGGACTGAGCCATTCCCGCTTCGTTCCCGCCGATGGCCAGCGTCCGTTCATCGGCACGTCGGGGCCATCCGTAGGCCATGATCGAATGCACTGACATCGGCATGAGTTGCCCTGTGTCAAGTCGTCGGTCAGGCAACCTTCTGTTGATCTTGTCGGAGGAGGTGCTGAAGGGCGCCGTGGACGGCAGGGTCGTAGGGGGTGTTGTCCTGCCAGCAGCGCCAGATGATGCCGACCCAGGCTCTTGCGAGGATCCGGACGGCGTGGGGGTGGTCGTGGCCACGGGCGCGGGCCTGCTCGTACAGCTGGGCAGCCCAGGGGTTGACGTGGCGGGTGTCGGCAGCGAAGTCGCATACCGCGTCGCGGAGCTGCTTGTCCGCACCCCACCGGAAGATCACCGCCTTGACCTTGCCGGACTGACGGGTCGAGGGAGCAACCCCGGCCAGGCAGGCCAGGGAGTCCGGGGTCGGGAACCGGCCCCGAGCGTCGCCGATCTCGGCCAGCAACCGGGCCGCGCGGACGGTCCCCGACCGCGGCAGGCTGGTGAAGACGGCGCTGTCGGGGTGTGCCTCGAGCTGCGCGCCGATGCTGTCGGCCAGGGCCTGGATCTGCGCGTTCAGGGTCCGCAGGAGCGCGACCAGCGCCCGAGTAGTGACCGCATGGACACCAGCGTGCGCACCGACCGCCCCACGAGGAGCAGCGGTCAGCCGGGCGTACAGCACCTCAGGCTCGACGCCGCCACGGTAGGAGACGCCGCGCAGCCAGGTCGCCAGCCGCTTGACCGACAGCCAGTCCGCCTGCTCCTGGGTCGTGAACCGCTCCAGGAACGACAGCGCCACACCCTTGTGCACGGCGCTGAAAAGCGTTGCAGCAGCGGGGAAAACGCTCTGCAGGTGGGCGCTCAGCTGGTTACCGACCGCCACCCGGTGCGCAACCAGATCCCGACGTGCCCGAACACTGGCCCGCAGCGTGGTGGTCGCCGCCGAGTCGAAGACCATCGGCCGCAGCCGGCGCGCGTCAGTGCGCACGACATCGGCCAACACGTAGGCGTCGAACCGGTCGTCCTTGTTCCCCGCCGACCCGTACCGCGAGCGCAGGTTCTTCACCTGCCCGGGCGGGATCACGAACAGGATCAACCCGGCCAGCAGCAGCGCCTCGACCACCGGGCCGTCCCCGCGTTCGATGCCGACCTCCCCGACGCCGGCCCGCAGCAGGCGCCGCGCCATCTGCGTCAGCCCGGCCGCGTCAGCCGCGACGGTGAACCGCTCGATCACCTCGCCCTGCTCACCGACCACGCAGACCGCGTGATCGTCCTTGGCCCAATCCACCCCGGCCGTGACACGCACGCCGCCGGGCGACTCGGGGATACTCACTGTTGTCTCCTCGCTGTTGCACCAGTGGGAAGACACCCGGTGGTCCCGGGACACCACAGCCGGTCGCTCACTGATCGGCGCTCATTGGCGCATAGCCCTGTAGCCAGTCGGGGTGTCTCGGTACCGCCGGGCCTCGCAGAACTCATGCTGGATCTCGAAGATCGAGCGGACGAGGGCGATGACCCAGCGGGACCAGGGTGCGCCGGAACCCTCCCACCAGAACACCCGATGAACGGCTCCGACACGACGAGAGTGGACCAGTGAGCGGACACCGACGGCCCGTTGGGGTCCGCCCGGTCGCTGGTCCAGAGCAGAAGGACGGATTGCGGGCCTCCGCCGGTCTTCACGCCGGCGTTTCGGGGTGTTCGAGGCGGTAGGCGGCCCAGACGGCGGGTGCGAGCCGCCCGCGTAGTGGCACGTCGAGTCCGGTGGTGCGGGCCCAGGCTCTGACCTGGGCGGTGGTCGGCGGTGCGGTAGGTGGCGCGGTGGGCTCGGGCAGGCCGGACAGTCGGCTGGTGGTGTCGGCGTCGTCGAAGGCGTGGCGGGCCGCTGCGGCCAGCCACCGGTAGGTCCATTCCTCGGCGAGGGGCCGGGTGTCGGCGAATACGATCGGGACGGCCGGGCAGGCGACCTGCAACTCGGCGAGGGCGTCGGCGACGACGGCGGGGCGAACGCGGTCGAGCTTGAAGACCGCGGCGTAGCGGTCCTCGACGACGATCGCCGCGCGGGGTAGGGCGGCGAGGTCGGCGAGCTGGTATTTGAGGCGGCTGCCGGTCAGCGAGGAGACCAGGTCGGCCAGGGATTTGCGTTCCACGCACGCCACGATCTGGTCGGCGAGGGTGGTGGCGTAGTCGCCGGCGGGTAGCGCCCGCCGGGCTACGGTGACGCGCTGGTCGGCGAAGCGGTACGGGTAGCGCTCGCGGATGTCGACGAGGACCTCCAGTTCGGCGAGGCCGCCGGCGCGGGCGGTGGGCCGGCGCGCGCCCGGCCGGGACTGCTTGACGGTGCGTGGGGACTGCCAGAACACCACCTCCCGGCCGCGGGCGGTGGTGAACACGAACTGCGACCGGTTCTCCCGCCCCCGGGCGAGGACCAGGTCCACGGCGGCGCCGCGGCGCACGCAGGAACGCACCGGCAGCCGCTCGACGACCTCGGCGGCGGCGGGCCAGTCGTCGACGGGATGGCAGTAGATCGCGGCGGTGCGCGGCCAGGTGTCGCGGGCCTTGAACACCAGGCCGCGTTCGCCCAGCGGTACCCACAGCAGGTAGGGCAGTTTCGAGTCCGCCTCGGGGTTGCGGGCCACCACCAGTTCGCTCACGGGGTCCAGTCTGCCGAACCCGACCCGGGGCTGGCGGGCTGGTCAGCGGTGGTCGGCCAGGCGTGTCACGTTGGGTTCGCGTCTTTCCAGATGTTCGCGCAGCCGTTGGTTGTGTTCGGCGAGTTCGGCGTTGGCCAGCGCGAGCGCCTGGATCTGGTCGGCGTAGGTCTTGACGGTGTGTTCCAGCGCGCGCACGGTCTCGCCGTGGTCGCGGGTCAGGGCCTTGCGGTCGCGGGTGAGGTCGGCTACCTGCTGGCGCAGCGCGAGGATCTCGGGGCGGTGGCCGGTCTGGTTGGTGCACGCGGCGGCGAAGGTGGCCTTGAACGTCTCGGGTGAGCGGTAGTAGGAGTCGCGGCCCACGCCGGCCTCGCGGCACAGGTTGGCCACGGTCAGCTGCCCGTCGGTGCAGGTGGCCTGCCCGGCGAGGAGCCGGCTGAGCGCCTGGTCGAGCAGAGCCTGGGTGGACGGACGGGTCATGGCGTCTCCGGGGCGGTGAGCTCGTTGAGGATCTGGTCGAGTTCGGCGACGTAGGCGCCGATCGCCTGCTGCTGCAGGACCGGCACCGGCCCGGCCGTGGCGCACTGCCGCTGCAGGGCCAGGGCCTGTTCGCGGGCGGCGGCCAGGCGGGGGCGGTGGATGCTGGAGCGGCGGGCGTTCGGGCAGCGCAGGCACATGTTGTGCTGCGGCACCGGCCGGCCGATGACCTTGGCGCGTTTGACACAGACGGCGGTGTCGGCGTTGAAGAAGCAGTCGTTGAGCACGCCGGGGTGCAGCGTCCTGGTCAGGTGCCGCAGCAGCGCGCGCAGCCGCAGCGGGTCGGCCACGACGCCGGGCAGGTCGCCGAGGTCGCGGCGGATGCGGTCGAACTCGGCGTCGATACGCTGCCCGGCCGCGCCGGCGGAGCGGGCGCCGTCGTTCCAGTCGCGGTAGAGGTCCTCGACGTAGTCGAGCGCCGCGACGGCCTCTTCGGCGGCGACCTCGGCGGCGAAGCCCGAGGCCGAGGTCCCGGCGTACCCCTCAAACATTGTGATCTTGGCGTGGTGGTACTGGCGGGCCCCGGCAACCACGCCGAAGGGCTGGTGGGCGATGTGCCAGGCCAGGGTGCGCCGCCACTGCGACGGGGTGAACGCCCACGCCTGGTCGCCGTCGAGCGGCACGAACGGCTGCCGCGGGGTGCCGAACAGCTCGTTGATGTGGTCGCGGAACTCGCGCAGCCGCCGCGTCGGGCCGGCCATGAGCCGGTGCGCCGACTCACCGTAACTGCGGGCGAACAGGTGGGTCGGGTCGTCGTTGAGCTGGAGCAGGACCTCGACGGCGCGGTGGACGACGTCGAGCACGACCCACTCGGCGTCGTCGCCGGACAGCTTGCGGTGTTTGAAGACCCGTCCCCGCAGCAGGTGACGGACCCGCCCGTCCTCACCAGTCGTGGTGGCCGTGCAGTCGCGGCGCAGCTCGCGGACCTCGGCGTCGCGCATCCCGGACAGGTAGGCGATGACGATCCAGCAGGCGGTACGCAAGAAACCGGTCTCGGTGGCCAGGCTGGCGCGTTCCAGGCGGGGCCGCCAGGGTGCCCCGGTGGCGGGCCAGGGCGACATCGGGGTGTCCAGGCCACCTTCCTCGTAGCCGAGCTCGGCGCCGGCCTGCTGGTAGAGGTGCGCCGCCCGCTGCCCGGAGCGCACCCCGGCGAGCAGGTCGGCGAGGCTGGTGTTGGGCGCCTGCACCACCCCGCCGATGATGACCGCGCCCGGTCGCTTGCCGGCCTCGTGGCGGGGCAGCGCGGGGATGCCCCGACCGGCCCGGCGACGCTCGTCGATGAACGCCGCGATCCGTCGGGTGGCGGCCCCTTTCGGCAGGGGTCCCGGCGCGCGTGCCGCCTGCAGGCCGGCGACCTCCCGGGCGGCGGCGAGCAGGTCGCCGGCGGCGGTCTGGACGTAGAACAACGCCGCCTGCAGCATCGGCGCGAGGATCGGTTCCGGGATGCGGGGCGTGGTGTTCTCCCCCGCCCACGGCGGCGCGTCATGCGCGGCCCGGCGGGTGCCCCAGGGGGTGATCGTCAGCCGGTCCGCGCTCAGGTACGGGCTATGCGCGGCGATGCGGCGCACGAACGCCATCTGCTGGGCCACCGTCGTCGGCGAGCAGGTGCGCCGCCAATGGCGTGCCAGGTCGTCGAGGTGCGCCTGGGTGACGTCACACAGGCGGGGCGCTCCCAGCTCGCGCAGCTGCGTCACGATGCGGGTGAACACCTGCGTCTCCAACGCCGCCCCGGTCAGCTTGAGCGCTCGGGCCGCCGCGGCGCCGCCGTAGTGGGCCGTGGGGATCGGGTAGTGCAGGCGCGAGTGCAGGTACTGCTTGGCGGTCAGCACCGCGACCGGGTCGGGCAGCCGGGTGAAGTCGGCGCGGGTGCGTCTGGTCGTGCGGGGCACGAAGGGCCGAAAGTCCCACACGTCGTCACCGAACCGGGGCCCGCGGCCGGTCGCGGAGGTGGCAAGGTGCGGCGGGACCACGTACCCGTCATCAGCCTCCGCCCGCGGCGCCGGGGCTGGAGCCGGGTTGGGGTGGCTCACCGGCGGACCGTCGCTTCCGGCGGGAGCAACAGCCGCACGTCGCCGGTCTCGGCGACCGCGCGGGCCAGGCCGACCTGCTCGGGGCTGAACCTGTTGACGACGCCGTCGGTGACCCGCTGCCAGGCCAGTCCGTAGCGCAGGTTCCATTCCTGCCCGATCAGCTCGTCGCGCTGGCGGCCCATGAAGTCCAGGAACGTCAGCACCTGGGGCAGGTGCCGGGTGGTGAACACCGCGTTGGGGCACTCCAGGCATCCCCACAGCGGCACCGGGCAGGGCTTGCCGGGGGCGGCGAACGGGGTGCGGTGGAAGTCGCGGCAGGAGGCCAGGAACACGTCGCTGGCCCCGGTCAGGCTGTCGTGGACCTGCGGCGGCGGCAACGGTTCGGGACCGTCGTCGAGGCGCGCGCCGTCGTCGTCGAGCACGACCGGGGGCGCCAGCGCCACCGCGAGGGCCTCGCGCAGCCCGGCCTCGACCGCCTGGTCGTGGACCTCCCGGTGGACCGGGATGTCGGCGTAGTGACCGGCCGCCACCTGCTTGGAGTGTCCCTGCGCGAAGTCGACGAGCACGCCGGCGGCCTTCAGGTACTGCTGGGACTTGACGGTCTTGCGCAGCCGCCGCAGGTCCAGCCCGGCCGCGCCCTCGGCGGCGAGGAGGCGGTCCAGCCCGTGCCGGGCCAGCCACCCGGCGACGTGGCGGTGCATGTGGTTGAGCCCGGCGAACGACGGGTGCACACCCCGGCAGGCATGTACCCACAACGCGGTGGTGTCCGCCCGCTGCCGGGCCCGGTAGGTCAGCCGCCCGATCAGCCGAACCAGCGCTCCGGGATGGTGCAGCGCGCCGCCGTCTCGGACCCGCAACGTCTTGGCCGCCTGCGTACCGGCCCGGCGCTTGACGTAGCGGATGCTCACGAAGCCCCGCGCCGGGTTGACCAGGCAGTCCGCCTGCAGACCCTTGGCGGACTCCGGTTCCAACCCGCTCAGGCAGACCAGCAGCACCAGCAGCGCCACCACGTCGCGCGGCGTCAGGTACAGCCAGGCGTTGACAGCCTCCACCCCGCCCAGCGACTGCACGCGCTGCTTGTCGGCGTAGTCCAGCGGCCCGTGCCGGTCGATACGCCACAGCACGTTCTCCAGCCGGCCCCACCCGCCCACCTCGGGGTCTTGTCCCTGCCCGGCGCGCTGCTCACCCTGCTCCATCCGCCGCGTGATCTCCCGGACGTCGGCGGTGGCGGCATTGCGGACCGCGTCGAACACCGGTGCCGGGTAGGCGTCCAACGGTGGATACGTCCCCACGGCGGCCCGGCGCGTCGAGAATTGGATCCGTGCGGAGAACCCCGGATCGCAGCCGCCGCGATGGTGCATGCTCGCCTGGCGCAGGATGTGTACCAGCCGTGCCATCACCTGATGCGCCCGGAGGTGACCCTCGCCCCATCGGTCGAGCAGCGAGTCCTCGAAGCCGTCGACGTGTTCGGCGCGCAGGTCGCCGAACGTGAACGTGTCGGCCCGGTGCCGCTCGGTCTCGCTGACGTCGGCGACGAAGGCTTCGACCGCGGCCACGGTCGGCCGGTACGACCGCCAGGTGCTCAGCTGCCCCTCGGCGGCGCAGTCGCGCACCGCGGCGGCCAGCGGGCGGACCAGCGCGGGGCACGGCCATGACGACAGGTCCACCAGATGCTCGCGGCCGCCGAAGCTCACCGCGAACACGACCGCGGGAACCTGAGGGGCTGACGGCGCGGGGTCCTCGGCGTCGGGCAGCCGTGCCCGCCGTCCCCGGCCGGCCGGTCGTGTCGCCGGCGCGCTCACCGTTCGTCGTCCTCGGCGGGCACCCGGGTCAGCGCCTCGGCCTGCTCGTCCCAGTCATGGAGCGCGGCCAGCACGATCTCCTGCGCCTCGTCGAGAACATCCAGGTAGACAAAGGTGGTCTCGCGGTGGCGGTGCCCCAACAGCAGCTGCAGCTTGCGCAACGGGTCGCCCACCAGCTGCCGTTTGACCTGCTGGCTCATCAGCGTCCCGCCCGGCTCGCGGCGCAACGCCCGCACCGTCTGGCGCAGCAGCAAGCCGAGCATGTGCACCGCGAACGTGTGGCGCAAAGTGTGGGGGTGAGCCCGCACCTGCAGGCCAAACCGGGCGCAGCGCTCGTTGGCCCGGCAGAACACCGCCTGCCACGTCGAGGCCGACAGCGGCAGGCCGTTCTCGCCCAGCCACAGCCACAACGGGCCACCCGCGCCGCCGTCGGCGTCGACGCGGTGCAGGCGCCGCCGCTCCCCGACCGTGATCCGCGCGTACGGCCGCGACCCGCCGCGCCCGGCCATCGTCAACGCCATCCGACCCGCCGACCGCACCGGCACCCGGTCGGCGACGTGGTCGTAGGCGCCCGCCGCCGTCTTGCGCGTCACCAGTTCGTCGCGCTCCATCTCCACCCAGTGGTGCAGCTCGCGCAGCACCCGGCGGGTCACGAACACGGTCCGGGCCCGGTTGCGTTTCGTGACCGCGGACGCCAGCTGCACCGCGCCGGTCATCGCCCGCCCGTCGGCGGCCGGCACCTCCGGCAGCAGCAGGCTCGACGCCTCGCCCAGCCGCATTCCGGTGCACACCAGCAGATCGGCGAAGGCCGCGTTGCGCCGCCCGTGCCGGCCCCGCCACCCCCGGTCCGGGCCGCCGTCGGGCAGCAGCCCGCGCAGGCCGACGTCGCGCCACAGTAGATAGTCCACATAGGGCAGAAACCGCACCGGCGCGGTCTCGTCGTCGACCTCCCGCTCGGCGTTGACGACGACCCGCGCCAGACCCCGCCCGGTGAGCACCGTGCGCTCCACCATCCGAAACGGCCGCTCCGTCAGCAGCCGCTCGTACAGCGCCCACTCGACCCACTTGTCCAGCGCGGCCAGGAACCGGTTCCAGGTCGCCGCCGACACCTCGAACCCCGGCGTGTGCCGCCGCGCCCGCTTGTAGGCGCGCAGATCCTCCTGATCCGCCCGCCACAGCGACCGTCCGCCCCGCCGCTCGTGCAGGAACCGGGCAAACAGCATCAGGTCCCGCGCGTACGCCACCACCGTGTGCGCCGACCGCACACCCCACCCATCCAGCTCCCGCAGGAACCGGTTGAGGTTCAGGTCGTAGGCGCCGTCCGGACCCAACACGAACGGCTGCCCGTCGCCCACCCCACACCGCCGCAGCACCTCACCCGCCGCACCGTCCAGCCCAGGCGCCTGCACCGCCCGCGCCTCCGACGACCTGTACAACAACATGCTCGATCCCCCGCCCCCATCCGCGTCGCGAAGAATCCCTCAAACCGTGTCCCGTCCGTACCAAGGTTGCACCGTCCGGACTAACTTTGCACATGATCTTGCACAGTCCGGACCTACGACGCGCGCCGCTGGCGTCGTCATCGCCTTGCGCACCAGGGATTCTCGGCAGCGCTGCCCGGCATCGTTACCGTCCGCGCAGCCCCGTGCGGGCGTTCGCGGTGTGTTCCAGGACGCCACCGGTGGGTGGCGTCCTGGAGGCGGCGGCGTGTGCGGTGCCTATGGTCTGGCTGTCGGCTCAGATGTTGAAGAACGTGCGGCTGAAGGTGCCCGGGATCGACTCGGTGTCACCCGCGCCGCTGACTTGCACGTTGGTGTAGGAGACGCTGACCAGCACCCGGTGCTGCCCGGGTGGGCAAGTCAGCGTGGTTGGTGGCGGTGTGAGGGTGAGCGAGCCGCTCACCTGGCCGTTCTTGCCGGAGGTGAACTCCCCGGACGCGCTGACCGGTCCGGAGACTTCGGTCTTCTTCGGGTCGCTGGGGAAGTTGCCGCCGTTGTTGCGGCAGGCGTACACCGCCGTGGCGTCAGCGGAGGCGGTGACGGTGATCGTGACGTTGTCGCCGAGTCCGGCGATCTTGAAGTTGACCGTCAGGTTGCCGGCGTTGTTCGGCCCGGCCGCGTCGGCGCGGATGAAGTGTGGGTTGGCGGCCTGTGCGGGAGCGCCCATGATTAACAGGGCGGCAAACGCAAAGGCGACAATTGCCATGATACGTCGCACGTGTTCCCCCTCATTAAGGTGATCTGCAGACGGAACGGGAAGAATGTCTGTGCTGCCTGTCCCCCTCTAGCAGGCCCGCCAGCCGCCGCGGTCCCCGTTTCCAGACACCTGTCCCCTCGACACACAGTCTTTCCACCGCGCGAACCCAGACGCAACATCCGCACGAACACGGTCGGTGAATGAACGGCTTCAACGAGTACCCACACAGCCTCGCCGGCACGACAAGCGACCGGTGCGGTCGTCGACTGACCGGTGGGCAGCCAGCGCAGATCTTGGCGTGAGCGTCGCCAACGGCGTTTCGTTGACTGCCGAACACCCCACCCCAGCCGCGGTAACGAGGTTCAGCCGCCAGTTTCGGGCAGTCGTTGCCTCACCCGAGCCCCGCCGCCCTGGCCCCGTTCGCGGAATCCCGGGGATAACTCTGAACAAACCGCCCGCCCAGTTGTTCAGATCTACGTTGCGTTGCCGCTGGTCGGCCTGCCGGGCCTTCGCGGCCTCCGCCAGAACAGGACACCTACCTTGCGTACGTCGGCGTTTCGCGGCCGACACGCCGATCGTGAGGTCCTTCGAGTCACGCCCGCTCCGGAATATGCAGGGTAAGTCTGAACACCCGGCCGTTTGACCGTCCGGACATACCTTGCATCGCTGCAGGTGAATGCGGCCGGCAGGTGCAACCTTCAGGCGTGCGGGACAAACCGGGTCAACTGCGACACCCACGGAGTGCGAGCATAACCGACGCTGATCCCGCCCCGCGTCCTGGCGGTGCTGTATCCGGCGATGGACGGACGTGGCGTGATCACTATCGCCGCCTACCGCAACGAACGCGTCGAAGCCGCCGACGGTTTCTACGTCGTGGCGGGGCACAACCCCGGTGTCCACGGCGCAATCCTCACCGAAGCCCTCGCCTCCCGGTTCGAGGTGCACATCGAGGTCACCACCGACTGGGACCTCGCCAAACACCTCGGCGTCCCCGCACCCGCCGTCCAGGCCGCCATCGCCCTCAACCAGCGCCTGGCCGCCGGCACCGTGTCGTGGGCGCCGCAGCTCCGCGAACTCCTCGGCTTCACCCGCGTCCGCAAGAACCTCGGCCAATCGGCCGCGGTGGCCAACCTCGCCGGCCGCGCACCCGAAGACGACCGGGCCGAAGTCATCTCCGTCCTCGCCCAGCACTTCGGCACCGGTGTCACCGCCCTGACCCTCGGCAAACAGCGCTGACCCACCCTCGCGCCCCGCACCGCGACCAGTGATTCGACGAGTGGAAGGAACCGATCACCGTGCCACATCCGACTGTCCACCTGCACGCCAGGAAACGGCGTGCGCACAGCGGTCCCGACGACGCCTGGGCCGCATGGGATCGCGCCTGGACCCGCCACATCGCCCGGCTGGCCGGCCGCGCCGACCTGACCGTGGTCGTCGCTCCCGGCGCCGGCGGCGGCGCCCCCGCCTGCTTCTACCCGTCGCTGAAACGCGTGGAGGTCGACGCCACCTACGTCGGCGCCCCCGACGTGACCGACCCGCGCCGCGCCGGGCACAAGCAGCAGGTCCCCACCGCCTACGGGCTGCTGGTGCACGAGGCCGGCCACGCCGCGCACAGCCGCTGGCACACCCCGCCCGGCACCCCGCCTGTAGTGGCGAATGTGGCCGACCTGCTGGAGGAATCCCGCGCCGAAGGCCGCCAGCGGGCACGCCGCCGCGGCGACCGCAGGTGGCTGCGGCACGTCGTCACCACTCTCATCAACCCCGACGACGCCCCGGTCGACGACGCGTGGCACGCCGGGCAGCTCGCCGGGCTGCTCCTCGCCCGGGTCGACGCCCGCATCCTCACCAGCAGGGATGTGCGGGCCGCTCGCGCCGCCGTCACCGCCGTGCTCGGCCGCAAGCGGCTGGCCCAGCTCCGTGAGGTGTGGAAAGCCGCGCACACGGTGGACGACACCGACGCCCACAGCATGGTCGAACTGGCGTGGCGGTGGTGCCGCATCCTCGGCATCGACCCTCACCAGCAGCCGAACGTGCCGGTCGCGGACCTCGGGGTGTTCGCCGGGCAGCTGGCCGCCGCGATCACCGACTACCTCGCCGCCTCGGCCGGGCTCACCCCGGCCGAGTACCTCGCCCAGGCCATGGCCGGCCGGCACGGGGCACCGGCGTCGTGGACCCGCCGCACCCCGACCATCGCCGAGCAGCAGGCAGTCCGGCTCCTTGCCGCCCGGCTGCGCCAGGCCCGCACCCACACACCCGAGCCCGGCCGGCGCCCCACCGTGATCCCACCCGGCCGGCTGCGGACCCGCCACGCCATCGCCATGGCCGCGCAGCGCGACGCCGGCACCATCCCGACCGCCACTCCTTGGCAGCAGCGCGCCACCCTCCCTCCGCACAAGCCGACCCTGCACCTGGGTGTGCTGGTCGACGTGTCCGGATCCATGCACACCTACGCGCAGGCGATGTCCTCGGCCGGGTGGATCCTTGCCCAGGCCGCCCACCGCAACGCCGCCGTCACCACCACCATCGCCTTCGGCGGCGCCGTCACCCTGCTCGTGCCACCGCGCACCCGCCCCAGCCACGTGCTGGAGATGGGCACCGGCGGCGGCACGGACACGTTCACCGGCGCGGTCAAACTCGCCGACCAGCTCCTCAACCTGCGCCACCGCAACACGGTGCGGATGCTCGCCGTGGTATCCGACGGCGACCTCGACGACATCGACCCCGCCCAGCGCCTCATCACCACCCTGCACCGCGCCGGCTGTGCCGTGCTGTGGCTACACCCGCCCGGGCTGTCCGGGCACACCTTCGCCGACACCACCACCATCACCGTCGCCGACCCGGTCGACGCCATCCGCCGCATCGCCGACGCCGCCGTCACCGCCGTCGAAAACGCCTGACCGCAACCCTCCACCGGTCCTGCGCTTGAGCGGAACCGGCGGGCGCCGGCGGATGACTTGAAGTCCTTGCCCACCAACGGTTGCATGCGTTCGGGACGCAGGGCCCGCCGGTCAGCCGGCGGCTCGGACGGCGTCGTCTGGCGGCAGGTGTCGCGGCCGTCGGCCGGGCACGGAGGGAGAGTCGATGACTGCCAGTGGGAGCCGCGAACCGGGCTCGCCGAGCGGCGCGGGCTTTGCCCGCCTGGTTGGCGAGCTGGACGAGTTGGGCTTTGAGCCGACCCGGCCGGTGGAACATCCGCACGACACCGTGTACACCGCCACCGACAGCGGCGTCCTCGTCGCCATCGTCGCCGACGAGGCCGAACCGCACGTGTGCGTATCGGCCCGGCCAGGCACCGGCCCCGCCTGGAGCATGCACTGGACGGCCAACACTCCACCGATGGTCCAACCGATCGCTCTGTACGCCGCCGTGAACGAAGACCCTGCCGCCGCGCTCGCCGCGGCCGCGGCGGCGCTCGGCATTCCTCCGCCGAGCAAGGCGCCGAACACGGCGCCTGCCGGTCCCGCGCGACCTTCCCCCTCCGCCGGCTGAGGCGCCGCAGCCGGCACGCGGGGGCGCCCGACAACGGTGGCAAAGGGGGTCGTCGGGCGCCCCCGCCCTCAACCGCGTACCCCACACCAGGCTCGGCGGCCTTGCGCTGCGGGCCCTCACCCTCGATGGATGGGTTGCCTGTTGCCGGCCGTGATCGTGTGTGCGTCGATCAGTGGGGGAGGTAGGAATCGGCCAAGCTGTTCGCGGTGCCGTTCTCACCGGACACCGCGTGGGTGGCCCGGTCGCCGGTGGTGTCCTCGCCGCCCGGTTCGGTGGTGGTGCTGTCGGCGAGTTCGGCCAGGATGCGGCGGACCGTGCTGCGTGACCGGCCGACCTTCGCGGCGATGTCGCCGGGCTTCAGCGTCGGGTCTTTGGCATGCCAGTAGGCGATCGCGGCGCGCGGCTCGGCCGGTGGACGATCCTGCGGCGGCGTGGCCGGCACCGCGGGAACCTCGACCCGCGGCCGGTCCTGCGATCCGCTGAGCGGCCCGTCGTTGACAGGCCGGGCGTTCGGCGCGGCCCCAGGTTCGCGGACAGGCTCCGGTTCGCCGACAGGCCCGGGGTCGCCCACGGCGTTGGTGTCGAGGGTCGATGCCGCTGGGTCATGGTCCACGGCGTCACGAACAGGCGCTGCCGGTACCGGGTGCGAGGTGCCAGATCCGGCAGGTTCGACGGTGGCGATCACGGCGCGGGCACCGTTGTCCCGACCAGCAAGGCGTGCGGCCGTGACCGGCACGCCGCCTGGGACAGCGAACGAGGATGGGTCAACCCTCCCAGCGGGGGCAGTCGCGTCCCCGGTCGTGGTGGCGCCGCGGGCGACCATGGTGTCCGCCGCGTCGGCGGCGCGGATGCGCCCGGCGAGCTCGACGAGGCTGACACTGGCCACGATGACCAGGCCGTCGACCGACAACGGCAGCAGGAACGGCGAGGCGCCTTGCTCGCCGTAGCGGGAGGCGACGCCAGCCATATGCCAGTAGGACACCCAGGCCGCGATGCCGGCAATCGCCGTGGTGGCAATCAGGCGGGCGGCGGCCAGGACGCGCCGGTCTACCGGCACCCGGGAGATCAGCTCCACGGTCAACAGCAGGGCCA
>WNFZ01009901.1_pt1 | contig 14103 bp, 8 predicted proteins | sample 5400081 | NCBI WGS metagenome assembly WNFZ01 (sample SAMN13153365, study PRJNA577476) | soil metagenome | isolation source: 80 cm soil or saprolite under grassland replicate 1 | place: USA:California | collected 2016-06-15
AGAACGCATCCTCAGCGCCGGAGAGGAAGGTCATCCCCACGCCCATCGCCACGTACGCGATGATCGTGAGCAGCAGGGTCGGCGCAAACGTCCAACCAATCAGGCCGGCAGCCATAAGCGATGCGCCGATAGTCATGGATGCGGTAAAACTTGGCTGCTTGATTTCTGGCGGCGAACGAGGAAAAGAAAGCCAGAAGCGATTAAGCCAAAAGAAGCAAAATCATAGGTGGTACCCCCAGCGGGATTCGAACCCGCGATCTACACCTTGAAAGGGTGTTGTCCTGGGCCGCTAGACGATGGGGGCCGACGACCAGGGTATTATAGCAGGGAACAGCGAAAAAGCAAAGATGAGCGCCAACGCAGAGAGCTACTCAAGGGTTTTCTGGCCTCCCGATCGGCATTATATGAGCCTTTAGTACGTCGTGCGTAGTGCGGACGCGATATATCCTGTCCCTACGCACTACGCACTACGTACTATGCGGTGTTGCAGTCGTGCGATAGCCGGGCCGCGTCGGCTTGACTCGTCGTGTCAACCCCGACTATAATGGCGGCGATCGGGCACGAGGCCTACTTTGGGATCGAAGATAAAGTGCTGTTTCGCGCTGGCGCGTATTTGCGCGAAAAGATAACTGTTTGGCATCCGCGGTCGTTTTAATAAACAGATAACGTTGCTTTATTTTGATTGTTAGGAGCGATCATGGCTGCGCAGAACCTCCGTATTCCCGGCCCGGTGCCAATGCCCGACTCCGTCCGTGCGGCGCTCGCGAACCAGATGATCAACCACCGCGGATCCGAGTTTAAGTTGCTGCTTGGCGAAGTACGTGCCCGCCTTGGCAGTATCTTTGCTACGCAGAGTGAGATCCTGTGTTTCACCTCGTCCGGCACCGGCGGCCTTGAAGCGGCGATTGTGAATCTGTTCTCGCCGGGCGACCGCGCGCTGATGGTCATTGGCGGGATCTTTGGCGAGCGCGCCGCCACGATCGCTCAGACATTCGGCGTGAACGTCACCCGGCTGGAGCATTCCTGGGGCAGCGCATGCAACGCGACCGCTCTGCGCGACGCCCTGCGCGCTAACCCGGATGTCAAGGTGGTGTACCTGACTCATAACGAAACCTCCACCGGCGTCACCAACCCGATCGGCCGGTTGGCCCAGATGATCCACGAGGAGAGCCAGGCGCTGATTTTTGTCGACTCGATCAGCGGCGTCGGCGCGCTGCCATTTGAGACCGACGCCTGGGGCATTGATGTGGTTGTCACCGCCTCACAGAAGGCGTTTGGCTGCCCACCCGGTCTCACCATGATTAGTGTGAGCCCCAAGGCTTGGGAGGCCGTCGCTCGCTCGCGGATGCCACGTTTCTACTGGGATTTTCAGAAACTGCGCGAGGCCCATAAGGAGGGCTCCACGCCATTCACGCCGGCGGTTTCGGTGTTCTATGGCCTCAGCGCCGCGCTCGATCTCATGGAGCAGGAAGGTGCTGCGGCGCGCTTTGCCCGCCACCAGCGCGCGGGTGATCTGGTGCGCAACGGCGTGCTCGACATGGGGCTTGGGCTGTTCGCCGACCCACCGCATAATTCCAATATTGTCACAGCAGTGACGATGCCCGAGGGCATTTCGCCGAAAGACGTGCGCGAAGAGCTGCGCGCGCGCTACAATACGGTGGTCGCCGGCGGCCCGGAGCGACTGAAGGATAGCATTATCCGAATCGCGCATATGGGCTTCTTCGTCGAGGAAGATCTCACGACGACGCTCGAGCAGCTCGATACCGTCGTGAAGAGCTTGAAGCGCTGAACATTAGAACGTGGGAACGTTAGAACGTTCTAACATTATTCAGCATTGCTTGCTGAACGTATTGCGTATTGCGTATTGCGTAGTACGGACGCGATATATCGCGTCCCTACGTACTTCGCAATACACAGTACGCTCTTTCATTTATCGCTCAATTTTTTGGGAGGACACATGGATCGGATTCTCGTCACGGAACAAATCGCCGAAGCGGGCTTGGTGGCGCTCAAGGCTGCGGCGCAGGTCGATTTCAGAACCGACCTGGATAAAGCCCGACTCTTGGAGGTTTTGCCTGAGTATGATGCGCTGGTCGTTCGTAGCGGCACTAAGGTCACCGCTGAGGTGCTGGCGGCTGGCGCCAAGCTGCGCGTCGTCGGGCGCGCCGGTACGGGTGTGGACAACATCGACGTCGACGCCGCCACGCGCCGCGGCATTGTGGTCGTCAACGCGCCAGCCTCGAATAGCGTCGCGGTCGCCGAGCTGACGATTGGGTTGATACTGTCGCTCGCACGCCAGATTCCTCAGGCGCATACCTTGCTGCAGAGCGGCAAGTGGGAGCGCAATAAGTTCATGGGCTTCGAGGTGCGCGGCAAGACACTTGGATTGGTCGGGCTGGGCCGGATCGGCGCCGAGGTGGCGCGCCGCGCCCGCGGCCTCGAGATGACCGTGCTGGCCTACGACCCAGTGGTCTCGACCGACCGCGCGGCGCAGTTCGGCGTGACGCTGGCGACGCTCGACGACGTGCTGGTGCAGAGCGATTTTGTCTCATTGCACGTACCGCTGATCGACGCGACCCGCAATATGATCAACGCGGCACGCCTGGCGCAGATGAAGCCGACCGCCTATCTGCTCAACGCCGCGCGTGGCGGGATTGTCGACGAGGCGGCGCTGATCGACGCACTGGAGCGCCGCTTAATCGCCGGCGCCGCGATCGACGTGTTCGCCAAGGAGCCGCCAATCGATAGCCCGCTGCTCGGCCACCCGCGCGTGATTACGCTGCCACACCTGGGCGCCTCCACCGTCGAGGCCCAGGCGCTCACTGGTGTCGATGTCGCCGAAGGCGTGATCGATGCGCTGAAGGGCAGCACGCCGCGCTACGCCGTCAACGCGCCCTTCGTTGCCCCCGAGGAGTGGAATGTGCTGTCGCCCTACATCCGCCTGGGACGCCAGTTGGGCGTGCTATGCACCGCGCTGATAAAGGACCCAGTGCGCAGCTATGAGCTGGAGTATCGCGGCGAACTTGCCGATGTCGCGACGGCGCCAGTCCGTATGGCGCTGCTCCAGGGCCTGCTGGAAGACGCCTGCGAGCAGCGTGTGACGCCGGTGAATGCGCCGCTGCTGGCGCGCGAGCGTGGCCTGAGGTATAGCGAGCACTCATCGGCCCAAGCCGAGAGCTATGCCGGGTTGCTGGTGCTGCGCGCGGTCACCGCCGACGGCATGCACGAGTTCGCCGGCACGGTGCTGCGCGACGAGCCGCATATCGTCGAGGCCGACGGCTACTGGGTGGATTTTGTGCCGTCGGGGCCGCTGATGTTTACCTATCACCGCGATCGGCCGGGCATGATCGGCCGCGTCGGCATGCTGTTAGGCGCCGCCGATGTCAATATCTCGGGCATGTATGTTGGTCGGCTGGCGCCGCGCGAGCAGGCTATGATGGTGCTGACGCTCGACGATGTGGTGCCCGCGAATGTGCTCGCGCAGATCCAGTCCGAGGAGGATATTCAGCGCGCGGTTGGTGTGGTTCTTTAAGCCCCGGCTTGTCACTCCGCGCGCGACATGCTACACTTGAGCCATGCCGTCCGAACTACTCGCTGACGTGGCCGTGCGCGCCAACATTCCCGGCACGGATGCCGTATTTACCTATCGCGTCCCGAAGCGCCTGCATGCGCTGGCGCGCCCCGGCCAGCTGGTCTGGGCGCCGCTGCGGAGTCAGCGCGTCCAGGGAGTGATCCTCGATCTCTACCGCCAGAATGAGGTCGGCGAGTGGATGCTGGAGGGCGACCAGCTCGGCGCCGAGCGGCCCTCAATCGATCGGCTGCGCCCCGACCCTGAGGCGCCAGCAGCACCCGACGCGCCGGTATTGCGCGACTTAGTCGACGTGGCCGATCCCGATGCGGCGCTGGTTCCGGCGCAGGTGCGGCTGGCGCGCTGGCTGAGCGAGTATTACCGTACATCGCTCTACGAAGCACTAGCGCTGATGCTGCCGCCTGGCGTCGCCCAGGAGGCCGAGCCGGCCTGGCGCGCGACGCCGGCCGGACTGGCGGCCGAGCTAGGTGCGCTGCCCGAACGCGAGCGCGCGGTGCTGTATTTCCTGCGCCAGCACGGCGAGCAGACTGAGCGCGACCTGCGCGGTGCGCTGCGCGGCGGCGCTTCCGACCTGCGTGAAATCTATATGGCGCTCCAGGAGCGCGGCCTGGCCACCCGCGGCGCGGTGATTAGCCGCCCACGCGCTAGGCCGCGCTCCGAACGCATGGCGCGCTTGCTGGTCGCCCCGCCCGCGCTCGATCAAGCGATCGTCGATCTCAAACGCGCACCGAAGCAGCGCGCCATTCTAGCTTTTTTGAGGAGTCATCTGCATAGCGATTCCGCTATCTCTATTATGACCGAGAACCGAGAACCAAGGACAGAGAACAGAGGGCCCGGCGCCGGCGATATCTTAGAACTCAAAACTCAAAATTTAGAACTTCCGCCACGAACCGAGAAACAAGAACCAGGGGCCGGCACTAACTCAGAACTCCCTCAACCCTACCCCGCCGCCGCACTGCTCGCGGCCACTGGCGCAGACCTCACGTCGCTGCGTGCGCTGGAGAAGCGCGGCCTGCTGGAGTTGACTGCCCGTGAGGTGCGCCGCAACCCACTCGCCGGCGACGCCACTCCGCCCGACATCCCGCCGCAACTCACTTTGGCGCAAGAGCGCGCCTGGCGACCGATCGCCGAGGCTCTTGACCGTGAGACTAGAGACTTGAGACTTGAGGCTAGTAGAGACACACAAGCCTCAAGCCTCAAGCCTCAAGCCTCTTTCCTATTGCATGGCATCACCGGCAGCGGCAAGACCGAGCTGTACTTGCGGGCGATCGCGCGGGCGTTGCGGCGCGGGCGGCAGACGCTGGTGCTCGTACCCGAGATCGCGCTAACAGCCCAGCTGGTGCGGCGCTTCGCCGCGCGCTTTCCGGGCAAGCTGGCAGTGCTGCACAGCGGCCTCTCGCTTGGCGAGCGCTACGACGAATGGCGGCGGCTGCGCCGCGGCGAGGCCATGCTGGCGATTGGCTCGCGATCGGCGGTCTTCGCGCCGCTGCCGAACCTCGGGCTCATCATTGTCGACGAGGAGCACGAGCCTTCGTATAAGCACGATGGAGCGCCGCGCTACCATGCTCGCGATGTCGCCCGACAGCTCGCTCAGATCGCCGGCAGCGTGATCATCTTCGGCAGCGCAACGCCGAGCGTCGAAAGCTACGCGGCCGCACAGAGCGGGCGGATGACCTTGATAACACTCAGCGAGCGAGTGGGGCTCGCGCGCGACGCCAATGGGCTGCCGCGCTCGGTAGCGCTGCCGCTGCCGCCGGTAAAGATCGTCGATATGCGCCACGAGCTGCAGCATGGCAATCGGTCAATTTTCAGCCGGCCATTGCAGAGCGCGCTATCCGGCGCACTACAACGCGGCGAGCAGGCAATTCTGTTCCTTAACCGGCGCGGTGCGGCGGCGTTCGTCATGTGCCGCGACTGCGGGCATGTGATCGCTTGCCCAAACTGCGCGACGCCGCTGGTCGTCCATTACGACGAGCTAGAGACTAGAGACTTGAGACTAGAGGCTAGCGACGGCGCACAAGCCTCAAGCCTCAAGCCTCAAGCCTCTATCCTGGTGTGCCACTCATGCAACCACCGCGAACTGGTTCTGGCGCAATGCCCGCAGTGCTGGAGCCCACGAATCAAGTCGTTCGGGGTGGGCACGCAGCGCGTCGTCGAGGAGGTCGCGGCGCTGTTTCCTGAGGCGCGCGCGCTACGCTGGGATCGCGACAGCGTCGGACGGAAGGGCGATCACGAGCGCCTGCTCGATCGTTTTCTACGCCATGATGCCGATGTGCTCGTCGGCACGCAGATGATCGCGAAAGGCCTAGATTTGCCGCTGGTTTCGGTGGTCGGCGTGGTCGCAGCCGACACTGGCCTGCACCTGCCGGACTTCCGTGCCGGCGAGCGCACGTTTCAGCTACTAACCCAGGTAGCCGGGCGCGCTGGGCGGCGCAGTTCCGGCGCACAGGTGGTGATCCAAACCTACGCCCCCGAGCATTACGCGCTGCAGGCGGCGCAAGAACACGATTACAAGGCATTCTACGATCAAGAGATTGCATTCCGTCGGCAAACCGGCTATCCGCCGTTCAGTGGGCTGGTGCGCCTGGTGTACACCAGCGGCAGCGATGAGCGCGGGCAGCGCGTGGCGGATGAGCTCGCCAGCGAGATCCAACGGCTCGCCGCCACGCTCGATCTCGGCGATTGGGGCGTGATCGGGCCGGCGCCGGCCTTTTTTCACCAACAGCGCAACCGTTTCCGCTGGCACTTGATTGTCCGCGCCGCCAACCTAGCCCCGCTGCTCGAAGCGCTGTACGTGCCGCCGGGATGGGCCCTCGATGTCGACCCAGTACATGTGCTTTAGCGCGGGCAATAGGTTTAGGCCTTACGCACGTGGCGTTTTAGCCTTCGGCAGCCCTTCGGCAAGCTCCCCTTCGACAAGCTCAGGAACCGGAACCGCGGTACTTTATCGTAAAATGTTTTTGTTTTGCGCTCGCAGAGCGCAAAACAAAAACAGAAAAATAAGGAGTACCATGCTGCCGTCTATCCTGAGCTTGCCTGCCCTGAGCTTGTCGAAGGGTCGAAGGGCAGGCCATGAGCCACGCTGAAGAAGCGACTGCGTAAATCCTGTAAACTTTTTCCTATGACCTATTGCCTATAACCTATAGCCGAGGAGAATTGACAGTGGTAACGTGCCATGCTATACTCCCGCGCATCAGCCGTTACTCTGATTCGCGCCCAGGGCGCACTTGTATTCTGCTATCGTCGCCTCTCATCGCCGAGTGCTGATGAGGGGTTTTTTGTATGCAATCACTCTGAGATGTAGTCACTATGTCAGCATATAGTACGTTTCAACGTCGACTCGCAGCCGGTCAGATTGTTGTGACTGGCGAACTGGCCCCGCCCAAAGGCGCCGGGCGCGCCGGGCTGGAAAGATTGGCGCTGGCCATGCGCGAGCACGTCGATGCGATTAATCTCACCGACAATCAACGCGGCATCGGGCGAATGTCGGCGCTTGGTGCCGGCATTATTACCCGGCAGCTCGGGATCGAGCCGATCGTCCAGATGACGTGCCAGCATCGCAATCGTGTCGCTCTCCAGGCCGATGTGCTCAGCGGCTCGGCCTGCGGAATCACTAATTTCTTATGCATGACCGGCGATCACCCCAAGATCGGCGATCACCCCGACGCAAAGAACGTGCTTGATCTCAACTCATTCCAGCTGATTCGCGCGCTGCGAATGATGCGTGATGAAGGTCGCTTCCAATCCGGCACGCCGCTCAAGGATGCGCCGCAATTCTTTCTCGGCGGCGTGTCGAACCCAAATATCGAGAAGGTTGCCCGCCTGGAGCGCAAAATTCAGAGTGGCGCCGAATTCATCCAAACTCAGATCATTTTTGATATCGATCGGTTCAAGCAGTGGATGGCCGACGCGCGCGCGGCTGGGCTGCACCAACAGGCGCATATTCTCGCCGGAGTAATGATCATTCGCTCGGCGGACTCGGCGCAGTTTCTGCGCGACCATCTGCCCGGCTCGCGCGTGCCGGATTGGGTGATCGAGCGAATGGCGCGCACCGACAACGCGGAGCACGAGGGGGTGCGCATCGCGGCCGAGCTGACGCAAGAGTTGCTGGCGATCGAGGGCGTGCGTGGCATCCATATCATGTCGGTCGGCTGGTCCAAAGCGATCCCATGGGTTGTGGAAGCGGCGGGACTCCTCCCGCGCCCGCCCGCGCCGGCAGAATAAGCTAGAGCATCGGTCAAGTATTTGGGAACTATCCGCGAATGACACTAATCTACACCAATATATGACAACCATTCGCCGGTATTCGCGCAATTCGCGGAATTCTTGGACGAAGTTCTAGTGCCAAACATTAGCAGAAACTCAGCGCCGAGCAGAGCAGCGCCGCAGCGATGCGGAACGACCAAGAAGTCATGTCAATTGGCCGATCGCGGCAGCGCGTCGACGCAGCGCCACCGCGCGAGTTAGATCGCGTATGCAGCGTATCCCTGATTGGCTCAGACTCGGTTGATCATTCACCTGAACAACCAGCTACCCGCGGCTCTTCATGGTTTTGCGATCGAAAACATAGCAGGAGCAATCTGATGCATGTTATGAAATTCGGCGTCGTCTCGGTCAGCGAAGCCACGCGACTACGAGAGATGGCGCAGATCGTTCGCCGCGTAGCATCGACACCGTTGCGTCGCTGGGCGAGCGCTTCGCCGCGCATCTGGTCGCGACCGCGCTGCGACAGGTTGGCGTATCGGCGCGCACTGTCGACGCCACCGAGCTGATCGTCACCGATAGCCATTATGGCGCGGCGTGGCCCTACCCCGAGGAGTCTTCCGAGCGGATCCGCACGCGGCTTCGATCGCTCATGCAAGCGCGGATCGTGCCGGTGATCACCGGCTACATTGGCGCGACACGTGAGGGCATCGTCACAACGCTCGGGCGCGGCGGCGGCGACTATTCGGCCACGCTGATCGGTGCGGCGCTGGGGGCGGAAGAGGTCAGTATCTGGACGGACGTCGACGGCATTCTAACCGCCGATCCTAAGATCGTGCCGGAGGCGCGCACGCTACCCGAGCTTTCATACGCCGAGGCTGCCGAGATCGCCACATACGGCCCCGAGATTTTACATCCACGCACGCTCGCGCCGGTGGCTGAAAAGGGCATTGTCCTGCGTATTCGCAACGTCCTGCGGCCTGACCAGCCTGGTACGCTGGTGGTCGCCAATCCCCAACCAACCGCCCATGCCGCCCACACGATCATATCGGCGCGCGGGCTGAGCCTGCTCAGCGTGGCGGCGACGCTCGGCAGCAGCGCCGGTTGGACGGCCGACGTGGTTGCGCGAGTGCTGGCGCGCCTGGCCGACAGCGGCGTCGAGATCCTGAACTTTGCGCAGAGCTTCAGCGAGCGCAGCCTGACGCTAACCGTGCGCGGCGTCGACGCGGCGTTCGCGCGCGAATACCTCACGCTGGCCTTCGGCCGCGAGCACGAGAGCGATACGCTGCGCGAGATTACGCTGACGGCGCCGATCGGGCTGGTGGCGGTAATTAGTGCCTCAGACAACGGCCATCTTACGCCGCAGACCCTGACGAGCCTTGGCCGTACGGGCGCGCACGTGCTGGCGCTGGCGCAGGGCGCATCGTCGAAGCACCTATCGTTTATTCTGCCTGAAGGCGAGGTCGACGCTGTCGTCAAGGCGCTGCATTATGATTTAAGGCTGGCGTAGCGGGGCGATAGGCGATGAGCATTATTGTTGCTATAGCCCATTGCTTAGCGCCTATTGCGCGCGCAGCGTACCTATTGCTTGTTGCCTGTCGGCCGCGTATCGCGTCGATTCACCCGACCGCCGATTCGCAGCCAAGTGATAATTCGATCAGGATCGCGCAGGAACTCGCCACGGGTGCCCTTGAACGGCTCGTCGAGCGCGATCACTTCATCCTGGCCACATAGCGCCAGACGCGTAGGTGGTGGCGCGGGCGGCGCCGGAGAATCTTTAGTTGGGAAGCCGCCCTTGGGGGTTAACTGCAAGACCAGCGCACCATCGCGTAGACTCAGATCGATGATCACCCCCAAAGACTCGTAGCGGCCGGTATACGCAGTCAGCTGATCGGCCGGCACATCCAGCGGCACAGGGTCCTGCTCGTCGAGGCCCAGAAACTCATGCAGCGCCAAGCGCACAATTTGTTTGTTCAGCTCGTCGCCGCGCTCAGCATTGGTTAGCACAGTGATCGCAAAACGCCGCGCTGGAACCATGACAAACGCCGAAAGTTGGCCGTGAGTTGCCCCGCCATGCCGCACGATTCGCGTCTCGTCGACATCTTTGATAAACCAGGTTATACCTAAGAACTCGCCATTAGCGGCCGGCACATTCGGCGTCTGCATCTGCGCAAGCGACTCGTGCGTGAGCAGCCGGGCGCCATCGGCAGCTGTGCCATCGCCCATATGGAAGCGGGCGTAGCGCAATTGGTCGCGCACAGTCGAGCTGATGCCGCCAGCCGGGTGGGCAGTGCGCGCCAGTGGCCACGGCCGCGCGACGCTAACGGGCGGCTCGCCCGCCTGAAACGAGTTCTCGTGCCCGACGGCGAAGCGATAGGTCATCAAGTCGCCAGGGAAGAAGAACGAGCGGTCCATGCCGAGCGGCTCAAGCACCAGCTGGCGCGTGATCGTCTCATATGGCTTGCCGGCGATAATTTCCAGCACGCGGCCGGCCAGATAGAACCCGGCATTGTTATATGACCACACTGTGCCGAGTGGCGTGAGCTGCGGCAGGGCAACCAGCCGCGTGACAATCTGCGCCAGCGCGTCGTCGCCATGCCCCATATCGTCGAAGTAGTCGCCGGCCCAGCCGCCAGTATGGTTGAATAGATGCCGCAATGTGACGTTGGCCGCAACTTGTTCGTCGGCCAGGCGCAGATCGGGCAGATAGGTACGAACTGGTACGTCGAGGTCGAGCCGGCCCTGCTCGACCAGACGCATGGCCACGGTAGCCGTGACGGTCTTCGTGGTCGAGCCGATCTGGAAGAGCGTAGCGGCGTCGACCGGCAGCGGATGCTCGATATTCGTGACGCCGAAGCCGGCAGTATACTCAGCATCGCCATAGGCAATGCCGATCGCCACGCCCGGCACATGCAGCCGATCCATAGCCTCGACAGCTGCGGCGCAGATCACCTGGAAGTGCTGGTCTTCGATTGATAGGAGTGGGGCTTGGTTGGACATGGTTGTTCCTTTTTCGGTTAGGGTGGTTGTTTTCCCCTTCAGGGAAGTGATGATAGCACATCTCCAACGCCCGGCGTCCATGCCTCATGGCAACCCGACCGATCATCTTCAATAATCACTCAATCGCCGCGCAGATGCGTTCCAGCACGTTCTCCCATGGACGCGCGGGCAGGGCGGCGAGGTCGTAGCGCGCGGCCTCGTGCACGAGCCACTGTCCATACAGCTCCAACAGAACCTTATGACGGCGCGGCCCCATCAAGCCGCTGCAACTTCTCAAACAGCGGCAGCGTGTCAGGAGTCACCTTATCGATCGCGATCAGCGTGCCGTCGAGCTCGAACAGCAGCCAGGGAAAACCACCGTTGCGTTCAATTACTTGCCAGCCACTGATCGTCTGCCCGCCAACTTGCAGCGTCACGGCGGCGCTATCCGTCCAATCCGCCGTGTCGCGCAGGTATGCGCGCAGCTCTTTCGCCGCGCCCTGGTAGAAGTGGATCGTCTGGAATCCGGTCTCCTGAGTAGTGGTGTACGTTGAGTAGATCGCGTAGCCAGCGTTCAAGGCGCTGTTGAACACGCTGTTGTCGATCGCCCACCAGAGCGTTTGTATCTGCTCAGGTTGGTTACCTAGTACGATAGTGACGAGCCGCGGTTGATCTGGCCCCTGGCCGAAGCCAAAGAAAGGCGCCCGGGCCCGCCGGATAGCTTCGTCCAGATCGGTTCCACCCGGAAGGGAAGTGTCAAGTATCTGAACGGCGTCGGATCGCGGGAAGACCAGGCGAATGTCGGATATGGGCGGCTGCGGGCTAAAGGTGTCGGCGGGAAGTCGGTCGGCTGAGATAATCTCCTCGCTGACGCGCTCCCACGATTCGAGCAGCACGCCATTTTCGGGGTTCCCGGCCCAGATTTCGGTGCGCACTGGCCGGCCATCGATTCCTAATCTAATAATTGTCGTGAGCTCATCTTCGCCCAAGTCGGCGAAAAAAGGCGACTCGTCGACTCGCCCGTCCACCTCGCCGGTCTGCACATCCCACAAGGAAGGGTAGCGTGGATTCTGGCACGAGGCGCGGCGCCAGTCGCGCTCGATCAGCACCAGCGACCGTGCGCCATCCGGCGCGATCCGCAGCTGCGCGCCGTCGCAATCGAGCATCTGGAGCACGGTATACTGATCTTCATTTATTCCAGGCGTCAGGCCCTCACTAGAAAATTGCGATACCCGGCTCGATCCCGCGTCGTAATCCCAGCCCAACGCCGTGCTGCGATACTGCCGAGCGTAGATATGGCCGCTGGCGTCGCGCGTAGTGGCGGCGGTCTCGACCGTGCCGCTGATCACCGTGCCGCGCGCCCAGTTCTCCTGGAGGTAGCGCTCGGGCCAGCCGCTGTAGGGCGGCCGGTGATACGGATCGGGTAGGTGATCCGGCAGTTGGGCATGGCGCTTGAACACTTGCTCGACGAAGTGGCGCGCCCCGCCCTCGGGTGGTTGCGGCGGGTCGGCGAGCGCGCCAATCAGCGCTTGCCAGGCCTGGTCGTGTGGTCGCCGCTCGATGAATAGCGCTGCCTGGGCGCGAATGGTCGCCAGTGTCGGCTCGCCGAGCCGCTGGAGCTGCGCGATCAGCTCGTCGCGCGTGTAGCCCTGCGCGCGGATCTGGGTGACGAGCGAATCCTGTCTGCTCGGCCCGGTGCGAAATAGCAGCGCCAGGTAGCCCTGCGCCGGTAGCGGCGTCAAAAGCGCCTTGTTGTTGTCGATTACAATGCTTTCGCCCGGACCCAGTCTGGTGATCGGTGTATCAAATGATAACGATCGAATTGCGAGTTGCCGCCCGACGCCACTATACACCAACGTCAATATGTCGGCGCCGTTGCCGAGACCAAGATCTCCCGGCGTCTGATCAAGCAGCATCACACTGGTGGTGCCGGCTGGCGGCGTAGTCGGCATCAGCGTCTCGTGGCGGTTCAATCGCAGCAGCAGTGTTGGCGCCGCTAAATTGTCGCCGTTGATCAACGGGAGGGTTGCATCGGCAGGCGCACCGCGATCGACGAACTCGCCCACGCCATTCCAGGCGCGCTGGTGGTCAAAGATCTCATTACTCTCATCCGGGCCGGCGATCCATTCTTCGCTCAGAACTTGCCATGTAGTCCGGGTGGTCTGCTCAGCGCCGGCCACACCGAAGAGCTCGCGGACTTCACGCAGCCGCCCGCTGGCCTCATCAATCGCCAGCAGCACCGTGATGCGGCTCGTCGTCGCGGTCGGCGCGTCGGCCGGCAGCGCCAGCGGGCTGACGCCGGCGAAACTGATCAGGTCGAGCAGCCGGCCATCTGCGTCGCGCTGGCGGCCCCAGGTATGCAGATCGGTTGTGGCGGCCTGGCGTAAGTATTGCGCGGCGATACCCCACGCGCCCGATTGCAAGCGCGCCTGGAACAGCTGGTCGCGCTGCTCAGCTGACACCTGAAATTTGTTCCGCAGCGATGCATCGTTGATCTCGACTGTGTAGACGGAATTGGCGTAGCTTTGGCCCATCGCATACCAGAGGCTCTGCGTGCCATTGGCTAGCTCATATTCGTATGGCCCGCCACCGCTATGATGCACCAGCTGGAGTCGATGGCGGCTGCCGGCCGTGTCGAGCCATTCGTCGGCATGAAGCAAGGCAAAGCTGCCGTCCAGAAAGCTCCACTGGATCGCATAGCGGCTGTGCCAGACGCCGCTGCCTTCCGGGGGCGCGTACAGTTGGGCTTGGGCTCGTCGCACGAGATCTAGTGGCGCGGGCGCTTGTGCTGCGCTCGGTCCGCTGGCCGACCCGCTGGTGGAGCTCGGCAGTGTGCCGCGCGGCCACACGAGCACCGCGATCAGCGCCAGCACCGGTAGCGTCACCAGCATTATCCGAAAGCGCAGGCTAGCCAGCCAATGCTGCCGGCCGCTCGCCAAGGGAGGCTGTGCGGCTTCTTGCAGCTGGTCGGCCAGTGCGGCTGGGAGCCGGACCTCGCGCAGCGCCCCGCGTAGCGCCGCTTCGACCGTGCTCGTAATCCTGAGCCAATCTTGCTCGGCGGCGCGGCAGGCGCTGCACAGCGCCAAATGCCCGCGAATCGTCGAATCGGTATGAATCCGCGGGTCGGCCAGCGCCAGTGCGGCGCGGGTCGGGCGGCATTCCTCGGGTACATTGGTCTCCTGCTCTAGGTTGGCCGCGCGGCTGGCTGGTATATGCAGAGCGAGTTTCAGCAGCGCATCACGAATCTGCTCGCGTACGCCGTGTTCGTCGCAGCCGAGGAGCGGGGCAATCTGAGCTGGCTCGTACGCGCGCAGCATCGCGAGCCCCAGCGC
>WNFZ01004259.1_pt1 | contig 14091 bp, 13 predicted proteins | sample 5400081 | NCBI WGS metagenome assembly WNFZ01 (sample SAMN13153365, study PRJNA577476) | soil metagenome | isolation source: 80 cm soil or saprolite under grassland replicate 1 | place: USA:California | collected 2016-06-15
TCGCCGTTGTCTGTGGGGCAGATGCAGGTGGTGGCGGGGGATGGTGGTGGGGGTGGTGCTGCCGTCGCTGTCTTGTGGGCACCTGCCGTCGCGGGTGTTGTCGCTGTCGCCATTGTCGTCATCCAGACACCTGCAGCTGCAGGTGTTGTTGTTGTTGTTGTTGTTGGTCGTGTGACATGGTGGTGACGTGGTGGTTGTGCGACATGGTGGACATGGCGGTGACATGGTGGACGTGGCGGTGACATGGTGGTGACGGTCGTCGACCATGGTGGTTGGTGGTCACGGTGAGAGGTGGTGAGAGGAGTTGAAATTCGGAACTTCAACTTACATGTGACGAGTTCTGTCACATGACTGCGCACTGCAAGTTGGGACTTAGAAGATTTTTCAAAAAATAGTTCAAGTTTTTCCCACCTTAATTGTGTAAATCCTAAGGTTATAATATATGCTTCTATTTCTCATTGTAAAAAACTACCTTTTGTGATAGAAAAATATTTGCTACCTTTACAGATGTAAAAATCCTCTGTAAATTTACACCAATTAAGGTTGTTATTTATTCCTCTATTTTTCTTGGTAAAAAAACAACTTTTTGTGGTGGAATTTATTTCCACCACAAAAAGTGGTTTTTTACATTACAACCTTATCCATTGCTTTTTTCACCTTACACCCTTAGAGGTGAACTTTTCCCACCCTTTGGGTTTCACAGTGATCGTGAACGGTGAAGAGCTTGGTCACAGTGAGACTTGGGGGGTGGGAAAAAACAACTTTTATTTCTATCAGAAATGGATGTAATTTTTTATGGTTATGTAATGAATTTACAACAATTTGTGGGGGAAATGTACAGTGATTTGTGGTGGAATTTTTCATCTTAAATGGAAAAAATTGCACTGGATAACAGTGGAATAAAACACCACTTAAGGTTGTGTGGGGTTGTAATTATTGCCGATATATTAAAGGTTCACAACCCCTGAAAAGTCAGAATTTCCGAAGCTTATAGATAATGAAAATTTCACACTTATTGTTGATTTTTTCGATCTTAAATGAAGTAAATAGATATGAAATAGATGAATATTTTTGAAGTTTTAGATACAAAAAAATCGTGCTGTACCATCATAAATCACAACAATATCTAAAGGAAAAGATTACTATATTTGTCAATTTCCTTTCTTGGAATTCTTCTTCTTTGGTTGTGGCTTCACTGCTACTGATCCAGTTGCCACCTGATCATCCAATTTTCTCTTCTTCCCCACAGCCCCAGTGCCAGCTGGCCACTCAACATCCATTTTCCTCTTCACTCCTGCTAATCCAGAAGTTGCCGCCTGCCTGACACCAGTACCACGATCCTCTTCACAGCTTCCTTCCTCATTCATTTCGTCATCACTATTCCCATCTTCGAATTCATTGTTGCCAAATGAGACCTTGGTCCCAGCTGCATCTTCCTCAATCTCAACCTCTTCCTCAACCCCTGCCTCCTCCTCAACCCCTGCCTTCTCCTCAATCTCTACCTCTTCCTTGGTCCCTAGTTCATCCTCGGTCCCATCTTCAATCACTTCCTCATCCTCAGTCCCTTCCTCATGGTCATCCCCTGCCCCCTCATTTTCCCCTTCATTCGTTGCCTTGTGAAATTGATCTGGGGACCCAATACGCTTGCGGTAAGACCGCCGGTTTTTGAGTGAAGTCTTCATAATCTCCAGTGTTGCCCAGTTTCCCTCATAGCGTCGCAGTTGTGGGTTTCTTGATCTTGCCTGTGTAATGTATGTTAAGAAATAATTAATTAGTGAAATCGTGATTAAACCTACAACTTCTGCCACTTTCCCCACCGCAATTGCATCTTGGAGTCGCCAGTCAGTGGGTAGTAAATCCGCACGTGCCACAACATCTCGAACAGTTGACTGTTATAATTAATATTGTTGGATTAAAGGTAAGCAATGAAAGCAAAAAACAAAAACAAAAACTTACTCGGCAGTGCGTATACAATTTCTTGTCGTTGGTTAGACCCATAGCATCTTGAAGGTTGGTGAATTTCTTCGGCCGTGGAATCTCTTCCAATTTTTGCCCTGCAGGTTTGGCGGCTTGACTTTCCCTGAGTCGGTCAATCTCCACTGGACAACAGTAAGCTGTTTAGACTCATTGAAAGTGATTATATTCACTTACCTTGCTGCGCTGCAACTCTTGCCAGGAGTACCTGCATTTCTGCATCTTTTGCACCATACGAGGAAGGAGTGTGCATCTGGAGAGGCTGGGAATTCTTCGCAGCCGCTTTTGAGTTCCCCTTTGTGGCCGAAGTGGAGCATATCTGGGCCTGGGAGCGGGTGTTTTCTTTTGCTGACTTTGAAGTATTCGTAGTAGTGGTTACTTGCGCTCGGGTGCCCTTCGCACTGGAGGACACTGGTACCCTTGGCACTGCAGTCGGTTTCTGAGACTTGGCCATGTCGATGTGCTATAAAGATAGAAGTGAGGAATAATGAGTAGGACCCACGAAGGTTTTTATATAAAGAAAAAGCACTGCCCTCTGAATAGATGAAAAACTAGTACTTGGATCTGACTCAAGGAGGCTAGGCCTCCTGGGCTGTGCTACGGAGCAAAACTAATCAGAAGCCAAGACTCTAAGTGATGGAAAAGAGACCTCAGACGTACAAGATCGGGTCCTAGCAGCACAGCACTTATATTTGGCTGTGTACGTGCACTGCCAACAACCACAGTCAAGGCGGCTTTACCTAAAAAAGGAAAGGGTCTTGCCAAGTATATAAATACAGGCATTAACGACATACCACACCATTCTGACCTCACATGTCTTCACTCAGGCGTGACACCAGTCCTTCAAAGTCCCTAGAGCTAGAATTCAAACCTACAATTTGCGGCTGTCAAAACCAGTTAGCTCACTGGGATTGGAATGGTGTCCCACATAGAGACTTACCAGAGTTATGCAAGCAATCCTTAGGAATAGATTCTGAAACTCGATTGGTAGAATCTCAAAAAAATGGTAAGTAAATACAAGTCTAACCCACATGGCAAGAACTTACATTGACAACCTACAAGATCAATCATTCATATCTAGAAACAATGAAGACACATCAGCTACTGAGTCGGATCCTGAGTGGGAATATGGTAAATGTAAGACAAATCAATTTGATATTTATAAAGAGCTGAAAAGACCTTGTAGCAGTTGTTGGGCAAGTAGGTCAACTAAAGGACTTGGTCAGGAAGGCAGATGGTGATCCAGAGGGCACGAACCTTGTGAATGCCAACAAAGGCGTCATTGTGGAAAAGGGTGATGCTGAACCAATTTACACAAAGGGTTGTAAACGCAGAATGTCAGACAAGGAAAATTCAGATACTTGGACCTGCAAGAAGAGCAAAGTGAGTGTTCAGATGAGATAGTTTTACTTGCAGTGTTCATGGTTTGTAAAGAACAGAACTAGCATCCACATCAAGTTTCGTGATAGGGAGAGGCGATTGAAAGTGAAGATATCTGTAAAGATTACCTAGTCATAGGCCATCAGTAAGTAGACAAAGCAAGGACTCACTAAATTGCTGCCAAGGTATCACCAACCCTGTTCGAAGTAGTTAGAATCTTAAAATACAGATTCAATCAACAAAGAAATAATAAATTCAAAAAAAAAAAAACAGGGCGCAACAAAAGATATCCACAAACTATTGATTCGTAGCAAAAAGGCGGTGGGGGGTTTGAGCTGCACGTCCAAAATAATTGAAGAATTGTTGACAGTAATATTTTGCAATGACCTCTTCATCCTCCATTTGAAAAGTATAGATGTAGTTGCGAACATCATCCTCTGGTACATCAAAAAGAGCAGGTTTGTCACCTTTCCATGACTTCATGACATAAAATAGCCCGACAATGAACAAGGAGCGCAAATCAAAGTCGTCTGCACCGAATCCACCATTTATTGATGGGATGGGGACATGTCGGAATGAGGAAGTTGGAAAGCATCGGGAAATCTTGATTTGCCTCTCAAATAGCTGTGCGGTGTCCGATACATCCAAGTTGGCACAAGCCCGACGGTCCAGCGATAGTAATTCATGAATGAAATTAACTTCATATAACTCCCAGAGAATCTGTCGGACAACATCCTCAGGAGGCAACACCCCTGGGGGATACTCCTTGCCCTGCCATACCATCGGCCCCATCGAACCACTTCGCATTTTCACTCCAGGGTACATATCAGACGTTGGCATTAACATGGCCAAGCTCTCTTGACGACGACGAGCTGCTTTGGTTTCCCTGGGCCCCTTCTCCGGAACATTAAAGTCAATTGAAAGAAGTGTACGCCAGTTTTGATTTGACATGGCAAGAGATGACTCTTTTTCCAGACGCATGAACCAAGCATCACGAATTCGAAGCCATGACTCCATATATTTCGCGCCAGTGGCTGGGTTTATGAAAAGAGCGGGGTCAGGAAATGTGAAATGGCTATAGTGATTTGATGTCTTGGATTTTTCGATGAGATTAGATGGGGATCGGTCAACAGCCTGTAGTGCGGCACTCCAGGCAGGAATTGAGAACGGAGCAAAAGGGTAGTCCAATGGAGAGAATTTGTCACAATCACTGGTGTGGATAGTTTGAGGCCTCGAGGCTTACAAAAATGGTAGTAAGAAACTAGATTACACAAGAATAAATCAGACCTACAAGATGCTCCCTGAACTAAGGTTTGTGAACCTTTGGGAGGAGAAATTTTGTCACGATCAGTGGATTGAATAGTCGAAGGTTTCGAGGCTTTAAAAATGGTTAGAAAAGGTGGTGCGCCAAAGATGAATCAACTAACCCTTCGAAGATTCACCCACAAATGGGTCTTTGAATACCATCCAACCTTGCGAATAAATATGGATGGCAGCATGTTTCTCAGGCTCGGTCGCAAAACCACGAAATATGGGGGAGAAGGGTGGATCATGTTGAGAAACACATATGATATCGGTAGGGTTGAGAGGGGTAACAACCTCCAGGATGTTGCATTCGAAAGGACTATCCCAGGTTTTTGAAGGTCGGAGGAACCAGATGGGTAAACCTGCCGCGTGGAAGTCCTGGACTATACGCGGAATATTTGTGAAAGCCCCTATGCAGTTCACGACAGTTTCTGCTGCAGGCTTTTGACCTTCCATACGTGGGTGATAGATTTCGAGATAGTCTAAGCAGCCGAGAACCTCGAGGTAATAACGCTGAAATTCGGTGACATGAAACCTCATCTCAGAAAACGTAGTCTTCAATGAACCGAGACGGATACATGCGTCTTGCATTGCCTTCACGAGTGACAGAAGAAGTTTATTTGGTTTCGGGGAAGCCTTTTTGTAGTCTTCGAACCTATTCTCCAAACTCATCATCATTTCCTGTAACGATAAGAGCTTTGACCTATCCAGCTCGCCCAATCCGTCAATAACACCTCCGTCAAAAGATTTGAAGTCATCACAGGTTAGGTCCCACCACATGATCGAAAGAGGATGGTTGGGGTCATCGGGTTTCCTTGGAATGGCGCCCAGATGACAATGCGCAGCAACCCAGGGCTGTGGCCAAAGCGTATGGTCATCTGGACCATAGCGAAAATCGGCGCGGAGGTGAACTTCTCTTTTCTGCATGGGTGGGAGAAAAATTCGATTTTGGTTGGGAGTTGTACAGACGAAATCTTTGATAACCGCGGCCACCCTTCCATCAAACGGACCCAGGGGTACTGTGGGAGGTAAGCACAAGTGTAAGGATTAAAGATGAGGACATACCATCAGGATTTCGGCCAATAAGCAAGACCTGTTTATTGAAAGTCGACGACATAGGGACGAATAGGTATCTTCGGTCGAAAGCAGTGTTAACTGGCCATGGCAAGCAAAACCGAATCAGGCACATAACAAAAGACAAAAATATACTAGCAGCTGGCAATCGAGGACATCTGGATGATGAAGGTGGATGGGTTGACGCGAAGTCTACACCCTGGACGACGCGGAGTCTAGTCCTCAGCTTAAGCGACGCGAAGTCTAACTCAAGCCGCCCATGTTTCGACGAGAGGAAAGGAGGTGCTTACCAAAAGCTGAATAGAGGCGCCGTGAACAAAGGAGTAATCAGTAACATTGACTGGCAAGGAATTTTCGAATCAGATATAGGCAAAGTTAACCAAAGACCAACACTCACCAAACGAATCAAGGACAGATGGACGATGGGATGGGTTGACGCGAAGTCTACACCCTGGACGACGCGGAGTCTAGTCCTCAGCTTAAGCGACGCGAAGTCTAACTCAAGCTGCCCAATGTTTCGACGAGAGAAAAGGAGGTGCTTACCAAAAGCTGAACAGAGGCGCCGTGAACAAAGGAGTAATCAGTAACATTGATTGGCAAGGAATTTTCGACCAACACTCACCAAATGAATCAAGGACAGATGGATGATGGGATGGGCTGACGCGAAGTCTATACCCTGGACGACGCGAAGTCTAGTCCTCAGCTTAAGCGACGCGTAGTCTAACTTAAGCTGCCCTGTTCCGACGAGATTGTGGAGGACTCACCGTAAAAACGAAGAGTAGGTTGATTATGTAATGTTGATTAAGTGTTATTTGTTCGCACGTGCACTGATGCGATCCATCAACTCTAAGTCCTGTCCTTTAACTTACATCTCTCAGTCATCACTCCGAGAAAACGACTTAGACTTCGCGTCGGTCGAACACTCGGTCAGACACTGGACTTAGACTCCGCGTCAGTCCATTTGATTGATTAGACTTCGCGTCGTCGATCTGGCTTTCTCAAGAACGAAGAGAATATATTCTGGGTACTAGTAAGTTTTTTTAATCTCGCGATGCCCATTGTTGATGCCGTATTAATCTAGATACAATTCTTATGCTTTGTAAAACGAGGGCAATAGAGAGAAGTGAGATACTAAACACTCACAAGTGAGTATCGTATAATCGGACATTGCGGTCTCGTTGACAACTCCAAGTACTAAGTCGACGCGTCCTAGGCCTTAAGCTTACGTCTCTCACTCAGTCATCACTCCCGAGAAACGACTTAGACTTCGCGTCGGTCAGGCACTGGATGTAGACTCCGCGTCAGTCCATTCGTTGATCATGGTTGATTAGACTTCGCGTCGTCAATCTGGCTTTCTCAAAAACCATGAAGAGAACATATTCTGAGTACCGGTAAGTTTTTTTTTTATCTTGCGCTGCCCATTGTTTATGCAGTATTAATCTAGATACAAGTCTTATTCTTTGTAAAATGAGGGCAATAGAGAGAAGTGAAACGAAGATAAACACTCACAAGTGAGTATCGTTTAATCGGTCATTGTGGTCTCGTTAACCTGGGCCCATGTCCATCCTAGATCATAATTTGCTCGAAATCTTCCATCCATCCATGTGTCTCAGAAATGTTTCAACGAAATACATAAATACAACATCATCGCTCAACATACGACTTCCACGAACTCTTGGAATCCCTCAGTCATGCCTCATTTACATCACCAGACACCTGCCGGACATTATTTACTCTGCCCACATTTACATGACAACACTTCATCCATTTTCGACATCTCCAGAATCGGTATTGCCTATGTGGTCACAAGCTGCCCAAGGACGGCGTTCAAGTCCAGACCGCCATCATTATCCCGGCCAACCTCGCGGTGTTCGTATCCGGTACGGCAGGGGGGGAAGGCCGTTTTTGGACCGTCGAAACATTACCTGTCCTGTCTTTTCGAAAGGACTACCCCATTCGTCGTTGTTTACACAAGATGAAATGAACGTTAGCGGGGGTGCAGAGGATGCGGAACAACTCCAGAGACTAGAAGAGCGATGGAAGTTTGACATGGACGACGCCCCGCTCTTTGGACCAGAAAGCACCGAGGAATATGACAGGGTGCTCATCTTATGACACCAAGTATGGTTTTTATTCTTTTGTGATTTATCAAATCTGACATCTTGTTTGCTAGATTCCTGAGACATGCCATGACCCTGCACACCGACTCTGACCACATTCACCTGGTCACCGACCCTACACTCATTGTTATTGGCCCAGAAGGGCGGCCACAGGGCATTGTTCCTTATCGGTTGGGTGTTCCACCAATGAATATGCGCAGAGATACCCAAGGCGTCATGCGACCCTTCCAAACCCTTCCTCTCCGGAATGGCAACCCTCTCATAGTACAACAGCTCAAGAAAATGCAACCTCCTACCGCCGCGCCTCAAATGAGGATCTCTTCGGGAGGCGGAATGCGTCCACCTTCTGTCTCTTTGTCGAACATGCAACAACTTCAGCAACAGCCTGCACAGTTCAGTGCTGGGTGCTTCCATCAGGTTGTTCCTCTCATTGCTTGAGCTGGACTTCGCGTCGCTCGAGTGGATATTTGGGGTTTAGACTCTGCGTCGACCCGCCTTCTCTGCATGGGTCCTAGACTTCGCGTCGAACAGTCTTTATTCTGACTCTCATGAACCAGATGATTGCCTGCAGAGGGTTCGACATATTTTTTTCTTTAGTCACAAGAGGGACTTCTGCGATGCGTATGCCCTTCTAATACCTGCATCTTTTTTTCATCACCCTCTGGGATATGCCACTCCACCGATTTGTACCCATTGGGCGATGCAACTGGCGGTACCTGTGTCTGGGCTGTGTCCTACTCGCACAGCCTCCGAGTCGCTGTCTGTATAAAATGTCCAGAGCTATGTTGTCCAATCCCCCAGCTTTTTTTCTACATGGCAAGTCGGATTCCTTGTACATGCGGTTGTGGGCAACAAGTGACATATGCCACAAAACAAAATCACCTAAATGGCCGCGGGAAGACTTTGATTCGAGCCAGAGTGTTAGCAGACACAGAATCATTGAGGAGTAATACCGGACCAACCCCACCCCAGGACCAGCAAAAAGGATCAAAAAAGCGGGCTTCTTCCAATCTTGACCAGGATGGCAGCCGCAAACGACTCAAGGAGGCTCAATTCGAGGAGAACCAAATGCCTGAGATTGCCCCAACTTTCCCAATGGATGCAGACCCGATAGAGGATTTCCCTGCAGTAGTGGTGGATACGCATCGGCAGAGGAAGTTTGTGGAGAGAACCCAGCATGTAATGGAAATGCGCTGGGGAACTGGCCAACGCGACAACGGTGATGGCGAAGACGGAGGCGACGAGGACGAGGACGAGGATGAGGAGGACGAGAACGAGAACGAGAACAAAGACCAAGATGAAGACGATGAGGACGAGAACGAAGACGAAGACGAAGACAGCAATAACCACGAGGACGAGGACGACCCTTCTTTTTTTGACTCTGAAATACCAGGTCTTTCCACATGTGACCTGCTTGGCGAAGCCTTCGAACGTGAAGCTGCAGCTTTAGGTCTGTCCTTATTGTGTGAATTACCTACCCAGCTAACAACACTTTAGATGGAAAGTCTCTGGGAGAATCAGACCTAAGCCTACTTCGACGTTATACGCTCAAAGTGGAGGATCACCTTTCGGATCGTACCTTCAGTCGACTTGCCAAGGCTTTCCCGAACTCCAGACAGGACACCCTGAAAATGACCAAGAAGCGCATTCGATCTCTTGCTGGATTTCAGTCTGTACGTTACAGCTGTTGTCCAAACAGCTGTGTTTGCTTTGTCGGACAGTATAAGGACCTCACTGAATGCCCCAAATGCAAGGAAGCACGATTCAAGGCCAATGGAAGGCCACGCAAATATTTTGATTATCTCCCTGTCATACCTCGGTTACAAGCTATGTCGGCGAACTCTACACATGGGGAGAAGATGCGCTATCGAGCAAATCATGTACATGAGCCTGGTGTTATTAAGGACATTTTCGATGGCTCCCATTATCGGTCTTTACTTAACACCATTGTTCCTGCTGATGACACCCATCCATTCTTCTACTTTTCCGATAAACGTGACATTGCACTTGGCCTTTCGACGGACGGTTTCACTCCATTCAAGAAGCGCGATAAGACTTGTTGGCCCATCATCCTTTTCAACTACAATCTCCCTCCAGAAATCCGTTTCCAGAAGAAATATTGCATTCATGTTGCCACAGTCCCGGGTCCAAAAAAGCCTTGGGATTGGGATTCATTTTGTTGGCCACTTGTCCAAGAACTGATTCAGCTGGAGCTCGGTGTCAAGACTTTCGATGCAATTGACCAGGCATTATTCTTACTCCATGCCTATCTCATCCTGGCATTTGGCGATATTCCCGCTATGGCTCTGATTATGCGCATGAAGGGGCAGAATGGCATCAGCCCTTGTCGAATATGCGACATCAAAGGTGTTCGCTTCAATTCTCGCACTAACTATGTCCCCCTGCGACGAGACAAGATTCCTGGAGCTAAACCTCGTCGATATGACCCATCCAATCTTCCCATTCGCACTCATGAGAAGCTAATGAAACAAGCTCACAATGTTGAAATGGCCCCTGACAATGCCACACATGAACGGCTCGCTAAGGAACATGGCATTAAAGGCATACCGATTCTAAGTTCCATATCTTCAATTTCCTTTCCTTCCTCATTCCCATTCGACTTCATGCATCTTATCTGGGAGAATTTAATTCCTAACCTCGTTGAGTTCTGGACTGGCAAATTCAAAGGCTTGGATCACGAAGGCGAAAGCTATTTTATCGAGTCGCATATCTGGAATGAAATTGGAGCTGCTACAGCAGCATGTGGAGCAACAATTCCGGCAGCTTTTGGGGCTCCAGTGCCCAACATTGCAACGAAGCGGTACCTAATGAATGCTGAGATGTATGCCAACTGGACGTTGTATATCGCTCCGATTGTGCTATGTGGAAGGTTTAAAAGGCCTCAATGCTACCGACACTTCATGCAGCTTGTTGAACTTCTCAAGCTTTGTTTGGCATTCGAGATTTCGGAAGAAATGTTGAATCAAATTGATGAGGGTTTCCGATTGTGGGTAGAGGAATATGAAAAGTGGGCACCTCTTATATTCCTCTCATATATCACACTCAAACTGATATAGGCTGTACTACAAAAATGATCCTGCTCGGCTTTCCGCCTGTCCTTTAACCATCCACGCCCTTCTTCATATGGCATGGGGTATCAGAGTAGCTGGTCCTGTCTGGACCTACTGGGCATACCCCATGGAACGACATTGCAATACTTTACTTCAATCGATCAGAAGCAGACGCTACCCATATGCATCTATTACTTCTTTTGTCACTGCAACTGCACAGCTCAATCAAATCCGACTCTCTTATGATCTCTATGAAGTACTACATTTGGATCCCGACAAAAAGGAAAGCAGCAACCTTGTACATGAGTTGTGTATGTTCTATTAATCACCTCTTTACTGGTTATTCATCTGAAATTTAAACAGATCCGCACTACATGCTTGCTGCTCCCCGACGATGCGAAATTTTACCCCCGCCAATACGAAACAAAGTTTTGGCTTGTTTAGCAACACGCTTTAATGTCCAGAAGAGTGTTGTTCAATCAGTCATCAAATTGGATCAGCCGATTACTCAGTACGGCAGAGTCAGTCGTCTTGAAGGAGGTGACCTTATGATTGGTCGTCATTTTGTCAAAGAGACTGAAGACAGCCGGGATGCATCCTTTGTTCGAGTGAGTCTTGGTTTCTTTCCCTAATGCAATTTCTGAGCATCTCTTCCCAAGTATACCCAACTTGTAGATCGGTATGCCCGTCAACATAGAAAAACACCAGACTTTGAAATGCAAAATTTCTTTGGCCAACTGAAGCGCATTCTTCTTTTAGAATTACCTTCAGCGCCGCGATTGAACTTGGATGGGCCAACAACTGTCATCTTAGCACTAATTCGGGAAGTCAAAACAACATTAGGGAAGGGCATTTACTACTACAAGGAATTTGGCATTGAAGAGGTTGTTGATATGAAAACGGTACAATGTGTTGTCGGAAGAGTGAAGGACAGGGGTGAGTGGGCTATCATTGATCGGAGCAATAACATGGAAATTCAGGTGGACTGAAGCCATTGTAAGTTTTTTTTGTTATCTTTTCCAACATTAAATAATGGATTTTTTTATTATTATAGCTACATCTTACATATTTACTGTTTGTATTATTACTGCTGCAAAACACGGACCACTTCAATTGTCCCAAGTCTTTTTCTTTGATCTACATTCATGCCTCAAGTGAAACTAGCACCAATTGAAAAACATCATAAACCCTTCAAGGTAAGCCATTTAGAACTTAATCTGTGTATTCTAATATTGTCACTAGCTCCGAAATTGAGTCAAGGTCAGGCACTCAACAGGGTGGAAGATGGGGACTTTTTGACACTACTGGGAGATCATGGTGGAATTCTGTGATATTCAGTGGCTTTGTGCGGTAAGGGGAAGTATAGTTCGTGCAGCCAGAGTTGTACAATTTGGCAACCCCTCTGTTCTTGCAGTTTCAGTAACGAAGGCCTCTCCAGATGTATCATTGAAGTTTTCAACAATATTGGCTAATCCCTTGTTTTCCATTTCCTCAACCACATCATCAATCCAATCCAATTCCTCCACTGCCGCCCAAGCACCACTCTCCTCTGTGTCCTTCGATGGTTTTGTGGTATCCAAACCATCGCCTTTCTTGTTCTTTCCCGATTTGTCCCTCAACTTGGATTTCCTTGGTTTCTTGCTGATGTGGCTGACGTTGCAATTATAGCATGTCAAATCTCCATGCTTGCCTTTCCCTTTCCCCTTCAACTTCAGCAACTGTCCTACCACCAACACTTTGTTTTCTTTGTCTTTTCCTTTTCCGGATGTCTTCCCTCTTGATCACTGAGCTTGTTGGTGATCAGATTCCTCTATGAGCATTGACAGGAGGTCATCCAGTGTAACGGTGTTCGATGAGACCTGGCTAGATGTGAGTATGTAAATAATTCCTAGTCTAAAGGTTGTAAAAACCTTCAGTACTATTCTCATATAATTCCTACTCTATAAGTTGTAAAAACCTTCATTACTATCCTTGTATAATTCCTACCCTATAAGTTGTAAAAACCTTCATTACTATCCTTGTATAATTCCTACCCTATAAGTTGTAAGAACCTTCATTACTATCCTTATATGATTCCTACTCTATAAGTTGTAAAAACCTTTTTACTATCCTCATATAATTCCTACTCTATAAGTTGTAAAAACCTTTTTACTATTCTTGTATATAATTCCTACTCTAAAGGCTATAAAATTCTACCAAAAATCACAATGTTTTAGGGTGTGTGTTACTTTCCTGAATTTTGTTATAAATTTCTACCAAAACTGTTGGAATTTTTGTCCCACCGAAAAAGGTCAGTTTTTACATTACAATGTTTTCCATCGCTATTTACATCAACCTGCCTTTTTTGTTGTTTTTTCCCACCCCTTGGGTCTCACAGTGCATTACAATGTTTTCCATCGCTATTTACATCAACCTGCCTTTTTTGTTGTTTTTTCCCACCCCTTGGGTCTCACAGTGTTACTGAATGGCTAGATCATGCTCGTGTTGTAGAGCAGCGAGATAGTTTTTCAGCTCTGCTTCTATATGCTTCAGGCGAACAAGAGAGTGACCAAAGAGCGACTTAAGGAAAAGTCGCGTTCACTCAGGCTGTTAATGGCTGTGGAATAACTAAATGATCATCATTCCACTAAACAAGAATGGTGACGCACATGGAATTTCAAGAATTTCCATCACCCGAGCGAGTGTCTCTAGGGCTTGATCTCCTCTGCCTCTTTCTCAGAAGGTGGCGGAAGATGAGGTTGCCGTTCTTTGCCCGAAATCAAGATCCAACATTCCTGGCAAGGTGATATCATCGGTGGACCACCGTTGCTTGCGAAGAACCTGGCTTGTTGCGGCACCGCTACTGGCACTGGGACGAGCAAAATGGTACTCATACAATTTTAGGTGCCTTCCTTGATAGAGACATCCCCCAATGCCACTATCTCGAACTACGGACGACACCACGACAAACAGAATCAATGAACAGGGAAGAATATCTTCGTGCCGTTCTAGGCAAAATGAAACAAGCAGGATATACGCGCGAACAGGTTTCGCTGATCATTAGCTTCGATAGAAGGATGAATAAGGATGTTCTTGAAGGGGTTGAAATTGACGGCCGACTTACGGTGACGTCACTCACATCTGTCATGATCGAAGGGAACGAATTCCGCCCATTACCCATCCTCCAT
>WNFZ01014952.1_pt1 | contig 14070 bp, 11 predicted proteins | sample 5400081 | NCBI WGS metagenome assembly WNFZ01 (sample SAMN13153365, study PRJNA577476) | soil metagenome | isolation source: 80 cm soil or saprolite under grassland replicate 1 | place: USA:California | collected 2016-06-15
TCTCTCAGGGTGACCTCGAGCAGGGGTCGGGGCCAGAAGAAGCCGAGCCCGTTCACCAGGATCACGCCGACGAGGCCGGCGATCATCAGGAGGCACACGCCGAGGGCGCTCCCCGTGAACCAGATCAGGGGGTCGCCCCGGCGGAGGCTGCGCAGCAGGGGGTTGTTCATTCTCGACCCCCCCTCCTAACCTCCCCCACGTAGGGGGGAGGGAACGCCGATGCACGAGCAGCTCCGCGCTTCAAATCGCCCGGTAGCGCTCGCGGAGGCTCTGGCGGATCACCTCGGCGATGGTGTTGACGAGGAAGGTCATGAGAAAGAGGATCCCCGCCGCCAGGAACAGCACCCGATAGAGGGTGCCTCCGTGGGGAGCCTCCGGGATCTCCACCGCGATGTTGGCGGAGAGCGTGCGCATGCCGTCGAAGACCGACCAGTCGAGGACCGGGGTGTTGCCGGTGGCCATGAGCACGATCATGGTCTCCCCCACCGCCCGCCCGAAGCCGATCATCACCGCCGAGAAGATGCCGGGGCTCGCGGTGGGGAGCACCACCCGGGTGGCGGTCTGCCACCGGCTGGCTCCCAGGGCCAGGGAGGCGGCGGTCAGGTGCGAGGGGACGCTCGAGAAGGCGTCCTCCGAGATCGTGAAGATGATCGGGATCACCGCGAAGCCCATGGCGATGCCCACCACCACGCAGTTGCGCTGGTCGTAGACGAGGTCGAGGGCCGACTTCAGCCAGAGCTTGAGGTCGCCGCCGAAGAGCAGGGACTCGACGGGGGGGCCGATCTTCATGGCCACCACCCCGCCCAGCACGAGCAGGGGCAGGATCAGCGCGACCTCCATGCCGGGCTTCAGCCGGCCGGAGAAGGTCCGGGGAAGGCGACCCCACAGCAGGATCCCGGCCGTCCCGAACGCGGGGAGGAACACGGTCATCAGGAGCACGGGGACCAGCGCGCGCTCCACCCGCGAGGCCAGCCAGAGGCCGGCGATGAAGCCGACCACCACGCTCGGCAGGGCGGCCATGACCTCGACCGTGGGCTTGACCCGCGCCTTGATCGACGGATGCATGAACTGGGAGGTGTAGAGCGCGCCCATGATGGCCAGGGGCACCGCGAAGAGCAGGGCGTAGGCGGTCCCCTTGATGGTGCCGAAGATCACGGGCACCAGGCTGAACTTCGGCTCGAAGTCGTCGGTGGCGCCGGTGGACTGCCAGACATACTCCGGCTTGGCGTAGCCCTCGTACCAGGTCTTGCCGAAGAGCGACCGCCAGGACACCTCGGGGTGCGGGCTGCTGATTTCGTAACGGGCCACCGCGCCGTCCGCCCGCTTGGCCAGGATACCGTCGCTCTTGGGCGTGATCAGGACGAGGTCCAGCGCCTGGCCGGTGGGGGGGAAGCTGAGCACCGAGCGCTCGGAGGTCAGGTGGCGGAGCACCAGGGAGCCATCGGCCCCCGCGCTGACGAAGCTCTTGTCGCGGCTCGAACGTCCGATGGCCCGGATCGCCGTCCCCTGCCCGGGGAAGGCGTGGGCCTGGACCAGGGTCAGGTGCTCGTCCTCGTCCTTGAGGCGCACGCGAAACCAGGCGGAGAGCTCGCCCCTGGCATCTCCCACGATCACCGACACCCCTCCGATCGCGTACTCCACCGCGGTGATGGTCTGGGTCGACGCGTGCACGATGTCGGTCAGGGCGACCTCCGGGGCGAGCTGCCAATGGTAGAGGTTGCCCCGGTCGGTAGCGGCCACCAGGGCGTCCGTGCGGCCGAGCCGGAGCTGGGTGATCCTTTCACCGCCCTCGGTCTTGAGGATGTCGCGCTGCTCGGTCCCCTCCTCGCTCGTCCGGTAGAGGGCGATCTCGTCGTCGGACACCAGGGCGGCCACCGCCTTCCTGCCTTCGTGCTCGGCGTAGCTCACTTCCCGGACCGGCCGCCTCCCGGGATCGATCTCGACCAGGCCGCGGTCGCGCAGCTCGATCTCGAGGTCCACCAGCTTCTGCTCGGCGTACCGCGGCCGGAAGCGGACCTGCTGCAGGGCCACCCGACCGTCCGCGGTGCCCGCGCCCAGGTAGTCGCCGGTCAGGCTGCGGCAGGCCGAAACGATCGTGGCCCCCGCCAACCCGGGCAAGGGGAACTCCTGGGTTCGCGCGCCGTCGGCCAGCCTGAACACCGCGAGGCGCGCGTCCGGAAGCAGCTCGTAGAGGTAGAGCTGGTACTCGTCGACGCCCACCACGAGAGGCTTCCCGACCTCCGGCGTCGGCGCGGGAGCGAGCTGGACCACGCCCCGCGCCCGGCCCTGGGCGGCGCGGAAGAGGGGCAGGGTCTCGCCCAGGATGAAGACGAGGATGAACGAGACGGCGACGATGATGAAGAGGCCGCCGAAGGTCACGACCCCGGTGGCGAGCCGGTCGAGGGTCTTGACGCGCCGGACGCGTCCGCTCGCCTCCTGCACGCGGCGGCGGATCGTCTCGGATGCGGCTGCCGCGGAGGCCATGGGCACTTCTCCGTTCCGGCTACTCGAGCTTGGCCAGCTCCTGCTTCACGATGTCGGCGGAGAGCGGGAGATAGCCGTCCTTTACCACGACCTCCTGGCCCTCCCGGCTCAGGATGAACTTCACGAACTCCCGGGTCAGCGGATCCAGCGGCTTCCCAGGGCCGCGGTTGATGTACACGAAGAGGAACCGGTTCAGCGGGTACTTGCCGCTCCGCACGTCATCGTAGCTCCCGTTGGAGTAGACACTGCCCTCCTTGTCCGCGAGGGGGACGGCCTTGACCCCCGACGTCTTGTAGCCGATGCCGCTGTAGCCGATCCCGAAGCGATCCTCGGTCACACCCTGCACCACGGAGGCGGAGCCCGGCTGCTCCTTCACCGTGTCCTTGTAGTCGCCGTTCGCGAGGGTGTGCTCCTTGAAGAACCCGTAGGTGCCGCTCGCCGAGTTGCGCCGCGCTTGCGTGTCTTCGAGAAGATCGCGTCCACCTGGGCGAGGGTCAGCTTGTCGATCGGGTTGTCCTTGTTGACGTAGACCGCGAGCGCGTCGTAGGAGGTGCGGACCTGGGTCGGCTTGTAGCCGTACTTGCCTTCGAACTGGTCGATCTCGGTGGCCCGCATGGCCCGGGACATGGGGCCGAACTGCGCGGTCCCCGCGATGAGGGCCGGGGGGGCGGTGGAGCTGCCCTTGCCCTCGACCTGGACCTTGATGTTCGGGTAGAGCTTGATGAACGACTCCGCCCACAGCGTCATCATGTTGTTCATGGTGTCCGACCCGACGCTGTTGATGTTACCGGAGACCCCCGCGACCTTCGCGTAGCCCGCGATCGACGGGTCCACTTTCACGGCCTGGGCGTTCGCGGACCCCACTCCCAGCCCGATCCCGAAGCGATCCTCGGTCACACCCTGCACCACGGAGGCGGAGCCCGGCTGCTCCTTCACCGTGTCCTTGTAGTCGCCGTTCGCGAGGGTGTGCTCCTTGAAGAACCCGTAGGTGCCGCTCGCCGAGTTGCGCCGGCGTCCACGTTCTTGTTGGGCTTGAAGTGGTCGTAGCGGATGAGAGCCTCCAGTCCGAAGCTCGTGCGGGGCGTCGCCCAGAGGGTCCAGCCTTCGGCCTGGACCTCGGGCTTCGTCACGCTCGACCGGTCCTTCGTCCAAAGATAGTCGAACCCGAGATGCAGGTGCTCGTGCTCGAAGGTGGCGAACGCGATCGTCCGTTCGCGGGAGCCGCCCTTGACCGGCGAATCGTGGTCGTAGAACACGTGAACGCGCAGCCCCTTGACCACGCCCCGCTTCGGTAGGGGGCGCAAGCTGGCCCGGATCTGGAAGGCCTTCTGGTCGTTGACCTCGGCCCGGGTGTAGGTGTCGCCGTTGTAGTAGCCGACGTGCAGGTCACCGTAGTCGTTCGGAAGGACGAAGCGGCCGGAGAGGCCCACGTCGGAGGAGCTGAGGAACCCTTCCCGCTCCTCGAAGAGCGTCCCCTGCCAACGGTAGCGATACATGTTGTCTTCGTAAAAAGCCAAGAACGGCGTCTGGTGCTGGCCGAAGCGGACCCAGGTCCCGTGCGTCGTGACCTTGTCGAAGTTCACCTGGCCATACGCGTACTTGAGCCGGATGACCGCGCTGCCGTCGTAGTTCGTGCTGGCGGTCACCGAGGCCCCGGCCGGCAGGCCCGTGGCCGTGGTCGTGGTAGCAAGGCGAGCGGCCACGTCGGGGGTGACGCGATAGGTGACCCAGTCGGAGACGTTGCCGGTCACGTTGATGTAGGCGCGGCGGACCTCGAAGCTGCTCAGGTGGACGCTGTTCTTGTCGGAGTCCGTGATCTTGGGCGCGTCCTGATAGGTGTAGTCCGCGAAGATCGTGACCCCGACCCTGACGGAGGATTCCTCTCTCGGCTTCGGGGCCTCCTTGGGCTTGGCGAAGACCTCTCCTGGCAGGTTGTGCTTGAAGTTGTAGAGGTTGATCGCCTCCTCGCCGTCGAAAACGACCGTCTCGCCGCCGGGGCCATAGCCCAGGCGGGAAACGGCGACGCCCAGCTCCGCGCCTCCGCTCTTCTCGAACGCCTCGTACCTGCTGCCAATGGCGAAGACGTAGATGCGGCCGTCCTTCGCCACCTCGCGGTAGAACATCCCCTGGGCCCAGGCGCTGGCGACCACGGCCAGGCCCAGGCCCAGGGCGCTCGCGGTCGCAAGACCGCGTCTCAATCCCTTCGCTCCCATCGATGATCCCTCCTTGACTGCGACAGTGATCCGGCCCGGGTGAGATCCCGAGCGGCCGGGATGAGACGAGCGCATTTCGGATTCGCCGATCCCTCGCAAGATAGGCGCGGGTCGTGACGAGGCTGTGACGCGCGTGTGAACTCCTGGTTAATCGTGCCTCATCCATGAGGCGAAGCGATAGCGGCCAAGCGCCGATGGCGCAACGAGCTTTCCGGAGGTAGGGCGCGCTGGAGCAGCGGGTGCCGGAGGCGAGACCGTCGAGGGTTACTTCGACCTGGCCCGGGACCAGGCCGCGGTGGGTGTGGCCCGAGACGCGGTGCGAATCTCGCGGGAGTACGAACAGCAGCTCCAGCGTGCCGTGGAGATCGGCCTCGCTCTCAAGGGAGACGCCCTGCGTGTCCGCACGCAGGCCGAGCGAGCCGAGCTTGCCCTGCGCCAGGCGCTCGCGGCCCGGCGTCTCGCCGCCGCCCGCCTCGCGGAGACGCTCCATCTCGACCCCAAGGTGGTCCTCGCCACCCAGGACCCGGAGCTGCTCCCCCTCTCGATCGTGGACGCCGGCTCCTCCGCCGAGCCCCTGGTCGACAAGGCGCTCGCGGCGCGGCCCGAGGTGCGCACCGCCGAGGCCCGCGTGGCCGCCTCACGGGACGCGAAGGACGGAGCGGTGCTCGGCCCCCTGATCCCCTCCGTCTCCGCGATCGCATTCCTGGGCGGTCTCGGGGGCGGGAAGGCGAACCTTCCTGGAGAGTTCGGTGGCTCCCGGGACTACGCCCTGGCCGTCGGTTGGCGCATCGGTCCGGGCGGCCTCTTCGACGCGGGCCGGATCCAGGGCTCGCGCGCCCGGCTCGAAGAGGCGCGTCTCGAGGCCGAGAAGACCCGCCAGCGCGTCGTACGAGAGGTCGTGGAGGCATGGACGCGCGTCCGCTCGTTCGCCGACCAGATCGCCCTGGCCAAGGAAGGCCTTACGGCCGCCGCGGAGGCGCTCCGGCTGAGCCAGGAGCGGAAGGAGTTCGGAATCGCCGCCGTGCTCGAGCGCATCCTGGCCGAGCAGGACCTGACGCGGGCCCGGAACGAGTATCTCACCGCGGTGGCCGAGTACGACAAGGCGCAGTACGCGTTGCTGAGGGCGATCGGCGGCATCGCGGACCGTGGGTCGAAATAGCCCGCGCGGGCGACACGCCGCCCCTCCCGAGTGCGCCCTCCTCTCTGCTGTGCTGACCCACCGCTCCTGCTCGTAGGGACGGAAGTGCAGCTCTTCCACGAGCTGGGCGCGGACGAAGCGCTGGTGGTTGTTGCTGGCGGAGTCCACGAGGTGGCCCAGGATCTCCTTGCGGGACCATTTGTCCGCGGCTCGCCTGCGCGCGCTTTCCGCTTCGGATCAGGCTAGTCGATCTCTAGAAACCAAGCTGCGCGCGGACCAGAATCACGTTCTCCGCCGGACGCGGTCCGCTGGGGCTGCCATCGAAGACGGTCCGCTCGAACGTGGCGTAGTACTTGATGTACGCGTTCGGATACCAGTTGGCCGCAAACGTGAATGATCTTGCCTCGCGGCTGGCATTGGCGGCCGCGAGGCCGGCCGTAAAGGCGGCCCGATCGACCCTGAGCGTAGTGTAGCGGCCGAGCAACTGCAGCGCTCCCCAGTGTCCCTTTGCAGGGTCGAAGTTGTCCTTCGGCCGGACGCCGGCGTAGGACGCCCCCTCTCCGGTCAGCAGGATCGAGACCGTGACTTCCCACGCCTGGTTCGTCACCCCGGTCTGCACGCCGCCCTTGACGACTGGTTGTGCTGAGCGCATGTACTCACCGAAAGCGCCGAACGACTTGAAATAGTAGAACACCGCCGGCGAGACGCGTTTGCGTACTCCACTGGCGGCGGCGGCGCCGTTGTAGGAGAAATACGTCTGCCCGACGGACGTCTTGAACGAGGGCAGCGCGCCAATCTGCCGCCCCCCCGAACCGCCCACCTGAAACCCGAGGCCGTTCAGCGCGCCGGCGGGCGACTTCGCAGACTTGAAAGGTTGCACGACAACGCGCCCGGCGAGATCCTTCGCGTTGTTGGTGTCGAGTTCGGTCGTAGAACTGGTTCCGTCCGGAACACCGTTGAAGACCCCCGCAGCGTAGAACAGCTTGCCGCCGGCGACGTCGCCTTGAGCCTGGATGCCGATATCACGGTTGGGCACGAGGCTCGACGCGAGCGCGCGTTCTGGGAACAGCAGAAACGCGTCGCCCTGCAGCAGCTCATAGCCGATCGGCGTCTTGTCCTTACCGGTGCGCACGCGGAAGGCTGGCGAGAACCGGATGTCGAAATACGCGTCCTGGACGACCGTGGTTCCGTTGCCGAAGTCCGGCATCACCTTGAAGTCGAACCACTTGGTGATGCGACCCGTGAAGGTGGGACGTATCTTGCGAACGGTGAAGGTATTGACGATCGGCTTGGGATCGTCCAACGAGAAGCGGCCGTCGGCCTGGGCCACCATGCCGAGGACCAGCCGGTATTCACCGTTCTCGGACTGGATCACGAAGCCGTCCGGGGTGGCGGATGCCGTCACGGCGGCTGCTGACGCCATCGGCTTCTCATCCTGGGGTTGGTCCGCCGGTTGCTCGGCCCGGGCCTGCTCCTCCCCGCCTTTGTCGTCCGCAGGCCAGGCACCCGCCGGCCCCAGCAATGCCAGCGCGGCGGCCACAGTGAGCATAGGTCTCTCGAAGCCTCTCATCGGTTCTTCTCTCCGCTTTCGGGTTGCTCGGAGGCTCCGATCGTTCGGTGGGCCCGGCGGTTGGTCTTTTTCTTCCCGCCCCGGTGGTCCGGTCGGCGGCGGCCCGCCTCATCGAAACGGACCTTCTCTCGGCGCTAGGACGGCACGCCCGGCTGCCGTCTCGGAGTGCACCCCTTCTAGCCAGTCACCGGGTACGATCTCGATCGCTACGGGGTGATCTTCAGCTCCACAACGAGATGCTTCCTCCTCTGATACTCAAATCCATTATCGTCCCTACTCCACTCAAGCCGAGCCAGAAGCTCGCAGTTTGCGGTGCCCCTAATGTCGGTCGGCCTGACGAAAAGGGCCTTCGAGAGTGTGACCTTTGCGCAAGTGACACGGATCCCATCGTCACGGTAAACGATCTCCTGAGTCTGCGTATTGTAGGAGAGATTCTTCACCTTAGCGCGCAAGGTATAGCTGTCGTAGTCTTCTCCCTGGCCGCCATTGTCGATTGTTGCTTCGACCCAAGCTCGGCCCGTTTCCTGGCTAATGGCGAACTCGGCGGTGGGGTGGAGATACCCAGCGCCTACGACCGCATCAAGGACAGGCAGGGTACCCGCATCTCCTGGCGTGGGTGTAATGCTCCCCAGAAGAGCGGTGAGGATCCGAAAGGACATTCCCAGCATGAAGGCCCCCTTGAAGGAGCCCTGTCAGCGGTCCGCGCGACCCGAATTGCGACCGATTCCAGGCCCCTCGCTTCCGTCCTTGCCGAGCCGGCCCAGCGCCCGTGAGAACACGTATTGGGCCTTGTCGTACTCGCCGAGCGCACGCGCGTAGTCTTGGCGTGCACGGGTCTGATCCTGCTCGGCGAGGATGTTCTCGAGCACGACCCCGACCTCGAATTCCTTCCGGCCCCGGGCCAGCTCCAGGCCCTGCTCCGCTGCCTCCAGCGCCTCCTTCGCCGTCTCGAGCTGTTCTTGTTGGGACAGCACCCGCGTGCGTGCCTCCACGACCTGACGCGCGATGCTGTCCTTCAGCTTCTCGACGTTCCAGCGGGCCTCTTCCCGCCGCGCCCGCGTCGAGCGTATGCGTCCGACGTCGAAGAGCCCGCCTGGACCCAAGCGCCAGCCCACCGCGGCCAGGTAGTCTCGCGACCCTCCGAAGCTGGTGGGGCCGCCGTCCTTGCCGCCGCCGAGACCGCCGAAGAAGGCCTGTCCGACGATCGTCGGGATCAGCGGGCCGTAAACCGCACCCTTCTCGGTCTGCTCCGCGACCTGCACCAGGGCCTGCGCTTCCTTCAGCTCCGGCCGCGCCCAGAGCGCTTCCGCGACCAGGGCGTCGACGGCTTCGGTGGCGGGGAGCAGAGCGAGGGGAGCAAGCTCGAGGTCCTGGGCGACCAGCTCGACCCCGGGGTCCAGGCGGAGCGTCTCGGTGAGACGTGCGGCCAGGATGCGACGCTGCTCCGTAGCCTGCTGGAGAGAGAGCTGGTTGCGCCGCGTCTGGACCCTCACCCGGAGCTCCTCCCCCTTAAGGGCAATGCCAGCATCCACGGCGCGATGCAGCTGCGACTCGTAGTCCTGCGAGATTTGGAGAGCGTTTGCGGCCACCCCGACGACGGCCTGGGCCACGAGCAGGTCGAAGTAAGCCTGGGCCGCACGCACCAGCGTCTCCTGGCGCTGCGCCTCCAACCCCTGCTCTGCCGCATGGCTCGTTTGGCGCGCCGCCAGCGTCCTGAAGAGCGCGTCGCCGACGTCCACCTGAAGGTTGATCGCGCCGCCGACCGCATAGGAGGCCTTGTCCGCCTCGACGATGTTGCCGACCACATCCTGGATGAGGCCGCCGTGGCGGCGGTAGCTGGCCGCCGCGGACAGCCAAGGGAGGAACTGGGTCGCGGCGCTCGTGGCGTTGGCCTTCGCGGCCTGGAGCCTTTCGCGGGCGATCTGGACGTCGACGCCTTTCGCTCCGGCCAGGCGGAGGGCCGTGGCGAGATCGATCGGGTAGGCGGCACCGGGAGCGGGCGCGGCCTGGGTCTGCGTTTCCGCCGCGGAGCCGCTTGCACGAAAGATCATAAGGATGATGGGAAGGATCGGCAACGCCTGACCGCCGGGTCTCATCGGGCCTCCACGACCGTGACCGACTGGCCGTCGGCCGGGGGGGAGGAGCCGGCCAGAACGACGGTCTGCTCCGGGGCGAGGCCCTCCAGGATCTCGACGCTCGCGCCGTCGCGGAATCCGGCCTTGACGGCCACGCGCTTGGCCCCTGGAACGCGCGACCCGGGAGCTCGTCCAGACTGACCTCGACCGGCAGGCCGACCCTCACGAGCGGCACTTCCGGCTCCGGCACCGGGATCTCGATCCGGACCGACCGGATGTCCATGACGGTCAGGAGCGCGGCGCTCTGGGCGACGCTGCCGGAGGTCGCGGCAGGGATGAACGCCCCGGGATCGACCGCGCGCTTCGTCACGATGCCGGACAGGGGGGAGCGGATCTTGGTGTAGCCGAGCAGCGTCTCCGTCCGCTCGAGGGTCGCCTGGGCCATGTCGAGCTTGCCCTTGGCGTCGTCCACCGTCTGGGGCATCACTAGGTCGGGGGCCTTCTTCTGAGCCTCGCTGGCGCGCCGATACGCGACCTCGGCCACCGCGACCTCGGCCTTCTGCCGCGCCAGGTCGGCCACGAGCTCCGGCGACTCGATCTCCGCGAGGAGGTCGCCCTCGTGGACCGAGTCGCCCTTGTCGACGCGGATCGTCTTCAGGTAGCCGGCGACTTTCGCATAGAGCACGGCCTGCTCGTGGGGGCGTATGGTCGCCGGGAGCGCAATCGTCCGGCTGATCGGCCCCTTTCTGGCCTTGCCGACGCTCACGGTCGGCGACGAGGCCGACGCTGAGGCGGCCGAGGTCGCCGGGTCCGCTTGGCGGCAGGCCGCGGAGAAGACTAGAGCGCCTCCCAACAGCGAGGCGGCCGTGTGGGCTTTTGCGGCAGCTTTCATGATTGGCAGCGCTCCCAGGGATTCATGCTTGCTTCGGGCGGCCCTCACCCGTCTCCTCGGGTTCGAGGGAGCCCGAGCCTGTGGGCCGGCCCGACTGCAGGACGGAGAACACGGAGGGAAGGACGGCGAGGGTCGCGAGGGTGGCGACGGCCAGCCCGCCGATGACGGCCCGGCCGAGGGGAGCCGTCTGCTCGGCTCCCTCTCCGAGGCCGATCGCCATGGGGATCATGCCCGCGATCATCGCGGCGCTCGTCATCAGGATGGGCCGGAGGCGGTCGCGGGCGGCCTGGACGCCGGCCTGGGCGGCGGACTGCCCGGCTTGGCGCGCCCTCTCCGCGAACGTGATCAGCAGGATCGCGTTCGCCGTGGCCACACCGACGGCCATGATGGCCCCCATGAACGACTGGATGTTGAGCGTGGTCCCCGTGATCCAGAGCACGGTGACCACGCCTGCGATCACCGCGGGCACGGTCGATACCACCGCGAGCGCGAGCCGCGCCGACTGAAAGCTGGCGGCGAGCAGCAGGAAGATGACGACGACCGTCAAGATCAGGCCGGTGCGGAGGCCGTCGAGCATCTGTCGCAGGGCGGCGATCTGTCCGCGGACCGTCACCGTCACCTTCGGGGGCAGGCTCCCGAGCTGATCGAACGCGCGGGAGATCCGTCGATCGACGCTGCCAAGGTCTTCCCCGAAGACGTTGGCCGAAAGGCTGATCGTCCGCTGCATGTTGTACCGGTCGTATTCGCCGACCGTCGTGCCCTCACTGACGGCGGCGATGTTCTGTAGAAGCATCGGCCGGCCTTCCCGGACGGTCATGGGGATGTTCCTCAACTCCTCGAGCGAGGTCATCTGGGTCTCGGGAATCTCCACCTGCACCTGGTAGGCGACGCCGCTCGTCGGGTCGGCCCAGTAGACCGGAGCCGTGTAGCGGCTGGAGGAGGTGGCCGCGGTGAGCGCGCGCGACACGTCGATGGTCTTGACCCCGAGGATCCCGGCCTTTTCGCGATCCAGGCTCACCTGGACCGCCGGATAGTCGAGGGACTGGCCGAACTGGAGATCCCGCAACACCGGAACGGCCCCGAGGTTCTGTTGTAGCTTTTCCGCGATCTCGCGGGTGAGCGGGAGGCTCGGGCTGCTGACCGACACTTCCACAGGCGTGGCCGCGCCCAGGTTCATGATCCGGCTCACGATGTCGCTGGGTTCGAAGGAGACTCGGACGCCCGGTAGACGCTCCGTCAGCCTCTTCCGCAACCGCTCCTTCAGCGACTCGAGGGACACGGCACCTGGCTTGAGCTGGACCTGCATGACGCTCTCCTCGGGGCCCCCGGTCCAGAGGTAGATGAGGTTGATCGGATAGTTGGGCGGCTGGACTCCCACGAAGCCGAGGGTGCTTTCGACGTTCTGTGCGCCGACCTCGTCGGCGACGAGTTGCAGGGCCGCGAGCGTGACCTTCTCGGTGCGCTCGATGCGAGTGCCCGCGGGGGCGCGCAGGCGGAGCTGGAACTGCCCGACGTCTACGCGCGGGAAGATCTCGACGCCGAGCCGAGATCCCACGACGACTATGACCAAGGCAGCGGCCCCCAGGTAGCCAGCAAGGACCCAACCCGAGCTCTGGGAGACCTTCGCGACGCCGGCGGCGACCCGCTCGCGGAAGCTGTCGAAAGCCGAGGGCTGTTCCGTATCGCCGTGATGGCGGCGCAGGAGCCACACCGACAACACGGGTACCAGGCTGTTGGAAAGGACGTAGGACGCGAGCATCGAGAAGCCCACGGCGAGCGAGATGGGAACGAAGAGGGCGCGGCCGGCCCCCACCATGAAGAGCGACGGGATGAACACCGCGAGGATGCTCAGCATGGCCAGGAGCGTCGGTCCGGCGGTCTCTTCCGTGCCCAAGAGCGCAGCCTGGGCGACCCCCTCGCCCCGGGCCAGATGAGTGTGGATGTTCTCGATCGTCACGGTGGCTTCGTCCACGAGCACACCCACGGCGAGGGCGAGGCCTCCCAAGGTCATGATGTTGATCGTCTGGCCCGACCCCCACAGTCCGACCGCCGCTACCAACAGGGAGAGGGGGATGGTGACGACGACGACGAAAGCGCTCCTCCAGTCCCGCAGGAAGAGAAGCACCATGAGCCCGGTGAGGAGCGCGCCCAGCGAGCCTTCGAGGGCCAAGCCATTGATGGCGCGGACGACGTATGGCGATTGGTCGAACTCGTAGCTGACCTTGACATCGTCGGGAAGCACCGCCTGGAACTTCGAAAGGCTGGTCTTCACGAGGCGCACGACCTCCAGGGTGGAGGCGTCGGCGCGCTTGGTGACGGGGATGTAGACCGTCCTTTTGCCGTTGACGAGGGCGTAGCCCGTCGCGATGTCGGAGCCATCCTCGACGGTCGCCACGTCGCGCAGAAAGACGGTAGGGTAGCCGGCGCGGATGGGGACCCGTTCGAGCTCGGCGATTCTCCTCACGACGGAGTTGAGCGGGACCATGGGGATCATGTCGCCGATGCGGACGTTGCCCGAGGGGCTGATCGTGTTGGTGGTGGCGACCGCGGCCACGACCTCGTCGGGAGACATGCTGTAGGCGCGCAGGCGCTCCGGGTCGACCCGCACGACCACGCTCCTCTGGCTCGCGCCGAAAGGTGGCGGGGCCGAGACGCCGGGTAGCGTGGCGAAGAGGGGGCGGACGCGGTTCAGGGCCAGGTCCTGGATCTCTCCTACGCCCCGGCTGTCGCTGGCGAAGACCAGGTTGCCGACCGGGACGCTGCCCGCGTCGAAGCGCATGATGAAGGGCGGCAGTGTCCCCGGCGGCATGAAGGCCCGGGCACGGTTCGCGTAGTTGATCGTCTCGGCTATGGCCTGGGCCATGTCCGTTCCCGGGTGAAACTGGAGCTTGATGAGCGCCACTCCCTGGATGGACTTGGACTCCACGTGCTCGATGCCCGTCACGTAGAGGAAGTGGTACTCGTAGTAGTAGGTCAGGAAGCCCTCCATCTGAGCGGGATCCATCCCTCCGTAGGGTTGCGCGACGTAGATGATGGGGACGCCCAGGTTGGGGAGAATGTCGCGGGGCATCTGGCGCAAGGCCATGAGGCCCGCCAAAACCACCGCGGCCATGGCGACCACGACCGTGATTGGCCGCCGCATCGCGGCCCGCGGGAGAGTCATAGGAATCCCTCTGAGCGGGGACGCACGACCCGGGCGGCCACCGTCACGCTGGACCTCCCTTTCGTTCCCCAGGCTTCCCGTCCTGCACGCCAGGGGAGGATGAAGCCGATCTGAGCTGACGGGTGAATGATTGATACAGGTCGTCGAGGAGGGCGAAGCCCCGTTCGAGGCGTGCCTGGTCTTCGGGGTTTGCGGCCAGCATGCCCAGCAGGAGCTGCTCGACTCCTGGTGCCTCGGGACGACCGAACTTGTCGTCCTTGATGTCGATGTCGTGGATGATCTCGGCGACGCGGGCGAGCGCGGCGTGCGTCGGCCTGATGCGGCGCACGAGGGTCTCGAAGGTGCAGCGGTCCTCCTCGTGCGTGAAGTCGGCGCCCATCATGTCGAAGGTCAGCTCGCCGGCACGCGCTTGCTCCGCGTGGGGATCGATGAAGCGGAAACGCGCCTTGGCATCAATGAACCGGCGGACAAGCCATGCCGAGGCGATTCGGTCGACCTGGATACCGCGGCGCGTGACCCAAGTGCGGCCGATCAG
>WNFZ01012390.1_pt1 | contig 14066 bp, 17 predicted proteins | sample 5400081 | NCBI WGS metagenome assembly WNFZ01 (sample SAMN13153365, study PRJNA577476) | soil metagenome | isolation source: 80 cm soil or saprolite under grassland replicate 1 | place: USA:California | collected 2016-06-15
GTTTTATCAAATCAACGTGTGCTCGCCCGGTCTCCAGTAGCCCTCCAAGCAGGTTTTTGCTGATGAATATCGTGAATTTATTTATGAACCATTTGTTCATGAACCTTGGTTGGTCATTTGGGTCAAGAATTCCGGCAGCAAGGCCGACTGGAACACTATCCACAACGATCAGGCGCTCGACATTGTTTTGTTGCATAGCGCTGAGAATGTTTCGGTCCGCTGTTAGCAGCAGGTTGGCTATTCGCCGCAGGTTGGGAGGAGAACCTTTAGAGGGGTCAAAGAGGTTAATCACGGCTTCGGCCGCTTGGATTGTTTCTTCCACTTTAGTGGGGTCAGCAATGTCTCCCTGAATCACTTGTAAATTGGAATGCCGAAGGTCCAATTTTGAAGGGTCGCGTACCAACGCCTTCACTTGATATCCATTGTTTAACGCCAATTCTGTAAACAACTTTCCAGTTCGTCCTGATGCTCCGAAAACGGCGATTGTATTCATGGTTTATTTCCTTATCTATATCTATGCTTAGTGAACGTCGCGGTTGATCAATAATCCTCACATTACCAAGCGCCCGGGATCAGGCGATAGCGGACTTTCGCCGCGTACTCGGCATAGCCAGCCAGCTCAACGCCTAGCGCACGATCCTCAGTTGCCGTTTCACGGGAAATAGATGTCGCCGCACTATACTGCATGACTTATGATTGCAGCCACTATCTGTGGCCACATTGCTGGGGACAAATCATGGCCCAAACCTTTAATAATAAGTAGTTGTGCTCCTGAAATCGCATCAGCAGTATCGATACCACCTTCCACTGGTATCAACGGGTCTGTATCCCCATGAATAACCAGAGTGGGCACAGTAACAGACTTAAGCGCATCCTTTCGACTGCCAGAACCGATGATAGCAGCTAGCTGCCGGGTCATTCCGGCTGGGCTCAACCCACGATCAAAAATATCTCCGGCCTTCTTCCGGACACGATCTTCATCAACCGGGAACCCGGGCCCACTGAGTATCCGAGCTACTCTAACTGAGTCTTCGATAAAATCTGATCGTCCTGTAGGAGCAGGTTCTGTCAGGAGAGCCATTGCTTCTGGCTTCGCAGGGGGTAACTCAGCGTTTCCCGTTGAAGACATGATGGATGTCATCGTGCGTATCCGTTCCGGGTGATGGATGGCCATCTCCTGAACTATCATACCTCCCATTGAGACACCCACCACATGCGCACTTTCCACGCCTAACGCATCAAGTAAACCTACTGCATCGTCTGCCATGTCACGGAGTAAATATGAAGTTTCGATCATTTCACCCTGCATCTGAGCTTGCACAAGGGCAGGAATATTAGGTATTCCTGCCTCATCAAGCTTGGTCGATAGTCCCGCGTCGCGATTATCATAGCGGATTACCCAATATCCTTGGGCTGCAAGTTCACTGCAGAACTCTTCATCCCAAGCGATCATCTGCTCTCCAAGACCTATAACAAGTAACATGGGCAGTGCAGTGGACTCACCAAATGTGTCGTAGACAATCTCAATACTACCGACTCTCACCTTGGTGGGGTCACTATGTGAAACCTTCTGATTCATAGCTTCCTCCGAAGATAGCTAATGAGGTTTTCATCGGGCCAACTCAATTCATGATTTGTCCTCTTACAAATATGGCCACCTAACTGACGGCGGCAACCCCTCCTAAAACTATGAATACAACCAAATTCAAGAGTAGATATTTCATGATAAGTCTCCTTTCGAGCCTTATTGATAAAGCGTGAGAGCGCGGCTTGAGGGCTATCCAGTTTTAGTATCAACGATTCATTTGACACATCGATACCATAGTTCTTGTTCATGAACGACCTTCCTTTTAGCCTCGCACTTTTCCAAACCAGCGCGGGACTCTACTCTTGTATTCACGATACGCCTCGCCAAAGTGCGCCTCCAGGTCGCGCTCTTCGCGCGAGACAATTCTGGAATTCATTACCGGTCCCATGATGAGGAACCCGACCAAGACAATGATGCTTCCATACAAGATTGCCCATCCAAGCCAGAGCGTTGGGGATTCGACTGAAATGCAGGATCATGAGCCAGATCAGCAAGATTGCTGCGAGCGCAACGGGTATCAGACCAAGCCAGTTCCAGGTAGCAGGGTGACCATCTATCCACCCATAGTGAGGGGTGAGAAGGGATAATGCCCATGGAATCCCTGCATGTACAAGCGGCAGCAATATCACCCAGAAGATGAGCGCTATGATCAGGGCCACCCAGCCCGGAACATCGGCACTCCTTGGTTGACTATTATCAGGAACATTCGATGTATTCATGGTTTTTATCTCCTTTGCCGTTAGCGGCCTATGTTTTAACGGATACGATATGCCCACGAATGAAATCACCAATCGCGTTCACCGCTTGTTGCGCTTCTGGTAAGGAGGGCACAAAAAAATGCCACACGTGCCACATCTTCGGCCAGATGACTAAATTCACTTCTACACCAGCAGCGCAGGCATGGTCAGCAAGACGCGTCGCATCGCTCAATAGGATTTCATCTTCGCCAACTTGAATGAGCAGAGGTGGCAATCCACGCAGGTTGCCGTAATGGGGTGAGAGTAAGGGCAAGCGTAAATCGTGGTCGCCTGCCTAGTGTCGGGCCATGGTTAAGACAAATATGACTGTTTGCGCCGGGTCTTGCTTAATTCGAAAGGATTCACCTGTGCCAGCTAGATCAGTCATCGGAGAAATACACACCGCGGCGGCAGGCAATGGATCGCCCGTGTCGCGCAATGACATCAGGGTTGACAGAGTTAAGTTTGCCCCTGCCGAATCTCCTGCAATCACAATGTTCTGTGCAGAAAATCCATTCTTCAGCAGCCAGTGGTAGACGGTTAAACAATCCTGGAGTGCAGCAGGGAACGGGTGTTCTGGCGCGAGGCGATAATCTACTGCTAACGCACGGCAAGCAGCTGCTTGACAGAGATAAATCACCATCCTTCGATGAAGGTTGTTCCATCCCAATGTCCATCCGCCACCATGAATATAAAGAATAATGGATTGCGATGAAGTATTGGGTGGAATAATCCATTCAGCGGGGACGCCCGATGCAAGATCGAGTTTGACTTCCACCTCTCGAGGCAGTTTGATGAACCGGTCGCTTAGCTTGAGATTAGCGCGAATTTTTTCGACTGGCGCTTCCCAATTCATGCCTGCTTTGCGCAAACGCAAGAGGGTACGCAGAAAGAAACCTTGTATGCTTATCATTTGGTTCACTTCCACAGCAGCTAACTGGTTTGCACTGGTATCGGTCACTGCTTACCAAACGCCAGGGATCAGGCGATAACGGACTTTCGCCGCGTAATCGGCATAGCAGCCAGTTCGTTGTGCAGCATCCGCTTCTCCCAATCAGCAATGGATACAATGAGCAGTAGGGGTTGCTGTTGGCCGAATATGCCACTTTTTTACCTTAAATGGGATCCAAGGTGACCATGGTCCCATTTGACCATCTGAGATACGCGTGGCTCTCACGCCCCAGCGGTAATTACCGGAACAGGTTTCGATGTTCATAGAAGTGCCGCTGATACCCGGGAAGAAAGCAACATTTGATCCGGTATCAGTCTGCAAATCGAGCGTATAAGTCACATCCGTCTTTGATACAGAACTCCACTTAAACGTCATATTGGTACAACTACCGCTAATTAAGTAATATACTTGATGCGCCTGTGGGGAAATAAGACGAGGTGCGGACAGCGGGGGCGCGTTGGTTGGCGTGGGTGTATAGGTAGGTGTAGGAGTAAGAGTCCTTGTCGGTGTGGAAGTAAGTGAAGAGGTAGGAGTATGTGAAGGTGTGGAGGTAAATGTATTTGTGGCCGTGGAGGTAGAAGTGGTTGTGACAAAAATTTCAGCCCGAGGTAACACAAATGAGATGATCATTGCAGACAGAAATAGTGCAATAACAAGAGCCAAACCACCAATGAACCAATAGCGCCCGCCCAATCTTCCAGCCTTGAGAGAACCAATGCGTCCTGTTTTCAATAAGACATACTTGCGATCACCACTCAATCGCAGTGCATCGATGCCGAAGTTAATCAGACGCGAGTCTCTGTTGAGCGCCGCAGTCTTTAACTGGTAGGCTGAGTCTGCTGGCATCTTGACGAATGCATGTACACTGCCAGCCGTGAGTTTTTCCAGACTAATATCAGCGCGTGGGGTACGGGTGGAGTCAGCAATCAGATCAAGCAATTGCTCTTGTTTCTCAGTTCCAAACTCTGAGGGGTTCAAGCCTTTAAGGACGAATTCCACTTCACGTGTAGTCGGCGTTTTACGAGCGCTTGGTTTGGGTTGGTGAGTCCGCAGTACTTCGACCAGTTCACGATATTTCGCTTCATGATCGCGGTAATATTCAATCCATTGGATTCCAGCGAGTTGATAACGCAATCTGGATGGTAATTTCGCAGGTGCAAGCAACACGGGAATAAGTGCTTTTGCTGCGCCCTCTGCTAAATCCACCTCTTTGCGAACATTGTCAGAAGCTACAGAGTCAGGTGAAAGCATGAGCACGAAAGCATAGGCATCGTCAATGGCTTCGACGATTTCCTCACGCCAAAGATCGCCGCCATGGATTTCTTCACGGTCGATCCATGCCTCAAACTTGTCCTCATCGAGGCGCGCAACGATATGGTCCACCGTTGCACTATCCTTGCGAGAGTAACTAATGAATACGTGCTTCATAGCAGCCAATGCCTTTGGACTGCTTGATCAGAAGCAATGGCAATGTTGGCAAATCCCCCGGTTCACGTTGGCGATTTGATTGATTTGATCCCCCATGGCAAGTTGCCCACCGACATCAGCCTTAGTGACAACAGTACGTTTACACATAACATGCTCCTCTTCCTGGACGTAACAAATTGCAAGGGAGCGGATGTTTTTTGATCTGGCTCGGTTTTGTCTACACATCATTATATAGCAAAGAGTTTTCATTTTCAACACATTTAAAAAATGGATTACTTTTTTGCATAGACTTGACCTGTGCACATAACAAAGCACGAGCGTTGTTCCCATGTCATCAGAGTAATTCCCAACTGGTCGGGAAATTTGTCCCGGCCAGTCGGGAGCTTATCTCAATTGTCTGCCTCAATCATTGGGGTCACCGATAAAGACGGTCGTCCTGCCGGTCTCCTCGTCGAAGACTTCGAGCGAGCTGAGGCAGAGGGTAGGATCGCCAATCACAACCTTGATCCAGGCGCGGATTTGCACGCGGAGATTGGGGTCTCCAACAGCGGCGTAGCGCCAAGTCAGTTGACCGTCGCCGGAGCCGATCTCGAGGAAGTACTTGTTGGCAACGTCGACGATGCCGAACAAGGCGCGCGTCTGGTTTTCTTCTGGATCTACCCTTACTGACATCTGTGCTCCTCTCCGGTCGAGGCGGGTGCCTCGGCGATGACACGCGGGGCGCATCTCTCGATTTCCTGGCTCCTACATTGTTAACTGTGCCTGGTTAATGCGGTCGCACTCTTCATTGGATAAGCACCAGCCAAGCGCGCCCGCATTTTGCTGCGCCTGCCGAGCATTCTTCGCCCCGGGAATAGGGATTACTAACGGATCCCTCACCAGCAACCAGTTCAGGGCCACCTGGTTGATGGTTTTGCCATGTGCCTTTGCTATTTCTTCCATTTCCACAAACAATGGTTCCAACTTGTTTTGTCGCAGGGGGTAGGGTGCTATGAGCCGTCGCAAAAGTGATTCACGGCCCCGTCCTTCCTTGAACGGATCAAGCTCGATTACCCGAAAAAAGAGGCTTTGCAGCAACGAAACAGATTTCACGCCGGGCCGAAATTTTCCGGCCAGGATGCCATTCGCCTGGGGGGAATAAGCCATCAGTGCGATATTCAACTCACGACAGGCTTCCAACACGCCATTATCCTCGGGATAGCGCATGAGCAAGTTGTACGCAACCTGATTTGCAGCCAAGGGTATATTATGCTCTGCCAAGCGCTTTTGGGCCTGCCTCAATAATGGCGCGTTGAAATTGGATACACCAACCGCACGCACTTTTCCGCTGTGGAAAGCCTGTGCCAGAACATCCACTGTTTCATCTAGGAATTGGGGAGGAAGGGGACGGTGGATCATGTACAGGTCGACCTGCTCCACGTTCAATCTTTTGAGACTGGCATCCAAAGCCCGAAGAAGACCAGACGCCGGTGAGCGGGAATTTCGTAAGGCAACCGATGAGGGATTCGAGTATTTAGTAGCGATCATAATAGGACGGCCATCCTGCTTTCGGAATTCGCCCAGTAATCGTTCTGAATCTCCGTTCCCGTACACTTCCGCGGTATCGATAAAGTTGAGTCCGGCATCCAGACAAGCGCGATACGCTCCGTAAATGTCATCCCGGGTATAGGTTCTACCGTAGCCTTGGAAACCGGCTCCCCAGTGGGCGGTCCCTACTCCCATGGGCGGCACTGTGATTCCCGATGCGCCTAAAAATCTTATTTCCTTTTCTGTTATAGTTTTCATGGCTCCTCTTATTTCCTCTTAAAGTTTGCGGAATGAATGTTCATTCACCTATCCATAAAAAAATTTCCTCACCTATCGCTTGATAGCGTCCCATAGGGCTCACTGAGCTTATGATCACTTTATTCTCAACCATTTCGTTCTCCTCATCTCTCCAAGACTACTTTGAATGAAAATCCTAAAGCTGTCTTTATATTAAGTAGAAATTAAGTCCGATTGGTCTCCTTTAAGGATACAATAAGGTAGACAAATGAGTAGACACAACTTCCTGTTTGCTTTAATAAACGGATGGAAACCACGAGTTCGTTTGGCTATTGGATACGTCGGCAGCGCAAGGCACTTGACCTGACCCAACAGGTATTGGCAGAACGGGTCGGTTGTTCGCTTGCGGCGATCAAGAAGATCGAGAGCGATGAACGCCGTCCGTCACGGCAGATTGCCGAGCGGATGGCAGACATTTTGGGCGTATCCGACAGTCAACGCGAGTTATTTCTTGAAGTTGCACGTGGCATACGACCAGTAGACCAGCTTTTGCTGGCGCACAAACCGGCAAGCCCTTCATTGCCATCTGGCACAGTGACCTTCCTCTTCACCGATATCGAAGGCAGTACTTTGTTTTTCAAATTGTCGGTGACTCTTTTTCTGCTGCATTTGACACTGCCATGAATGCGCTAAATGCCGCCTCTGAGGCGCAACGGTTATTGCAAAAGGAAGCCTGGTCTCCTGCGCCAATCAAGGTGCGAATGGGGATTCATACAGGGGCAGCCCAATTGGCAGAGGATGCATCCATAGAAGGTCCTTATGCAGGATATGCCACCCTGGCACTAACCCAACGTATCATGTCCGCCGCGCATGGCGGACAAATATTGCTATCTCACGCGACTGAAAATTTGTTGCGCGGTCAATTGCCAAAAGACGTCAGCCTGCTCGATTTGGGCGAACATAAATTCAAGGATATTCTCCAACCCGTACGCGTCTTCCAAGTCCTCGCGCCGGAGTTGCTAAAAGAATTTCCCGCCCTGCGCGCGCTGGATGTCTTGCCAAACAACCTGCCCATGCAATTGACCAGCTTTATTGGACGTGAACACGAATTGGCTGAAGTGAAACAGTTGCTTTCAAACACGCGGCTGTTGACGTTCACCGGACCCGGCGGCACAGGCAAGACGCGTTTGTCTTTGCAACTGGCGCAAGAATTGTTGCCAGCAATTACCAATGGAGTCTGGCTGGTGGAATTAGCGCCGCTGGCTGATCCCGCGCTCATCCCTCAAACAATCGCGTCCGTGTTTGAATTGCGTAAAGCGCCGAATATGCCTCTGACGGATATTCTCACCAACTACTTGCGCGTTAAGCAGTTGTTATTGATCCTGGATAACTGCGAGCATCTCATTGCGGCATGTGCAAAACTCTCTGCTGATCTTCTACAGGTCTGCCCGCAACTCAAGATCATCGCCAGCAGTCGCGAGGCGCTTGGCATTAGCGGCGAAACTCTCTATCGTGTGCCCTCGCTTTCTTTGCCCGATCAGGCTCAAGTCACGCGTGAAGCGATTGGGGATTATGAATCCGTTCGATTGTTTGTGGAACGCGCGCGAGCTGTGCAATCTCATTTTGCTCTCCAGGATTCGAACGCCTCTGCCGTCATCCAAATCTGCCACCGTCTCGATGGAATCCCTTTGGCTTTGGAATTAGCCGCGGCGCGCATTGCGGTCTTTTCGCCTGAAGAAATCGCCTCGCGCCTGGATGACCGCTTCAGATTGCTGACGGGTGGTAGTCGCGCCGCATTGGAGCGCCATCAGACCCTGCGTGCGCTGATTGACTGGAGTTACGATTTGCTCTCGGATGAAGAGCGAATATTGTTTCGTCGACTCTCGGTCTTTGCAGGCGGCTGGACATTTGAAGCCGCCGAAGAGGTTTGCAGTGCTCCCCTCTCGCCGTTCGGGAGAGGGGTCGGGGGTGAGGGTCTGGATGTTCTCAACCTGCTGACTCAACTCGTCAACAAATCGCTGGTGATGGTGGATGCAGACGCGGGCGCGGCGGGAACGCGCTATCGTTTGCCCGAGACCATCCGCCAATATGCGCGCGACAAGTTGCTCGAAGCAGGCGAATCGGAACAAGTCCGCGACCGTCATCTTGATTTTTTCCTGCGCTTTGCAGAGAGGGCAGAGCCGAAGTTGCGCAGCCCAGCACAAATCGAGTGGCTGGAGCGCGTGGAGACCGAATTCGACAACCTGCGCACCGCGCTGAGTTGGTCACTGGAAAGCGGCAAGAGCGACCATGCGTTGCAATTGGCGGGTGCGCTTTCTTACTTCTGGGAATTGCGCGGAATGAGCGAAGGGAACAAGTGGCTGAACGAGGCGCTGGCACTCTCTGAGCGCGAGCAGAGCGGAACGGTTGAGCAGGCAGCACGACGTGCCAAGGCGCTCTACGGCGCGGGGCGGCTTCTCTTTATGGATCAAGTTGACGTGCACTCATCGCTTACGATGGTCGAAGAGAGCCTGCGCTTGTCGCGCCAAGTCGGAGACAAGTGGTGGATGGCGGTGGCACTGGAACACATCGGATTCTCGACGACAGAGAACCCCGAGACGGCAATTGCTCGCTTGGAGGAGGGTGTGTCGCTGGCGCGCGAGGTTGAGGACCGCTGGCCCCTGGCGCTGTGCCTGGTACGACTGTCCGGCAATTTGTTTCCAACAGACGTGCCTAGGGCGCGCCAGATTCTTGAAGAAGGGGTAGCCATGGCGCGGAGTGTGGGAGACAGAAGCATTCTTAGCCAGGGGCTTATCCAGCTGGCTTTTCTGTATCATTGGGAGGGAAACCTTGCCGCGGCCGAGTCCGCAGCAGAGGGGGCATTGGCGGCAGCGCGCGCGATCAGGGACTTTATTCACGAAATGCTCTCATTGGTCACCTTGGCTATCACTTCTTGCTTCCAAAGCGATCTGGTGAAGGGGAAGCGTTATTGTTTTGAGATGCTGGATATCGTCCAAGAAACAGGTTCCACGCAATGGCTGACCTTGGTGCTAGTGGATTTCGGTTTCGTTGCCATCTTCAATGGACAGTCAGGACGGGGCGTGCGCCTGTTAGCTGCAGGTCTCACGATACTCCGCGAGCGGGGTATCAATCTCGTCGAGGGTGGGAGTGGCCCCTTCTTCATGGTATTTAAGCAAGTCCTGGACAAGGCACAAGCGCAGCTCGGTCCTGAGGCATTCCAGGCGGCATGGGCGGAGGGTCAGCAGATGACACTGGAGCAGGCGCTTGCGTTGGCGACAGAAAACGAAGGTGATGATTTGCCGTGAAGCGGGGTGCGACCCTTTCAGAGTCGCACCCGAACTGGTCAACTTCAAAACAGTGGACGCCGGAGGTCGGCTCACATATCTTCCATTGCGACCGCGCAGCGCACTGCATCGCTCGCCCATCGACACGCTTCACGCATCGGGGCGCTTACAGCGCGCCGCTTTCCATCAGTTCCTTCAAGTTAGCAAGATCGGCTTCAGACTGTCGCTTGAGCATGCTCACGAGGAGCGGTTCCGCCAGCTTGAAGAATCCGCCTACTTCCCCTCGGAGCGTTAAGGTGACCCGCGTGCCGCCGTCCACGCGCTCGAAGGTCGTCGAGTTTTCCGCAGGGAAAGGTCCCGATATGCTTTTCTGCGCGATTTTCCGGTTTGGCTTGTATTCGGTGAACTCAACTTCACTTTCGATCCGTCGACCAAGAAACGTGACGACTGATCGGTACGTGGTGCCCACGCCAAGGGGCCCTTCCGAAGTTTTCTTGACCTCGATGATCCCTGAGATCCACTTTGGGTAATTCTCAGGGTTGCTCGTCGCGGCAAAGGCCTCCTCGACGGGCCGGTTGATCACGGTGCTGATTTCGATTTTATTCATCTGACTTTCTCCTTTCTTTGAAGCGGGTGCGATTCATAGCGAGTCGCACAAATAGTTGACGGTAAGCAATACGAGAGCTAGTAGGGTCTTCCAACTTTCAGTACTCACCTCCTTTCATGTGAGTTGAGCGCGATCGTCTCACAATGTTCAGCGCCTCTACCAAATTCCGGGAATCAACCGATAGCGCACTTTCGCCACGTAGCATTTGATCTTCGATCATTGATTGATAAAGATTCTTGTCATTCTCCTTTTTTCTATCGCGTGTCGAGGAGCTCTGTCATCAGACTGCTTCGAATGAAACTCCTAAAGTTGTCCGTATTAAAGCAAAAATTAGGATTCAAATGGTCGCCTTAAGGGATACAATAAGGGAGACAGATTGGCCGATGGCGCTTCTTATTGTTAGATTTGCAGATGGAGACGACCGCTTCTTTTGGCTATTGGATCCGCCGGCAGCGCAAGGCGCTTGACCTGACGCAACAGGTGCTGGCGGAGCGGGTCGGCTGTTCGCTCGCGGCGATCAAGAAGATCGAGGGGGATGAACGCCGGCCGTCCCGGCAGATTGCCAAACCGCTGGCAGGTGTGCTGGGTGTCTCAGTCAATCAGCGAGAGGTTTACCTGGAAGTTGCGCGCGGCGTACGAACAGTAGACCAGCTTTCATTGGCGCACGAATCGCTAATTCGGTAAGGGCATTTGCGGTCATTCCTGTATTGTCAATTGGCAATGAACGGCGCTTTCCTCACATACTGTTTGTCAGCAATCTGGGTAACTAGAAAATTTGCTAAATTGGTGCCATTGATTTTCTTCCCCGGTAACCGTTCGAGATTGACCTTAACGTCGCTCGCCACTGGTTGCTCAACGATTATGGGCAAACGGACTAGCGTCCATTCCACTTCGCTCTTCATAAGCAGAGCCAATTCCTTTTGCCAGTCAGCCCAGTACTCAGGAAATGTCCACTGTATGAGCTTTGTGGGAAGTTTAGTATAAAAATCCTTGTGATCACCTGGCGCATCAACCGAAGCTCCAGTAATCCGAACATATCGTCGAATGCCTAACTCCGTCATAGCGGTTAGAACATGGCCGGTGGCTATACTTATGATGGGGGCTTCACCTTTGGGCTGGCCGAGTGTACTCAGTACAGCGTCGCATCCTTGTAGCAAAGACTTAATCGATGGAAAGTCACGCGCGTCACCCTTGAGAACTTCAATTCGTTCGTCAGATAATTTGAATTTGTCGGGGTTCCGCATCAGCAACCGCATTTGATATCCAGCTTCAAAAATCTGTTTAACCAAGAACCGGCCTGCTTTACCAGAGCCACCAAGAATGGCTACTTTCACCGACTCTTCCTTGTTCATAATTCGTTAGACTCCTTGTCAATTGAGAGACTTCGCCCAACGGCTGGCTCCCAATACAATAAGTTTCATTTTAGGTTTCTTTGTAAGTTTGTTACTATTTTGGGTTCAAGCGTCAGGAACAGCAAAGGTCTCACGAAAAGTAAAGGCATGATTTGTGGGACCGCACTGCCTCAAATGCAAGAGTTTTTCCGCTGCCTCCCAAACGGTAGGAGGCTGGCCCGCTGGCACCCACCATAACACCACATAGGCTTCGGTCATTTTTTCAAACCACTCCCAGCGTCTTCGCAACACTTCAAGATGGGCAGACTTGAACACGAAGTCGCGCAGCGCCTCAATATTTTCCCAGACCGACATATTGATTAAAATGCCTTCACCGAAGAGGCGCATGCCTGCCGCCTCTCCCTCCTCATCTTTCAAGCGCCACACGAAACCTGGTGAGCTTTCGGCGATTGCGTAAATGCGTTCCAAATTGGCGACAAAATCCGCCATAAGGGGAGACTCTTTCGACTCCTTCATGGTGGCGATATTCAACTGAGCAAGCTGGTATTGAGACATCACTAATCCTTGTATTTGCTATTGGAACTCAAGCGTCTGCCCAGGCACTACCAGCCTGGACTTCACCCAAACTGCCTGTATTTCCTGTAAATGGTATACTTCATTCGACACTTCCACTTTATCAGTTATCCGTTCAATGCAGGTGTCGCTCAGTGACACAAAAAGCGACACAATTTTTGGAGAGACGTTGGCTGAACTGTCGTCTTTCGGTGAATGGCTCAGACGCCGACGGAAAGCCTTAGATCTGACGCAGGAACAACTGGCACAAAGAATCAATTGCTCCACGAGCGCGTTACGGAAAATCGAAGCAGAGCAACGCCGCCCATCCGAGCAAATCGTCGAACAACTCGCAGACCTCTTCCACATCGCATCGAATCAACGAGCGTCATTTCTGAAATTCGCGCGCGGCAATTGGGAAGTCGCGCCTGTAGGGGATATAGAAAAAGATGCGCCTTGGCTAGCTCCGCATCCCAGTCAATACAAACCTGAATCTGAAAACCCTTCGCTGCCTTCTGGCACGGTCACTTTTCTTTTTACTGATATCGAAGGCAGCACGTTGCTTTCTCAAATGCTGCCCGAAGCCATGAAGCATGCCCTGGCGCGTCATCATGCTATCCTGCGGGCTGCGATTGAATCGAATAGTGGTCACGTCTTTCAGATCGTTGGCGATTCATTTAGCGCCGCGTTCGACAGTGCGCTCAATGCATTGAATGCGGCGCTTGAAGCACAGTGCCGTCTGCGCGATGAGCCTTGGGGTGAGATGAAACCAATCCATGTTCGCATGGGATTACACACAGGTGTGGTCAACATCACGGAAGGTTCGCTCGAAATGCCGTATTCAGGTTATTCGACAATTGCTTTCGCACAACGCATCATGTCTGCAGCGTACGGTGGGCAAATTCTCCTCTCAGGAGCAACGCGCGAACTTTTGAATGGGCTTCTGCCATCAGAGGTGATGCTGCGCGATATGGGTGAACATCGCCTCAAAGACCTGTTGCAGCCGATTCATTTGTATCAAGTTACTACTGCTGATTTGCCCGCAGATTTTCCTCCGCTCAAAACGTTGGAAGCATTTCCACATAACTTGCCGGTTCAATTGACCAGTTTCATCGGGCGCGAACGCGAGCTTGTTGAAGTAAAGCGACTGCTTTCAAACACGCGTCTGCTGACACTCATCGGTCCGGGTGGCACAGGCAAGACGCGGCTTTCATTGAGAGTTGCCGAAGACCTTTTGTCATCATTTCCTGATGGAGTTTGGTTGGTAGAGCTTGCACCATTAACCGATGCCTCTCTCCTCCCTCAAACGATGGCGACCATATTTGGATTGCGTGAGCTGCCAAACATGCCCATCCTCAATATCGTTACCGATTACCTGCGCGCAAAACAATTGTTATTGATCCTGGATAATTGCGAGCATCTCATTGAGGCATGCGCCAAACTGTCGGATCATCTTTTGCGTGCCTGTCCACAATTAAAAATCATCACCAGCAGTCGCGAAGCGCTTGGCATTGCAGGCGAAACCGCCTATCGGGTACCGTCGCTTTCTTTGCCCGACCAGGCTCAGGTCACGCGGGAAGCGATTGCGGATTATGAATCCGTTCAACTTTTTGTGGAACGCGCCTCCGCTGCGAATCCAAAATTTCATCTCACGGATGAGAACGCCTCAGACGCCGCCCAAATCTGCCGCCGTCTCGATGGAATTCCTCTAGCCCTCGAATTAGCCGCCGCGCGCATGAGGGTCTTTTCAACCGAGGAAATCGCCGCTCGTCTGGACGATCGTTTCAGACTGTTGACAGGCG
>WNFZ01009504.1_pt1 | contig 14059 bp, 11 predicted proteins | sample 5400081 | NCBI WGS metagenome assembly WNFZ01 (sample SAMN13153365, study PRJNA577476) | soil metagenome | isolation source: 80 cm soil or saprolite under grassland replicate 1 | place: USA:California | collected 2016-06-15
TCCTGCACAAGGATGGCACGGACACACTGAGCCATCACGGCTTCACGCTCGACCCGCTGGGCAACCGCACGCATTTCGACGAACAACTCCCTGTGCTGTCAGCCCCCGGTCTAGCTGACGCTGATGGCACACTCGCCGCTCAGCGCCTGCCAGGTACTTCAACGGACGCGGACCTCGACGAGTTGGTTGCGGCGACGACGGATGCCGTTGAGCCGGTGGCACAGGGCGCCGGAGCTCAGCCGAATCCACCAACAGCACCCGGCACTCCAGCACGACCTACGCGCGAGCAGCCGCTGCAGGACAGCACCACCCGTGGAGATCGCCCAGCGCTGTTCCACGCCGAGCCAAAGGGCCATACGCTCGACGTCTTCGACAAGTCCAGTCCAACAGCCAGCGTTCAGGTTCAGCACGCCTGGACCAAGGCCAGCCTGCGTCTCGAACTGCCAGGTCCGGCCCAACAGCGCGTGGCGCTGGGCAACAAAGCCACCGCTCAGGTTGGCGACCTCGGCGTGACCTGGACCAGCTTCGATACGCACCTGAAGGAAGACATCGTCCTCGCTAAACAGCCAGCCAGCAACACCATCACCTTCAACGTCCAGATGAAAGGCCTGGCCTTCGGTAAGGACGGCCACGGCGGATACCTGCTCTTTGAAGCGGGCGGCCTGCCGCGCTTCCAACTCGTCGCTCCAACGGTCAAGGACGCTCAGGGTCGCTCCGGCAATGCAACGCTCACCCTGACCCTGGACAAAGCCACTATCACAGTCGACCAGGCGTTCCTCGCTAGCGCGAGCTACCCGGTCACCATCGATCCCACCATCAACTACGTGCTGCAGACTGTCGGCACCACCTTCACCTACGACAACTACACACCGGTCTCCCAGCTGCTAACGGCCAGTGCGGATCAGGATCCCTTCGGCAGCTCGACGTACACGTTCGACCAGGTGCGCAACCGCGCCACCCGCATCCAGGGTGTGCCGGGCAACCTGCCTCAACTGGACTACAGCTACGACCGTGCCGACCGTCTGCTCAGTGTGATGGTGCACAACGATTCGAACAGCACGGTCAGCTACACCTGGAACGCCAACGGCAACTTGACGGCGAGAAGTGGCGGCGGCATCACCGATAGCTTGGGCTACGACCAGGCCAATCGGCTCACGAGCGCCACGATCACTAATCGTGGCTCCGGCACCTACACATACGACGGAGACGGCAAGCGCACCAGCAAGACCGTCAGTTCCGTAACCACGAACTACGTGTACGACGTCGCTGGCGGACTACCGCGGCTGCTCAGCGATGGCACGCACCGATACGTGTGGGGCGCGCAAGGCCTTGCGTACAACGTTGCCATCAGCGGTGGTGCCGTTGGTGTTTACCATGCCGACCAGATCGGCTCGATCCGCGAGATCACCAGCTCCGACGGGTCAGTGCACACCGCCTACCTCACCGACGAGTACGGCAACCGCGTTACCACGCAGGGCACCGTCGATCAGCCGTTCCAGTTTACGGGTGAACTGGCTGATCCCGAGACGGGCTTCGTCTACCTGCGGGCACGGTACTACGAGCCGCAGACCGGTCGATTTGTCGCACGAGACCTCTCGACGGGAACCATTGCAGCTCCGGCGAGCTTGAACCGTTTCGCATACGTGGCGGGCAATCCCATCAACTTTGCGGATCCCAGCGGACTTGCACCGTGGGACAACCCGTTCTGCACCGATCCAAGCAGCCAGATCATCTGCAATCTATTTGGCTTCTTCCCGGGACCAGGTGGCAGCCTCATGGCCAGCGGGTCGCCAGCCAAGAACTTCGATCCATTCAACGATGAAGCCCCGGGATCAGTTTCTCCCCTCGGTGCGGGCGAGGTCAGGAATGGAGGCTCAGCGATCAGGGTCAGTGAGGAGGGTATCGCTTAGATCGAGGCGCACCTACGGAGCCTACCTGACGATGCTCTTACTGACCCTGCGAATAGAGCAATGCTCGAACGACTAAAGCAAGGCTTTATGACCGACTGGGATCCCCGATTCTACGAACACGAGCTAATCGAATCCGAGATAATGACGGCTAACCCGTCGTTGAGTCCGCGCGCTGCGCATTTGGCGACACTCGAACGGCAGGGTATCAACTACGAACGAGGGTACGAGTCGCAACTCTATCATCCGGATGTTATCCGACAGTTCAGCGAGTGGTTCCCGTGGGAGGCCTGGCCGAAATGACATACGTTGAGGGCTGGTTCGAGAGCCTGCTGCGGGCTAGCCCTCGCTCAATTCCAACGGCAATGCGTGTCACCGGACAATGTGACCAGCATCTCGGGCCTAGACTTCGCTTCGCCCGAGTAACGATCTCCGTCCGCCCGGGGGACCGGTTTGATGTTCAGATTGCTATTCCCCCAGCCCTCCAGGATACGCTTCAGGAGCATCAGTACTTGGACTATTTTGTCTTTGGGTTCCTCGATGTCATGCTTACCTCGGCCGAGCAGCCGGCTACTCTCCTATCGCTGACGATCACCGACGTCGACTACGATCCCATTAACTCAAGTCAGATTGCCTTTCGACTTGCAGGACGAGATGCAGGGCGACATGTGATAGCGGCTTGATCCTCACAGTCTTGTCAATCATCATTGATCGATTTTCCAACCGCAACTTCAGCCACTACCCATACAGTTTCACAGTCTCGCTAGTCCTCTCCGATGGCTGGGCACCGCTCTAAGTTCGACCTGCCCACTGGTACATCAACTCACCGGTAGCCCCGGCGCAGCCCTTCATTGCCACTCGGCTTTACGACTTAACAATTTTCTTATTTTAGATGAGCCCGGAACCGCAGTCAATCGGTGCAGGACACGCTCGACTGGGGTCACGACCGGGCCGCGATTGCATGTACGACGGCACTGAGTACAATGAATCGATTCGACTAGTAAGGCGCGAGCACCTTTGGCGCGGTTTCGGCAAGTGAAGTTAGGGGCTGTAAGGTGGGTAGACCTGGGTGGTTGCCCACCCAGGCCCCCCAGCACCGATGGGCGTGACGTTGTCAAGCCGGTGTCGTGTTTTGTGACGACGCTAGTTTGGTAGAGTAGGCGTTGGACGCGGCTGACCTCGTGGAGAAGAGCGAAGTCGAGGGACGCAAGCTTCGCCGCGCATCCAATTAGTCGCTCCCTCATTGACGGCGGCCGCGTCCAGTCCCTGATTTAGCCAACGAAACCTGGCCACCACCCCGTTAGCGGCAAACGCGGGTAGCGGAGCGTGGGTGTCACCCGACAGGGCGCGAGCAGCAGCGAGCGAGGCCGCGCAGCGGCCTTGACGCCCGCGCGGAGCGACCGATACTCACCCGCGGGGGTGGTGGCGCCGTCTCGAGCGCGGATTCTCGCGTTTGGGCTTTGTGATTGGTTAGCCGACTGCCTCCGCGTGCTCGGCCAGTGGAATCGGGAATTTCCGATTTCCTCGAGAAATTGCAGTTATGTTCTCACCCAGCTCAAGCCGATGCAGCTCGCGGCGGATGAATGCTCCTGAGGTCAGCCCGGCGCGATTAACACGGCCCAGTTTCCACGACCACTCGAGGAACTTGCCCGCGATCTTTTCGGGGACGGCCGCTCGGTCGGCAACGTGTTTGGTCAGCACGTGCCACACCACCACCAGCAGCTTGCGCGCGATCGCCACGATGGCCTTCGGCTTGCCAACCCGGTACGCCAGACGTTCGAACAGCTCCTTCCAGTAAGGGTGACCTCCAACTGCCACCCAGGCGGCTTCGACCATCGTCGCGCGGATGTCGCGACGGCCCTGTTTGGTAATTCGACCGCCGTACTGCTCCTCGCCTGAGCTGTGCACCCTGGCGCCCAACCCGGCGTAGCCAACCAGCTTGTGCGCGGCGTCAAACCGTCCGATGTCACCGATCGCAGCCAGCAGCAGCATGGCATTGTGCACACCAATTCCTGGCAGCTGCACCAAGAACGCAGTCTGCTCGGCCCACGGCTCCAGGCTGCTCTGGCGGACCAGCTCCGCTTCAACCTCTTTGATCAGTGGCTCGAGGCTGTCCAGGATGCTCAGGTCCTGCCGCACCCGCAGCTTTTCGGATCCTGGCAGGTCCAGTCCCTCCCACCAGCCGCGGTTGGCTGGTCCGAAGGCTTCTCCGGTTGGAGGGAAGAGATTGTGCGCGAACAGTACCGCCCGCAGTCGGTTGCGGGCTTGAGTCCGCTGCTTGATCAACCGACTTCGATGACCGCCAAGCGCGCGTAACTCACGCACTTCGACGGGTGGCACCCACACGCTCGGCAATATGCCTGCCGCCAGCAGGCGTGCGAGCGTGAGCGCGTCGCGCGGATCAGTCTTGACCAGCGTCTTACCGATCAGCGCGATCTGCATCGGGTTGGCCACGGTCACCGAGGCAACCAGCGGCACCAGCTTGTCGTACAGATGCCAGGCGTTGCTGGTCGCTTCAAGCGTGACCAGGTCCGTTCGTCGCAGGTGTTTGCGAACCCAGTCGTCGAAATCCTCGAAATCGATGTGTCGCGCTGTCAGTACCACCTGCTGTTTGCTGTCAACAGCCGCAACCGTGGCGTACCTGCGGTGCACATCCAGGCCGACGAACCGTGTCTGCGCTTCAACCGCATCTTTTTCTTCCAAGCTCCGTCCCTCCACCTCTAATTTGGGTTCGGGCGCTGTTGAGGGCCAGCGGTGCCACACACCGATTCGAGTCGGCCCGGTTTCCCTGCCGGGCTCTCAGTTGAGTTGATGCGGGCGGTCGACCAAACAGATCCTCGGGCTCGCAAGTCCCAGCGGAGGGGACGGTCGGCCCCAGCGCCAGCACCCTTCACAGCGCCCCGCCGACTCAACACCACCCAGGGTAGCGGCGCCCAGTCGACCCCACATACTGAACAGATCCGGACGTGCCCAATTCGGGCATCCGGCTCCTCAGATCACGGATTCGCTGCGTGACGCCAGGTGGAGTGGACGGGGACCGCTGGCGGGAGCGGGCGAACCCGCAGAACCCGCGCAAACCGCTCCCAATTCCATTTTCCACGCTGGGATCGCCGATTGAGCCAGTAATGCCAGCGGCGCTTGACCGCTTGTAGGAAGTGATCGAGCATCTGCGCGTTCCCGGTGATCCCGTAGTACCCGTAGTGCCCTCGCAGCTTCTGAGCAAGCGCCCGATGCTGCTCGCTTACCGGCGTATGGCGATGTGCGCGGCACCACCGACCGATGCCGGTGATCGCCCGACTCAGCCGATCTGTGGCCGTCTTCCGCTTGATCACCCAATACCCTCGTCGGGACCTCGCCCAATAATGGGTGAAGCCCAGCAGATCAAACGTCCGCCGACGACGGGAGGCCGATGAGTCGCTCGGCTCAGTTTCCCGTGGCTTGCGGAAGTCGATCAGCCGGGTCTTCTCTGGGTGCAGGCTCAAGCCGTACTTGCCGAATCGCTTCGGCAGTACGGCCAGTACCCGACGCGCATCTTCTTCTCGGCTAAAACCCAGCACAGCGTCGTCCGCGTAGCGGATCAAGACCGCCCAGCCCTTGAGCCGCGGCTTGATGTCCTGCTCGAACCACACGTCCAACACTTCGTGCAAAAAGATGTTCGCCAGCAGGGGTGAAATTACTCCACCCTGCGGGGTGCCGGCCTCTGGGTACCACACGGCCCCGTCTTCCAGCACACCCGCGTTCAGCCACTTCCCGATCAGACGGAGAAGCACGCCATCACGCACCCTATGGCGCACAAACGCCCGGAGCTGTGCTTTGTCCAACGTGTCGAAAAACCGTTGAACGTCCAGTTCGATCACCCACCCGCCCCCAAAGCGCATGAGCTGGTCTCGCCAGACCTGCAGGGCCTGGTGCGCCGATCGACCGGGCCGAAACCCGTACGAGCAGTCCAGAAAGTCCTGCTCGTAGATCGGTTCGAGCACCATGGCCACCGCCCGTTGAAGAATTTTATCTTCAAAGGTCGGTACCCCGATCGGGCGAATGGTCGAGCCATCGCCCTTCGGGATGTACGCCCGCTTCACGGCCGGCGCTCGGTAGCGGCCAGACTTGGCGCGATCGAGCAAGTCCTGGAGGTTATCTTCCAGGTGCTCCGCATACGCGGCAGCCGTCTGTCCATCTACGCCTGGTGCGCCATCCTTCCGCGTGCGCCGATAGGCCTCGTGTAACCAGGCCATGTCGATGTGGTGGTTGAGCGACGTGAAGCTCAGTGCCGGCGCTTGCTGCGCACGTGTCGCTATCGTCTGCTGTTGTGTTGAGATGGTCTCGGACCTCGGTGTGCCCGGCATCATTCCTCTCAGACGTTCCGCAATCCGGCGTCCCCTTCCCTCCACCGGGTCCCAGCGGGTCGGTTCCCCGGCTTCACCAGTACTGTAGGACGCTCCGATTCCCTGCCGCCCATCCCGCCGCACTTCGTTGCCTTCGCTTGGCGGTACCGATCTTCGCTCGCTTGTTCGCTCCCGTCGACAGCCGAACGCGCCGCCGCAGGCCAGGGGTTTTCGATTACCCGGTGACCCCTCGTTCCGGGTCTTATGCGGAGGCGGCAGGGGTGAGTGGCCGAGGGGAGTCTCACCCCTCGGCTCTCGCAGAACCGGGCGGGAACCTCTCAGTTCACCCGGCTCCCATTGTCCAGCCCTCAGGCCACACGCCCAACCGCCAATGGGCGAACAGCGTCGGCTCGCGTCTCGCAACGCGCACCAGCCACTGCCGCGCCCGTGGGTAGCTGCCGCGCAATCGTTTGAATTTCCTCTTGGCCCAGCGCACCAGGTACGTGTTGATGCGCTTGAGAAGCGGATACAACCTGGACCTGTAGAAGCGGCCGTAGTAGTTGATCCAGCCTTGCACGACGATGTTCACCATCTGTGCAAGGTCGTCCAGGGTCTTGTCACTGCGACGATTGATTCGCCAGCTTCGCAGCTCTCGACCCATTTCGGTGAGGGCGTCGCCACTTACTGCCGGCAGAAAGTTGGCAAACTTGCTTGCCCTACCCACTGCCGGGCGGGGACGAAACGTGTACCCCAGGAAGTCGAATCGCTCGTTGGCATAGGTAGCTCGGCGATTCTCGTCCTTGCAGTACACGATGCGCGTCTTGTCCGGATGTAATTCCAGACCACCCTGCGCCAGCCGACGCGCGATGGCGTCTCGAACAACCCGAGCTTGCTTCTCAGTCTTGCAGTGGACAACTCCATCATCGCAATACCGTTCGAATTGCAGATCGGGGAACTGCTTCCTCATCCACACGTCGAACGCGTAATGCAAGAAGAGGTTGGCTAATAACGGTGAGATCGATGAGCCTTGCGGCGTACCTCGATCTCGTCGCACAAGCGTGCCATCCTTCTGCTGGAGCGGGGCTTTCAGCCAGCGCTCCACATACAGCAGGATCCACCGCTCGTCAGTGTGTCGTCGTACCGCACGCAGAACGAGCTCGTGGTCAACAGAGTCGTAGAAGGCTCGGATGTCGAGATCGATCACCCAGTCCCTTCTCCAGCACCGCTCTCGGCAGACCCCCACAGCTTGTAGAGCCGATCGCCCAGGTCGATAGCCGTACGAGTCGGGGTGGAACAACGGCTCCACCTTCGGCTCCAGATACAGGCGCACGACCGTTTGTGCGATTCGGTCAGCCACCGTGGGCACTCCGAGAATCCTGACCCCTTGCGCATGTGCCTTCGGTATTTCGACTGCCCGCACCGGCGCCGGGAAGTAACTCCCCGACGACAGCCGATTCCAGAGCTTGTAGAGGTTCCCTTTCAGGTCCCGCTCAAACTCCTCGATCGACTCCCCGTCAACACCGGCCGCGCCGTCATTCGCCTTGACTCGCTGGTACGCCTCCCAGACTACCCATTTGGAAATCTCAAACGGCTTGTCCTTCGGCTTTGGTTCGCTCACCGGCTCCTCCCACCTTGCGGTGGTTGGCCGCCGAGCCAACCCGAACAACCCGCCTGCTTCGCTCCACCCGCATTACCAGGCTTCATCGCTACTACCAGGCGGTCCGTCCCTGTGCCTCGCATCGGTACTCTGCCCCTTGTAGTTTCAGCTACTTGGGGTTCTCCCTTGGACAGCCGGGCGGGTCGTTCCCCGAGGCCGACCGCCACGTTCGAGGCGACAGGTTCCCGCGTTCCGCACCAGAGCCTGAGCCAAGCTCGCGCCACCTCAATGCCGGACGCCACCTGGCCAGTAAGCAGGTCACTGCCAGGCTCATCCCAAGGGTAGAGACAAACCCTCAGTTTTGACGCCATCTAAAACCTTTCGACACTTCATCAGTGGTTCACTCGCGTTCGCCTTCTTGGCTCATACCTGACGCACTGTTGGTGCGCCTTTTCTGCGACGCTCACCACCCCGGCTCTTAACCGGCGCAGCTCGCGGTGGTTTGAAGCCTCCCCCTGCAGGGCGGCCCCGGAGGGCCAACCTCCATCTCTGATGCAGCCAGCATCCGTCGGGTCCGACCTACTACATCGATCCCTCCTTCCGCCTTCGCGGCGCACGCGGCCTGCACACTCGCTGTCTACGCTCCGTCACCACGGTCACCCGTAGCCACGTAAGACTCGCTTCCGGCTGCTGGCCAAGCTTTGCCGGGCGGGATTGGTTACCCGCTGGGTCCCTATGCAGAGTTTCAGAGTTCGTTACATCTCATCCTCCCTGCCCAGGCTTCTTCCTGGCGCACAAATACTACTTCCGGTTTTGACCCCTTACGGTCAAGCGTGCTGGTGACGTAGAGTGCGAGCATCATGCGGACGATGAAGGCTGGGAAGGATGCCAGCTGAGGCCATCCACGAATGCGGGTGCGGCCCGTGCCGACGGGGTGAAGCCCACCCGAGCCGTGAATACCACCCGGCGTCGACGAGAAGACCATTCGTCGGGGCCGCGTGGAGTTGGCTGCTTCGCTAGTGGGGCGCCCGGTCGACCGCGTGCGCCAGCCGGGTGGCGGCCGGCCGCCGACGAAAAAAAAGACCTGAGTATCATCGCCACCGTCCAGGAGTTGGTCGAGCCCGAAACGGCGGGCGACCCGATGACAGGTCAAATCTGGGTGCGCAGCAGCTTGCGCAACCTGTGTGATCGGCTGGCAGCGGTCGGCCACCCGGTGAGCCCGCCGACGGTGGGACGACTCCTCAAGGGCCTGGGCTACTCGCTACGTGTCAACTCGAAGAAAATCGAGGCCTCGTCGAACCACCCCGATCGTGACCAGCAGTTCGACTACATCGCCGTTCAGCGTGCCGCGTTCACCGTTGCGAAGCTACCGATCCTGAGCATCGACACGAAAAAGAAGGAGCTCGTGGGTGACTTCAAGAACGCGGGCCAGGCCTGGGTGCTAGAGCCGACCGCGGTCAACGTGCACGACTTTCCTGGCGATGCGCTGGGACGAGCGGTGCCGTATGGGGTGTATGACCTCACCCACAACCGTGGACTCATCTACCTCGGCACCTCCGGCGACACGCCAGCGTTCGCCGCCGACGCGATCGCCGCCTGGTGGCAAACGGACGGGCGGGCGACGTGGTCCACCAGCGACCACCTCCTGCTGCTGGCCGATGCAGGTGGCAGCAACAGCTGCCATACGCGGGCATGGAAGGAACGCGTACAGGTGCAGATCTGTGATCGCTTCGGCTTGACGGTGACCGTGTGCCACTATCCGACTGGATGTTCAAAATGGAATCCGATAGAACGAAGATTATTCAGCCACATCAGTAACAACTGGGCCGGCGTGCCACTCCGCACGTGGGACACACTGCTGGCTTTCATCCGTGGCACCACGACCGCTCCTGGCCTGACGGTGCAAGCTATCTTCCAGGGCGGCGACTACCCCACCGGCCAGAAAGTCACCGATGCTGAAATGGCCGCTCTCCGCATCGAGCCACACGCGATCTGTCCCCAGTGGAATTACACAATACGACCACGGACTTCAGCCACCACCTCGGCCTGACTCCGGGAAGTTGTTCTTTTACGCCCCCTTAGCGGCTAGCCCGGCTGGCGACCTGGTCCAGAAGTCGACCAGTCCAGTACCCGCCAGCGGCTGCAGGGCCACCTAAAAATCGAGGCCCCGGAACCCACTGGGCAACCTGGCGCGTGTCGACCGCGACGGCAGCGGCAGCTCGGACACCAGCGCCGAGCGTGTGGTCGATTATGCCTACGACGGCCTGAACCGCGTCACCCGAGAGCGCCAGTATCCAAGGTCGACCGCGTGCTGGCCATCGTCACCGAATGGTTCGACATCCCGCACGACGATTAACACGGCATACACCTACGACCTGAACAGCAACCGAGCATCTCTGGAAGACCCACTCACTCACGTCGCGACTCTCACGTACGACGCGCTGAACAGGATGACGCTGGTGGACTACTCCGGCGCGGTGACTGGCACGTCGACGACATCTGACGTCAGCTACACGTATGACCTCGACGGTAACCGCCACTCGATGGTCGACACCGCAACCACCAACTACTGCTACGACGAGCTGGATCGGCTCTTATCAACGAGTACCGCCACCTCGAGCTGTCCACCGTCGACGTCGCAGATCCAGACGGGTTATCGCTACGACAAAGACGGGAACCGTTCCGCGACGATCTATCCCGGCGGCACGAATGACCGGGTCAGCTACATCTACGACGGTATCGATCGCCTGCAGCGCATGGATGACTGGCGGCCAGCAGTCCATCGTGTTCGAGTCCACCGACCGCGGGCAGTACATGCTACACGTACGTGCCTGACAGCCGCCTGGCGGGAGTGGCAAACGACAACGAGACGACCACCACCTACACCTGGGACAACGCGCGTCGTTTGCAGGACATCCTGCACAAGGACGGCACCGACACGCTGGCCCACCACGGCTTCACGCTGGATGGACTCGGTAATCGCACCCACTTTGACGAGCAGTTGCCGGTGCTGTCGGGCGGCGCTGGCGAGTTCGGCGGAGGCGGGGTGGCGCAGCGGTCGAGCGAGCCGACGTGGGCTGCAGCCGCCGACGATGTCGATCAACTTGTAGCGGCGACGACCGACGCAGCGGAGCCGGCCGCGCAGTCCGCGCGTCCAGGGCCGGGCGTGCCGGTGGCGCCCGCACGTGGCGCGCAGCCCAACAAGGCGCAGCCGCTGCAGGACACCGCAGCGCGACCCGATCGCCAGGCGCTGTTCCACGCCGAGCCAACCGGCCAGACATTGGACGTGTTCGACAAGACCACGCCGACGGCCAGCGTGCAGGTCCAGCACACCGGCAGCAAAGCCAGCATTCGGCTCGAATTGCCAGGCCCCGCGCAGCAGCGAGTTGCGCTCGGCAACAAGGCGACCGCGCAGGTCGGCGATCTCAACGTCAGCTGGACCAGCTTCGATGACCACCTGAAGGAGGACCTCGTCCTCTCCAAGGCACCAGCCAGCAACAGCGTCACCTTCAACGTCCAGATGAAGGGTCTGGGCTTCGCCAAGGATGGCAAAGGTGGTTGGGTGCTCGTCGACGTGGGTGGGCATCCCCACTTCCATCTCATCGCACCGACGGTCAAGGACGCCGCCGGGAAAACGGATTGGCCACCCTTGACTTGAACCTCACCAAGGCGACGATTACCGTTGACCAGGCGTTCCTGGCCAGCGCCACCTATCCCATCACCATCGATCCGACGATCAACTATGTGCTGGAGTCGGTCGGCACGGCGTTCACCTACGACAACTACGCGCCGGTGTCAGACCTGACCGAAGCTGCGGCAGAGCAGTTCCCACATGGAGAATCCACGTACCAGTTCGATGCGGTCCGCAATCGGACGCAGCTGGTGCAAGGGCCGCTCGATCCGAGCCCAGATCAGACGACCAGCGTATACACGTACGACCGTGCCGATCGTCTGACGAGCGTGGCAGCGACGCCGCAAGGTGGTAGCACGACCACGTTCACGTACACCTGGGACAACAACGGCAATCTGAAAGCGAGATCGGGCGGCAGCGTGAGTGATAGCTTCGCCTACGACCAGGCCAATCGGCTGACGAGTGGCACGGTCACCGATCGCGGCTCCGGTACCTACACCTACGACGGCGACGGCAAGCGCACCAGCAAGACCGTCAGTAGCACGACCACCAACTATGTGTGGGACGTGGCCGGTGGTCTGCCAAGGCTGCTCAGCGATGGCGTGCATCGCTACGTCTGGGGTGCGCAAGGACTCGCCTACAACGTTGCTCTGAGCGGCGGCGCGGTTGGCGTGTACCACGCCGACCAGATCGGCTCGATCCGCGAGATCACCAGCGGCGCCGACGGCAGTGTCCATGCGGCTTACCTCACGGATGAGTACGGCAACCGCAGCACCACTCAGGGAACAGATGATCAGCCGTTCCAATTCACGGGCGAGGAAGTCGATCCTGAGACTGGCTTTGTCTTCCTGCGGGCACGGTACTACGAGCCGCAAACAGGTCGGTCGGTAACTCGTGATCCCTGGGCTGGTGAGCGGTCGTAACCGGAGAGCCTTAATCGGTACGCGTATACCCAAAACAATCCAATCAACTACGCTGATCACCTTGGGCTCGGCCCTTGGGAGGACCTCAAGAACTGCTTCGAGCTCGACAGCCCGTTGTTCTGCATTTTCAACCGCCTGCAGCCAGGTCCCGCAGGATCCATCATCCTCAACGCGGACCCGCTTAAGAACATAAACCCATTCGCTGCCGACGAAAGCGTTGCGCCTCGAACGGCTGAAGGCGATAGTGTCTCAATCTTTCGGGCGGTCTCTCGAACCGAACTCGAGGATATTCAGGCATTTGGTGGATTCAGGCAGGCTATGAGTGGACGGTCATACGAAAGCAAGCTCTTCGCGACGACGGCGGAGGATGCACGCAGGTTTGGCGAGATGCTCTATGGGTCGGAGCAGTTCTACATCGTGGAGGCGACCGTGCCAAGGACGTTTGCTGAAAGACTATTCAGAACACCTATGGATCGCATGGCAACAGTCTCCGTCGATGTTACCCAGCTAGCAGAGTTCAACAGCTTGGTGACGATACGTGTTGTCCCATGATTGAGCCCGGACAGAGATGAGGGATTGATGGAGCTTATCGTAAACCTTCACCTGCTGTCCCCAGAAGAGGGCGGACGCAGCACTCCGATTGCATCTGGCTACAGGGCCGGCATGTTCTTTGAGCCGGATGCAAATGGCGGTAACGACGGAATCTTGACTATTCGCGATGGTGACACATGCGCCCCGGGCGAAACATGTACGGGTTCGATTCGCCCGCTGCGTCCAGATCTGCTCCCGCAGAGCGTCAAACAGTCGGCATCGTTTGAGCTTCGCGAAGGGTGGAGAGTTGTTGCCAAAGGGCTCGTTATGGATGTAGTCCGCGATTAGCGATGTCTGATGTCAGCAATGCGGAGGGCAACCGACCTCTGGTTGCTTAACCAAAAGCGACAATCAAGTACCCCCGGGCCTCCCGGGGGTGCTGTCTGCCGGAGCAAGTGGTAAACGAGCGACCGACTACCTGCACGATAGGCCAAATCGCGTTACCCGCGAGATACAGTACCCAAACTGGCCGAGCACGAGTGGCCCGGTGACCACGCAGTTCGCCTATGACATCAACAGCACTCGAGCGACGCTTATCCATCCGCTCACGGAGACCACGAGCTTCAGCTACGACGCCGTGAACCGGCTCATGCTGATCGACTACTCCGGCGCGGTCAGCGGCACGTCGACCACCTCGGACGTCAGCTACACATACGACCTGGATGGCAATCGCCACTCGATGGTCGATAGCGCCACCACCAGCTACGTGTACGACGAGCTGGATCGACTGACCTCGGTGACCAGCCCAGGCTCGCAAACGGTCGGCTATCGGTACGACCTGGACGGGAATCGCCGCAAGCTGATCTATCCGGATGGCATGGCCGTCAGCTACACACTGGACGCCGCCGATCGACTCCAGTCACTCACCGATTCGTCCAGCAGCGGCACGACCAGCTACACCTTTGCACCCGACAGTCGTCTGGCAGGTGTCACCAACGCCAACCCCACTACGACCACGTACACCTGGGACAACGCGCGTCGGTTGCAGGACATCCTGCACAAGGATGGCACGGACACACTGAGCCATCACGGCTTCACGCTCGACCCGCTGGGCAACCGCACGCATTTCGACGAACAACTCCCTGTGC
>WNFZ01005956.1_pt1 | contig 14054 bp, 12 predicted proteins | sample 5400081 | NCBI WGS metagenome assembly WNFZ01 (sample SAMN13153365, study PRJNA577476) | soil metagenome | isolation source: 80 cm soil or saprolite under grassland replicate 1 | place: USA:California | collected 2016-06-15
TTCTACAAAGCTTCATTCGGTCGTCAGCCCAGCTTCGCAGAGTTCATGCCCGATCGCAGTCAGGTAGTTGGTGGCGCGAGCCTGGAAACAGGCAAGCAGGCTTTTGCCGACCAGTGGGTGCAACGTCCCGCCTTTCAGCAAGCCTACCCAAATACGATGAGCAATACCGAGGTCGTCAACAAGCTGTTTGATACGGCTGGCCTGATTGCCTCGACATACGACCCGCAACGACAGGAAGAGATTCAGGCTATGAACGTTGGTCGAAGCCGCGCCCTCGTCTTGCGCGACTTGATCGAAATTCCTGATTTTAGGAACACCCCTGGTCTCACGAACAGTAGTACCAGTCAATACAACTCGGCCTTTGTGTTGATGCAGTACTTCGGCTACCTGCGGCGTGATGTTGACCAGGGTGGCTACGATTTCTGGCTCGACGTGCTGAACAATCGCGAACCGAATAACTACCGAGGAATGATCTGTTCATTCATCACTTCAGCTGAATATCAGCTACGGTTTGGCTCAGTCGTAACTCGCACCAATGCTGATTGTAACCAATGAAGAATTATCCAAAGCAGCAACAGAAGACAGTTTGAAAGGAGTACTTGAGTCTGTCGGAAAAACAGACTGGAGCCGACCTGTTTATCGCGGCGCAAAGAGGCGCAGGTTTCACCCCGTAGGGGGTGACATGTTTATAGCTCAAAGGACCGAGACCCTCCGGCGCAGTTCGGAGGGGCGGAAGTCAACTTGAGAAGTACCAATCTAGTTTCATTCCGCCCCTCCGAACCGCGCGGAGAACTTCTTATGTACAGATCTATAAACATCTCACTCCTACGGAGTCTAGCTTACAGAGCACATTGTGCCCAGCATTACTACGGCAACAAAACTCAAAAGAGCCGGTTAAAGAAGTTAATCCCGACTATTTTCATCTGGCCATCCTCACGAATCACTGTGTACCCTTCCACTCGATAATAATTTTCATCGTTGCCCAGCACACCATACTTGAAGGCTCTCACCAATGAGTCGCTCGAATTGTCTGCACACGTGGTAAGCTTCGACCGCCTCGGATGACTGCTTGATTCGCTCTTGTGAAGCGACAACAAAGCAATCTAACTGCAGAAAGCATGTCAGAGCGAGACCCGCCACCGTGCCGTTCAGAATTCTCACTTTTTGTTTCCTTAGATTCATGTCCACCCTGCAGTCATTGCTTTGCTGAAAACCGGCGTAACGATAACCTGAGTTGGTGCTAACATCCCAGCGTGAACTTTACGCAATGACAATATGCGAACGTACTTAATACTTCCCTTTGTTGCCGCCAGCTTGCTGCTAGCCGCGCCGCAGACGAAATCGCCAGTTAGTCATGAGGCTATGAACTCGCCACCCGTTTTAAGGTTACGCAAGCCGGGAAACGCCAGCCTGCAGCCGGCGACTTCCCTCTGCCGCATAGATGAGCAAGTTCTGTTTAGCTGCAAGGTTGCAGACGGGTCAAAATTGATCTCCCTCTGCGGCTCAAGGCAACTCGTCGCAAAAACGGGATATGTGCAATATCGTTTCGGAAAAGTGGGCGCACTCGAATTACAGTTCCCTCAGAAGCTGGAAGATACGCAGGCAGCCTTTCGCTACGCGCACTACTTCCGGGCACAGGTGGACCGCACCGAACTCAGATTCGAGAACGGCGCCTACAAGTACGCACTCTACGACTATTACGAAGGTGATGTGAGGCCGGAGATCAAAGCTGCTGGTGTGCGAGTGACCCCACCGGGGAAGGAGCGAGGGGAAGTTGAGATAAAGTGTCGCGGGCGCGCCGTGAGCCACCTCGGCGTTTTGTCATCAGTTGTGCCGACTGCCGAAGACAGCGAACTGGGCCCGCCGAACTGATTCTCTATTTCTCAAGCACGCACGCCGGTGGCTTTGCTCCCGACGTCGGTCCACGCGACTCTGATATCGATCAACAGCGCGGCTAAACACGAGGATCGCTTTCGAGGAACGGCGCGACAATGGTCTTCGGCTCGAACCGTGACGAAAGCGAGATCGGGTCTAACGGCCTTCCCTCGAATGACATCTACATGACGACGCGCGAAAACGCTCGCACAATGACGACTGAGATGCGGAAGAATTTTCTCATTCTCACCCGGTTTCAACCGGGTGGCCGAGCGGCTACATCGATTCCTCCAACCGTTTCAACGGTTTGTCTCTGGGCAAAAGTGGAAACCGTTGAAACGGTTTGGAGAATCCCCAGATGGCCCATGTCCACCCGGTTGAAACCCGGTGAGAATGAGATTGGACTCACAAGACAGGCTCGTTTGACCAACCAAACGAACCACGCTTGCCATCACGTTGGTCTGATACTTTAGAAATTTACCTTCAGCGCGAATTGGATCAGGCGCGGATTGTTGCTTGTCGAGGTGATGCGTCCGAAATTACCTGCTTTGCCCGACATGATCTCGCCGGTGTCCCTTTTCGAAGCCAGTTGCGGCGCTGAGGTTGCTGATCGGGTTGGCAAAGTTCACCTGATTGAAGAGATTGAAGAACTCAGCGCGGAACTCGATCTTCCTCGACTCCCCAAACGGAAAGCGCCTGAGCACTGAGAAGTCGGTACTTGTAAGACAGCTCGGTAGTCAGCTGCTCTTCGCCAGTCAGTCCAAGGCCTGACTTAGCGTCTCTGATGCAACCTAATTGCAAATATGATCTGGGAGGTCCACACTATTGCTTCATCACAGGAAGACCGCTCAACGCGTGCCTTGTTGCTCTTCTTTATTGCCTGATCTTGCCTGAAGGCGTCCCAAACCAGAGGTGCTATCGTGGCCTATTTAACGAGCGCGCATCCGTCCCAGAACAAGGGGAATCAGCAAACCAGGCAACGCAGCATCGCTGTCTGCCTCTCGGTTAGCTCGCTTTTGATCGGGCTTATAATAGTGCTGCCCTGCCGCGGCGCGGGAGTCCAAACACCGCAAGATCTCGACCAGCGAACAGCTACCAGCCAACAGGCAATCCCTCTGGAGCAGGGCAAGCCCATCGCGCGCGACCTTGCAGGCGGCGCCGTTCATGCCTACTCGATTCAACTGACGGCGGGACAATTCCTCAGCGTGATTGTCGACCAGCGAGGCATTGATGTTGAAGTGACATTGTTCGGGCCGGACGGAAAGCAGATCGAAAAGGTTGACAGCCTTGGACAGGAGAATACGCGCAGGCCGCTACGAAGTAAAAATTGACGCGCTGCGGGAGGCCACGCCTGAAGACAGAAAATTGGGAAGGATCAAAGACCTCGCCGTTACGCTGGCGAACGTCAAGATAGAAGAGGAAGGAGTCGCTGCGCTGGCTAAAGAGCCAGAGCTGGTGACAGTTGAGTTGTGGCAAGCGTTAAATGCTTTGGGTCGGCCGCAGAAGTCAGAGCAAGCGGTGGTCACTTTCCGATTCGGGCTAAGGATCGCAGAGCAGATTGGATACCGAGAGGGCGTTGCCAAGTCGGCGAACAACATCGGGCATAGCTATCGCAATCTGGGCGATCTAAAACAGGCCGTAGAGTATTTCCAAAGGGCCGTACCTTACATTGATGAACTCGGAGACAACGGCGCCATTCTGTTGGTCAACATAGGCACTATCCATGAGAGGCAGGGCAACACCGCACAGGCATTGGAAGACTATGAGAGGGTCGTAAAGGTGTACACAGCGTCAGGAGGATTCGGCGTCACTACGGCGAGGCTGAACATCGCCAGTATTCACCTGGAGCAAGGCGACTACGCACGCGCGCTGGAGGAACTACGCACCGTACTCAAGCTAAGCGAAGAACAAAGGGACTCGATCTTGATTGCCAACACCCAGGACAAAATCGGTCGGGCCAGTTTCCTTGCCGGCGATTACCAGGAGGCGCTAAAAAACTACAGAGAAAGTCTGGCGCGAAGAGAAGCGCTTGGCAACAAACAGGGAGTCGCTGCAACGCTGGGCAGTTTGAGCCTGGTCTACAGGAACATTGGCAATCTGGGTCAAGCTCTGGATTGTGCCCAACGCAGCCTGGCGATTCACGAATCGCTGGGCAACAAGGCGGGTGCTGCTAACGCCCAAATGAGTATCGGGCTCGCTTATGGCAGCATGGGCGACCAAGCGCGGGCGCTGGAGCACTACCGTAAAAGCCTGGCGCTAGGCGAAGAGTTGGGCGCGAAGGGGCTAATCGCAAACGCACTGGATAAAATCGCAAGCGCATTCAACGGGCAGGGTGACTACACGCAGGCGTTGGAGTACGCACAGAGGGCGTTAAAGCTAAATGAAGAGATGAAGATCTACAGGCAGATCATTTTCTCTACGCTGACAATCGGAAACATCCATCAAAGCCGTGACGATTACGTACAAGCACTGGAGTATTTCCAGAAAGCGCTGACATTGAGTGAGAAAGTCAGTGACATGCGGGAGATGGTCGACGCGCTGAATGGTATTAGCGATTCACGCAAAAGCCAGCGGAACTACTCGGGCGCACTCAAAGCGGCCCAGCGCGCCGCTGCAGTTGCCGGGCAGATTGGCAACCGCGAATTGCTCCTCTACGCGCTCAACAACGTTGCCTCTGGCTACCTATCACTCAATCAGCTTGAAAACGCCGGTCGCGCATCAGAGCAGGCCATCGGCATCGTCGAATCTCTGCGGGCGAACGTCGTCGGAGACGAGGCGCGTGCCGGCTATTTCGCGATGGCGCGAGACCCCTACGAGCTTAACGTTGACGTGCTGATGCAGTTGCACAAACAGCGACCGACCGAAGGCTACGCCGCCGCCGCATTCCAGATAAACGAGCGCGCCCGCGCCCGCTCTCTGCTTGAAACTTTGAGCGAGGCCCACGCTGACATCAGGCATGGAGTCGATCCTGCAGTGCTCGCTAGCGAGCGCACTCTGCAGCAACGACTCAATGCCGCAGCGGAACGTCAAACGCGTCTCCTCAGTGGTACCCACGCCGAGGATCAGGCTGTTCGATTGCAGAAGGAAATTGATGCGCTGACGTCCGATTACCAGCAAGTCGAAGCGCAAATCCGACAGTCAAGCCCGCGCTATGCGGCGCTGACGCAGCCCGCGCCGCTCACCGTGCGCGAGATACAAAGCCAGGTGCTCGATACCGACACGGCATTGTTGGAGTATGCGCTCGGCTGGGAACGCAGCTACCTATGGCTCGTGACGCCGACTTCAGTCAAGAGTTTCGAGTTACCGAAGCGCGCCGAGATTGAGACGAGCGTGCGCCACGTGGTTGAACTGCTCAGCGACGGTAAGCGTTGGGCGACAAACGTGCAGATCAATGCGGAATATGCGGAAGCCGCCGACCAACTCAGCCGCACGTTGCTGCCGCCCGCTCTGATGTCGCAGTTGAAAGCAAAAAGATTGGTTATTGTCGGCGATGGGCCGCTGCAATACCTGCCTTTCGGCGCGCTACTTAATCAAATGTCCAACGTCCAAAGTCCAACGCCAAGAAGTGGAAAACAAACTCCAAACTTCGGACGACCTTTGATTGCCGACTACGAAATCGTCAGCCTGCCGTCGGCATCAACCTTGGCGGTGTTACGGCGCGAGACGGCGAACCGTACGCGGCCGACTAAGAGCGTCGCAGTGCTGGCTGATCCGGTGTTTGAGGAAACAGACGAGCGCGTTCGAGGAGCGATAGCGCAAGGTCGCCAGGTTGGCAATGGACAACCGGCGGGGGCAGTGCGCGCCACCAGCTTCGATCAGGTGATCAATTCGCAGGCGCTGCTGCGGGCACTCGACTACAAATCCAACGCGGATACCGGCGGAGCAGCTCCTGAGCAGTTGCATATCGCGCGGTTGCCCTTCACGCGCTTCGAAGCCGAAAGTATTCTGGCCTCCGCGCCAAAGGGCCAAAACCTGAAAGCGACAGACTTCCGCGCAAATCGGGACACCGCGACCAGCGCCGACCTGAGCGAGTATCGTTTCGTGCATTTCGCCACCCACGGAATCTTAAACAGCGAACATCCGGAACTGTCCGGCATCGTCCTCTCGATGATCGATGAGCGTGGTCAGCCGGAGAATGGTTTTCTCCGCTTGAACGAAATCTACAATCTGAATCTGACGGCGGATTTGGTGGTGCTTAGCGCGTGCCAAACCGGACTTGGCAAAGAGATCCGCGGCGAAGGCTTGGTTGGCCTGACGCGCGGCTTTATGTACGCTGGTGCTCCGCGCGTGGTAGCGAGTTTCTGGAAGGTGGATGACGCAGCGACGGCCGAGTTGATGAAAATATTTTACCGGGGAATGCTGAAAGATAACTTGCGACCGGCGGCAGCGTTGCGCGCGGCGAAAGTCGAGATGTGGAAACAGAAGCGCTGGAACGCGCCATTTTATTGGGCGGCGTTTGAGTTGCAAGGTGAATGGAAATAGAGAGAGAGTTCGCCACCGGTGCAGAACTGGTTCCTCAACTAGGTCGTCCGATATGCGAAAAACCTCTAACGTGGGCAAACATCGAGATGGTAAAGCAGAGCGCTGTATTGGAGTCCGCGAAGCGGACGCCTGAAACTAGCCCACCGATTTATCGGTGGGATCAATGACGAAGTACGAATGCAAAGCCCGCAACGCGGACGACTGAAAACAATCGTGTTCGGTATATCGATTTCAGCCGTCCGTTTCACGGACTAGGGGTCTCAATGGATCCCAATCCCAGCACTAAACTGCTGGGCTATTTTCAAATCGTCCGCTTCGCGAACTTTGCTTTGTTTGTTCGCTCAGCTGACTCTTTGCGGGATCCCGTGCTTGACCCGAGTTAGAGTGTTCAAACGCTATGTTGCGCAGCGCCGCGCGAAAAAAAAGATGGACACTCACGCAGGAAGCTCTTGAGCGGCTGCTGGCGACGCTTGATGCCGACCGTGAGCGCGCCGGACAGCGGTATGAAAACATGCGGCGCAAGCTGATCGAGTTCTTTGAAGCTCGTGGCAGCAACTCGCCTGCTGATCATGCCGATGAGACGATTAACCGCGTTGCCAGAAGGTTGGATGAAGGTGAAAGTGTTCAAGATCTCAGCGCTTATTTCTACGGCGTAGCGCGGCTCCTGTTAAAGGAAACTCTACGCGGCCGCGGCAAGGAACCCATCGCGCTCGACCTGGCAGCGGAGCCCTCCATCGCAACGGACGACGAAGAATACGAGCAGCGGCGTCAGGAAGAAGACCGCCGGCTTAAGTGCTTTGAATCCTGTCTAAGCAAACTTCCCGCCGCCAGCCGTGTTCTCATCGTGGAGTATTACCGCGAAGAAAAAGGAGTCAAGATTGAGAGGCGCAAGCAACAAGCCAACGCGTTGAATATGTCGCTCAACGCGCTGCGTCTCCGCGCCTGCCGGATTAGAGGGGAGTTGGGTGAGTGCATCAACACGTGCGTGGCGCGTTCAAAGGAGACACGCAATCGCTGATTGATCACTGATAGTGGAGGGGGCTGAAGCGTGGAACAAATCCACGATTACGAGGATGTATGTGCGCGTTATCTGCTGGGAGAATTATCCGAGCAGGAACAGGCGCAACTGGAAGAGTCGTATTTCACCGACGATGCGCTCTTTGAGCGTTTTCTCGCCGTCAAAGATGAGATGATCGACGCGTACGCGCGCGGCGACCTCAGTGGGCAAAAGCGCGAGCGGTTCGAGCAACACTTTCTGGCTAGCGAGCCACGCCGAGAGCGAGTCGAAGAGGCGCGTGGATTCATCCGCGCTGTCACCGCCGCTTCAACGAACACGGTCACTGTAGACAGAACGAACCTCGCCCATACCGCTGCTTCCACTTCGTGGTGGCAATCGATTTCAAAACTCTTCGCCAGTCGCTCCTTGGTTTGGCAGGGGGCGCTTGCCGCTCTGTTGCTTGTCGCGCTCGCAGGTTCATGGGTGCTCGTCAGACACTTCCAAAACCAGCGCGCAGAGCGTGAGCGAGTGCAAAATGAAGAGGCCGCGCGCCGAAGGCAGGAACAGGAACGCGGGCGAGCGGTTGTACCTCCAGCCAATAGCAACGGGCTGCCAACGAACCCGACTGTTACTCCAGTGCCTCAAAGGACGCCGCCATCGAAGCCCGCTGACAAACACGCACCGCAACCAGCGCCCGCGCAGGTCGCCTCAATCGTTTTGCTACCCTTCACCTCGCGTGACGGTAATGGCTCTAGTCCGCTGGTGCTTCGCTCGGACACGCGCGAGGTCGTTCTGCACCTTGTTGTCAAAGGGGACGAATACCGGCGTTTCGATGTTGTCTTACAAACTGTGAATGGCGAGCAGGTGTTATCTCGCCGAGGGCTCAAGGCCAAGTCACGCTCCTCGCGAAAAAGCGTGACGCTCACACTCGATCCTTCAGTTTTCCACCACCAGGATTACATCGTGACTCTCACGGGCCTCACTGCCGGCGGCAAGCTCGAAGCGATCGGCGATTATTATTTCCGCGTAGAGCGAAGTGCACCTCAATCAACCTCGCCACCTAACCGCGACTAGACTCATTCATTTTCCCACTTCTGCTCAATTGGTAAAACCTGGAAGACTGCCATGTATTAAGGGAGCTTAAGGCAGCAGTCTGTCACTTCACTTCTGTTAATGCCGCTTGCGATTCCAGCGCCCGCGTCTTTCATGACACGTTTCTCGGTGATCGTCACTACGAGTTAGAGACGGAATTATGACCCGTTTCTCCGCTTTATTAGATGAGAACAGCTTTCGGGCTCACAAGACAGAGGAACACTCCAATGAAGAATCAAACAACCTACGCTCGACTTAGGGTTGGTCTGATAGTGACGCTCGTCGGTTTGATGTGTGTGGCTACCTTGTTGCTGGGTCCAGCAAGACGCGGCTCTGCACAGGCGGTTGCTGCGAGTTGGAGCTACACGGGCAGTCTCAACACAGGCCGTGAGCTTCCCACAGCTACACTGCTCCAGAATGGAAAGGTTCTAGTCGTCGGAGGTGACTCGTTCGGTGCCGTTGGCGCCATCCTTAACAGCGTAGAGCTTTATGACCCTACCGCGGGATTGTGGAGCAATACCGGTAATCTCAACGAGGCTCGCGTGTCTCACTCGGCAACGCTGCTGCCGAATGGCAAGGTTCTGGTCGTCGGGGGCGGACGATTCATCAACTCCGATGCGTTTCGCGTGCTTAACAGTGCCGAGCTATACGAACCCGCCACTGGTACGTGGAGTAATACTGTCAACCTTCATATAGGCCGCCGTTTTCATACGGCGACGCTACTGCCTAACGGCAAGGTCCTGGTCGCCGGTGGCAACAATACTTGTGTCCAAAACAATTGTCCTAGTCCTAGTCTCAACAGCGCGGAGTTGTACGATCCCCGCACTGGCACATGGAGCATGACTGGCAACCTGAATATAGCCCGCTTTAATCCTACCGCGACTCTGCTCACCAACGGCAAAGTGCTGGTTGTCGGTGGCAGCGGTGATTCAACCGCCGAGTTGTACGACCCGGCCGATGAGACATGGACCCGTACCTCCAATCTGAATACAGTCCACTTTGGCCACACCCAGACGTTGCTGCCAAACGGCAAGGTTTTGGTGGCGTGTGGAGGCTCGGGCAATGGCAACGTTCAAAAGACCGCGGAGCTTTACGATCCAAACACGGGAATATGGAGCCCCACTGGCAATCTAGCTACGTTCCGCGTTGGTCCAACAGCTACATTGCTTCAAAGCGGTAAGGTCTTAATCGCAGGCGGCGACAGAAATGATGGTACCAGTGAGCTGTATGACCCTGCGTTGGCGAGGTGGAGCACCACTGCCAGCCTCAATATACCTCGGGATAACCACACAGCGACGCTCCTGCAAAACGGAAAAGTCCTTATCGCGGCCGGCAGTGACGGTGATCAGCCTCTAAGCGTCGCCGAGCTGTACGACTCGGGCGCAAGTGAAACACCAACTCCGACGCCAACGAAATCTCCGACTCCGACACCTACGCCAACTGCGACACCTACACCGACAGCAACTCCGACGCCTGTGCCAACTGCAACACCTGTCGTTGCTCCGAGTTGGATCTACACCGGCAATCTCCACACAGCCCGCAGGTCTCAAACGGCGACGCTCCTATCCGATGGCAAGCCCTTGGTCGCTGGGGGTGACGGTGGCAACGACACGCCGCTCAATAGAGCGGAGTTGTACGACCCGGTTAATGCAATATGGAGCAACACCGGCAACCTCAACACCGACCGCTTGGGCCACACAGCGACGCTGCTGCCCAGCGGCAAAGTCCTGGTCGCGGGGGGCCTCATCGACGTTACCTTCTGTCCCTGCGTTACCAACGCCGCGGAGTTGTATGACCCGCCCACAGGGACATGGAGCAATACCGGCAATCTAAACACAGCCCGCCAAGGTCACACAGCGACACTGCTGACCAACGGAAAAGTTCTTGTCGCAGGCGGCAACGACGGTGGCAGCCCTCTGAATACCCTGAATACCGCCGAACTGTACGACCCGGCCACAGAGACGTGGAGCATTACCGGCAATCTCAACACAGCCCGCAATGGTCACACAGCGATGCTGCTGCCCAATGGCAAGGTCTTAGTTATGGGGAACAACCCCGACAGTGGCGGCAACAATCGCGGTCTTAACAGCACAGAGCTCTATGATCCAGCCACCGGGACGTGGAGTACTGCTGGCAATGACACAGCTGGTCGCGATTACACGGCGACGCTGCTGCCCAACGGCAAAGTCTTGGTTGCCGGAGGCATATTTATATCTTGTGGCCCAGAGCTATGCGATGATTTCACTAGGAACAGCGCAGTTCTGTACGACCCGGCTACCGGGACGTGGAGCATTACCGGCAATCTCAACACAGCCCGCGCTGGTCACACAGCAACGCTGCTGACCAACGGCAAGGTCTTGGTTGCGGGGGGTTACGATAACAGCTACCTCAGCACCGCCGAATTGTATGATCCAGCCACAGGGACGTGGAGCATCACCGCCAGCCTCAATACAGGTCGCTTTGGTCACACAGCGACTCTGCTGCCCAACGGAAAGGTCCTTGTCGCAGGCGGCCCCGATGATAATACCTCCGAACTGTATGACCCAGGCACCAATCCGATCTCCAATCAAATCGACGACGCGCAGTCTTTCGTCCGCCAACATTATCTGGACTTCCTCAATCGCGAACCGGACGCAGGCGGTCTCTCCTACTGGACCAACCGAATCACAGAGTGTGGCTCAGATACCCGCTGCATTCATGAGCGCCGCCTTGGCGTGAGTGCTGCCTTCTTCATAGAGCAGGAGTTCCAGGACACCGGCTACTTCGTCTATCGCTTCTACAAAGCCAGCTTTGGTCGTCAACCAAACTACATAGAGTTTACCTCAGACCGCAGCCGAGTGATCGCCGGATCAAACCTCGAAATGAACAAACAGGCTTTCGCCGATGAGTGGGTGCAGCGTCCAGCCTTTCTCAACGCTTATCCAATCACGATGAGCAATACCGAGATCGTCAACAAGCTCTTCGATTCGGCTGGTCTAACTGCTGGGCTCTACGACTCGCAACGGCAACAGGAAGTTCTGGCGATGAATGGTGGACGCAGCCGCGCGCTCGTATTGCGCGATGTGACCGAGATTCCTGATTTCAAAAACATCCCCAGTCCGCAAACCCGTGCAATCGGTCAATACAACCCGGCCTTTGTGCTGATGCAGTACTTCGGCTACCTGCGCCGTGATGTGGATCAAGACGGCTACGACTTCTGGCTGGATGTGGTCAACAACCGCGAGCCAAACAACTACCGCGGCATGGTCTGCGCGTTTGTCACTTCAGGGGAGTATCAGTTGCGATTCGGTTCTGTTGTGACAAGCAGTAATGCCGACTGCGGTCAATAAACTCAACGCATTGATCGTTGAGTACCTTTCCAACACCAACTAAATTCCCACAGGAGGACAATCATGGTTTCCAACTTCCACACTAAACAAGGCGTTCGCAGTCGCAAGCTGAGACTAGTCATGGCTACGCTGCTTGTCACTTTCGGCCTCGCGGGCGCAACCCGCGCCGATGTAGTCACCGACTGGAATCAAATAGCCCTCAACACGGCTAGCGCCATAAGCCCTCGATTTCCACCGCAGACACGCGGACTCGCTATGGTCCATGTGGCGATGTTTGACGCAGTGAATTCAATTGATCATCGATTTAGTTCTTACGCCATTCGAGTTGATGCGCCATCGGGAGCCTCTCCAGAAGCAGCGGCGGCAACGGCTGCGCATCGCGTTTTGCTCACTCTGGCGCCCACACAACAGGTGAACCTCGATGCTGCTTATGCCACATCGCTCGGGCAAATTCCCGACGGTGTCTCAAAGACCGATGGCATTACAGTCGGAGAAGCAGTTGCCGGGGCGATACTCGCTTTGCGCAGCGGCGACGGCTCGGCCATCACTCTTCCGTACACACAGCCACCGGGTCCGGGAATCTGGCAACCGACACCACCGCTTTTCTTACCGGCTAACGACGTTGCCTGGGGTAATGTCCTTCCCTTCACGATGCGCAGTGGCTCACAATTTCTCCCGGGTCCACCTCCTGCACTTACCAGCGAACGCTACACAGAAGATTTCAATGAAGTGAAGCGACTCGGATCAATCAACAGCACCGAACGCACACCCGAGCAGACTGAGGTTGCAAACTTCTGGGTTGAGGCTTCCTCGATAACCTGGAATCGAATCGCCAGACTCGCCGCTGCCGCTCACGGAAATAGTCTGTCAGACAACGCGAGGCTCTTCGCGTTACTCAACATGGCAGGGGCTGACGGCATCATCTCCGGGTTCAATACCAAGTACACGTACAACTTTTGGCGACCGGTCACGGCGATCAGAGCTGCCGACACCGACGGCAATCCTGACACTGCCGCCGATCTGACCTGGACACCATTAGTCACGACTCCACGGTTTCCCGACTACACCTCAAACCACTGCATCTACAGCGCCGCTGTGGCAAGGGTGCTGGCTTCTTTCTTCCACGACGATGATTTCGACTTTAGCATCACCAGTTCGACGGCTCCTGGGGCACTGCGCTCGTATCACAGCTTCTCGCAAGCGGCGGACGAGGTTGGCAATGCACGTGTATGGGTCGGCTTCCATTTTCGCACGGCGTGCAAACTCGGATTGATCCAGGGCAAACAGGTGGGTCGCTTCGCATTCGAGCACTACCTGAGGCCGATCAATCAAGAACCATGACAAGGATGACGATGATGACGACGACGATAACAATTGATTCGGCAAAAGAAGCGCGCAGCGATGCTGACTGCGGTCAATAGAGCTCGGCAGCGCGCTTAGGCCGCAAGTAAACAATTGGTTTGGGTAACCATTCAACGAGCGGAGCAGGAAGGTTTTCTCTCATTCTCACCCGGTTTCAACCGAGTGGCCGGTCCGTTCACATCGATTCCTCCAACCGTTTCAACGGTTTGCCTTGGCGCCGCCCGGCCCCAAAAAGGAAACCGTTGAAACGGTTTTGAGAATCCCCAGATGGTCCCATGTCACCCGGTTGAAACCGGGTGAGAATGAGATTGGACTCACAAGACCGAAGAGCTATCGTCGAAGGCTAAGACGCCGAAGATCACGGAAATTGACATCTCGCTTGGGCTGCTTGTATGCTTTACTGTAAAGCGTAAAGGAGGCAAGGATGCATACCAGTAAGATCTCAAGTAAAGCTCAAATCACGCTTCCTCGAAAAGTGCGTGAAGCCCTGGGCGCAAAGACCGGCGATCTGATCGTCTACGAGGTCGAAGGCGACGTAGTCAGACTCAAGCGCATTGAACCGTTCGACGCCGCCTTTCATCATGCGCTCTCCAGCACGCTCGATGAGTGGGCCACCGATGAGGATGAGGAGGCGTTCCGTGACCTGTAAGCAGTGGGATATCGTGGTGGTTCCTTTCCCTTTTAGCGATCAGCCTGGAACGATGCGACGACCCACGCTGGTCCTCAGTGACCGCAGCTTCAATGTCCGCGGTCATACAATTCTCGCGATGGTCACAACTTCCGGCCATCGTTCGTGGCCGGGTGATGTCACCCTCACGGACCATAGGGCGGCCGGATTACAAATGCCTTGCATCGTGCGCTTGAAACTCTTCACGCTTGACAATCGCCTGCTGGTAAAACGGATCGGCTGTCTTTCG
>WNFZ01003835.1_pt1 | contig 14050 bp, 23 predicted proteins | sample 5400081 | NCBI WGS metagenome assembly WNFZ01 (sample SAMN13153365, study PRJNA577476) | soil metagenome | isolation source: 80 cm soil or saprolite under grassland replicate 1 | place: USA:California | collected 2016-06-15
CCTAGCCGGCCGTGGGACACCATCACGGGTACGCCCCACGACAGGCCGGCTACATCAGCACCGAGATAGAAGTCCATGTCAGGCAGTCGCCTTCCGGCGGACCAGCAACCGGCCGGACGCGAGTAGGATCACGGCCAGCACCGTCACCCACGCCTTGCCGACGATCTGGCCGGGCAGGAACGCCAGCGATCCGAACGCTAGCCACAGGAACAGCGCCGAGTCGACGACCAGCCCGACCGCGTTGGATGCCGCGACGGCGGTCAGCCAGCGGCGCCGACGCAGCGGCTCGTAGACGGCGAAGTCGGCCAGCTCGGACAGCCCGAACGCGACCGCCGACGCGACCGCGAGCCGGGGCGCGGCCACCCAGAACGACACGGCGGCACCGGCTGCGATGGCGAGGACGACGGCGAGGCGTCCCAGCATCTCGTGCAGCAGATCCCGCAGCGTGAACGCCAGCCCGGCGAAGTACACCCCGGCGGGCGCGGCGAGTCCGAACCCGACGGGGACGATCCCGAACCGGCTGATGGCCCAGTTGGCGGCAACGACGGTACCGACATAGCCAGCGAGTAGCACCAGGCCGGCCGCGCGCCGAGGGGTTCGTGAGGACTGGCTCATGGCGTTACCGGGCATCCGGGTAGCAGGCGGTCGCGGTGCACGCCTGGGCGCCGCGCTGGTGGGCGTAGCCGGCCGAGCAGGTCCAGCGTTCCGGCGCGACCTCGCCGAGGGTGGCCAGGTCGCAGGCGGTGACGGTGATCCGCCGCTTGGGCAGGTGCTGGCCGTTGAATCCCATGTCGCCGCGCTCGTTGGGGTCGGTGATGTCGATGGTGATGCGCTGGGGTCGGTGGGCGAGGGCTTCGGGGTCACCGATCAGCCCCTCGATGGCCACCTCGGCGTAGAACAGGATCGCGGCGGGCAGGTCAGCCATGGGACACCGCCATCTCGTCGGGCACCATCCCGGCCAGCAGCCGCTCCAGCCCGTCGGCCACCTTGCGCAGTTCGCGCAGCAGGTCCTCCCGGCCTCCGTTGATGGATAGCGCGGACGCGGCGGTGCGGGCGTGCTCGGCCCAGTGCGTGACGGCGACCCGCAGCCGGGCCGCCTCCAGGGCGTGCAGCATCCCGGCGGCCATCTCCAGCGTGTTGCCGGACAGCTCCACGTCATCGGCGTCCTCGTGCAAGGTGCCGGTGGCGGTGCGGTGCAGCCACAGCGCCTTGAGGACGTCCCGCAGGATGTCCTCCTGCTTGGCGTCGGCGGCCATCTCCAGGTGCGCCAGGCGCAGCCAGACGGTGCGCTTGATGTCGTCGGCCTCTTCGTGGGGGTCATTGCCGTCGGCGCGGAACATCTCGGCGACGACCATCCACCGCCCGCCGGGGCTGTTGTAGAGGTGGCCGGCGAGGGGTTGCAGGACCTCCTCGACGGCGGCGGGGATCTTGCCTTGAATCTTGACGACGGGCACGGTGGGTTCCTTACTGCTCGCCGTAGCGGGCGACGAGCCAGCGCAGGACGCGCTGGCGGGTGGACTCGTCGAGGCGGTCCAGCCGGCCGGAGATGAGCCGCATGGAGGCCAGCTCCTCGGCCACGGAAGTCGTGTCGGACTCGGGCTCGCCGATCTCGGGGAAGTGGATGTTGGGGCTGTCGAGAGCGGTCACGGGGACGGGGTCTCCTGTCTGTCCAATGCGGACGGTGGCTTAGAGCAGGTCGGCGAGGGTGGGCTGCGCGACGAGTCCGCGCAGGTTGCTGACGGCGGTCTGCCAGTACGAACCCTTGAGCTCGATGCCGATCCCGTGCCGGCCGAGCTTGGCCGCGACGTAGACCTCCGAGCCGATGCCGGCAAACGGCGAGAGCACCGTTTCGCCGGGGTTTGACCACAGCCGGACGCAGCGCTCGATCAGGTCGAGCTGCAACGGGCAGATGTGCCGCTCGTCCTTCTCGCCGCGGCCCGCGGCGGCGTTGAGGGTGTTGGTTTCGCGGATGCCGTACCAGACCGGCCGTGCCCACGAGATCCATTCCTCGTTGGTGACATCGGTCTTGATCGGCACCTGGTTGTCGCCGGGCTTGCGGAAGAACAGCACGTAGTCGGGTAGCGCCGGGCGGGACGTCGCCGAGTCACGGTTCTTCGTGACGAACAGCAGCGCGTGGCTTTTGGTGCGGATGGCCTGCGCCTGCGGGTCCTTGTCGACGGTGACCTCGTTGTCGTAGATCCAGCCGGCCTCGACGTAGGCCCGGATCACGTCGCCACGGAAGTCGTACACGCCGATCTCGCCGTGCGTCGTCTTGGTCATGCCGAGCGGCGCGACGTGTACGCAGGTGCGCCGGCCCGGCGCGGTGACCCGCAGCATCTCGTCGATAACGAACCGGTAGTGCGCGAAGAACTCGGCCCGGTCCTTGGAGTTGCCCAGGTCGCGCGGGGTGTCGGAGTAGACGTACAGGCTGGAGAACGGCGGCGAGTAGACGGACAGGTCCACCGAGTCGTCGGGGATCTCGGCCAGCCGCTCACACGAGTCGCCGAGCATCAGCGTCCAGTTGTCCCCATGGGCGTCGTCGGGCAGGTAGGCGGTGCTCATGCGGGGATCTCCGTCCGGGCGCGCCGCATCGCGGCGACGAGGTCATCCATCAGTCGGGCCGCCTCGCGTTCCTTGCGGGCGACATTCTCGGCGATCGCGGCTTCCAACTGCGACAACACGATGTGCGCGTGCACCGGCCGGGTCTGGCCGTAGCGCCAGCAGCGGCGGATGGCCTGGTAGTAGCGCTCGTAGCTGTCGCCGAGTCCGACGAACGCCATCCGGGCGCAGTTCTGCAGGTTCAGCCCGTACGCGGCCATGCCGGGTTCGGTGATCAGGTAGCGGATCTGGCCGCTGGCGAATGCCAGATACGCCTCGGCTTTGGCCTCGGGCGTCCAGTTGCCGCGTACGTCGACCGCGTCCGGCACCAGCGTCTTGAGCGAGGCGGCCTCGTCGATCAGGGAGCGCCACAGGATCCACTGCTGGTCGGGCTCGTTGGCCACGAGCTTCGCGGCCCGCTCGCACCGGTCGGCCAGGGTGGCGCGGCGCACCTTGGCCCGTCCGCCGACACCGCCGAGGTCACTGGGCACGGCGAACAGCTGCCCATCCAGCGGGACCATGTCGGCCTCAATGATCTGCGGCACGACCGACAGCTCGGGCAGGATGTACCCGTCGTCCGGGTATCCGAGGTCGGAGGGCCGGCGCAGCGCGAGCGCCCACTGCGACATCCAGGTGAACATCGGCCCGCGGGCGTGGCGCTTGAGCCGCCAGCCCTTCGTCTTGGGGTCGTTGACGAAGTAGGTGGCCAGCATGTCGGTGCGCTTGGCCACGCCTAGGAACTCGGCCTGGTTGGTCAGCTCCTGCACGTCGTTGGGTGCCGGCGTCGCGGTGCACGTCAGCCGTGCCGGTACCGTTGCGAAGTGCTTGATCAGCGCAGTACGGGTCTTGCCGTCGTGCTGCTTGAGGATGCTCGCCTCGTCGAGTACGACGGCGTCCAGCGTGCGCGGGTCAACGTGGCCGGCCATCTCGTAGTTGGTGACCCACATCCCGGGGCCGTGCGTACCGTCGCGGGTGTAGCGCAGGTCAAGGCCGAGCTTGACCGCCTCGCGGACCGTCTGCTGGCACACGGCAAGCGGGGCGATGATCAGCGTGGTGTCGCCGGACAGGCGTGCCCACTCCAGCTGCATGACGGTCTTGCCGAGTCCGGTGTCCGCCCAGAGCGCCGCGCGACCGGTACGGACCGCCCACGCGACGATCTCGCGCTGCCAGCCGTGCAGGTACGGGTGCACCTCGTCCGGCTGACACGGACGGCCGGTCGGCTCGGCATGCGCCGTCTTCGCGGCCAGGAACTCGGCGTAGCTGCTCACGTGATCACTTCCAGTGCGGGCACCTCGGGCCAGGTGATGTTGGCCAGGACGGCGGCCTGCGTCTTGGGTACCGGCCACAGCGGCCAGCCGAGGTGATGGGCTCCCATCGCGGCCAGCACCGCCGCGTCGGCGGCGTTGTCGTCGCCGTCGAACTTGGGCCAGTACGACCGCACGGCGGCGGTGACGCTTGCCTTGTCGGCGGCTGGCCCAGCCCCTTTGCCGGTGGCGTACTGCTTGAGGCAGGACGGGGGCACCAGCGCGTAGGGCACACCGTTCTGCCACAAGGTCTGGCGGATGATCCAGGACAGGCCGGCATTCTGGCGGTCGGTGTCGTGGGCGTCGTAGGCGAGCCCTTCCAGCACCGCCAGCTGGGTGCCGGCCAGCCACCGGTCGGCGAGGCTGACTCGTAGCCAGGCGATGCGCCGGTGCCGGTAGTCGGCGGTCATGGGGGTGGGCGCGCGTACCGGATATTTCAGCGTCTCGGCCCAGCCGATGCCCGCGACGCCGGCTGCGGTTAGCGACAGGTCCAGGCCCAGTACCCGGATCATGGCGCACCGCCGTCCAGGCCGAGCATCGCGGCCAGATCATGGAACTCCCACGCGGTGCAGATCAGGCCGGCGTCGTGCGGTGGATCGGTGTCCGGGTCGATACCTTGCCAGCGGCACAGCAGCGTGGCGAGCTTGCGGCGCGCCTCGACATCGCGCTGCGCCTTGGCGGCCTGCTCCTGCTCGGACAGGTGCTTGAGTCGGGTGTAGCTACTGTTCCTCTCCTTAGACATCCGATTGCTGACCGGCCGGTCAGGTGCCCGGTCCGATGGCGTGCTGTCGGAGTAGACATGGGTGGCGCGCGGGATCCGGTTAGGCATCGGGCACCTCCGCCTGATTGGCGAACATCGCCGTGGTCTGCTGATCGAGGTCCCGCCTGAGGCTGCCGATCTCGTCGTGCGCCGCGTCGAGATCGGCCCGCAGCGCCACCAGCTCGTCGAGCACCGCTGGCACCGCGTCGGCCACTCGACAGGCGGCCAGGATGGCGTACGTTGCCCCGGTACCCTCCCGGGCCAGCGCGCGCGACTCGGCCCAGCCTTCGACGTAGGCGGCGTAGGCGGCGCGGATCCGCTCCGCGTCCACCGGTGCCGGGTCGGGCGAAGTGTCGGTGGTGGGTGGGATGCTGGCCGGCTGGCCCGCGCGGATCTCGTCGAGCAGCATCCGGACTATCGCGACGTAGCCCCCTTCGGGGACCGGGTAGCCGGCCGCGTCGAGCAACGCCTTGACCTGCTCGTAAACCCGGCGGCTGTGCTGGCGCAGCGTCTCGTCCAGGCCGCTCATGACACGCTCGCGGGGCCGGGCAAGGCCGGGTAGTTGATCGGGGCCCAATGGCTTACCGAGCAGTCGTCCGAGCCGTTCCATGTGCGGAACGTGTATCCGTCGAAGTAGCCGAGGGTGACTCCTTCCTCATAGAACTGCTCAACGATCCAGACGAGCACGCCTGCCTCCGGCGCGGTGGCCGACGCCGTCCACTGGACGCGGTCCTGCTCGACCTCGGCGAGTAGTGCGTCGGCAATCCGCATTGCGTGCAGCGCACGCGGGTTGTATGGCTGGTCGGGGCCGTCGATGCCATTGTCGGCGAGCACCCGCCGAGCCTCGTCGAGGTCCAACAGGTCGCTCATGACGCGCCCGCCAGAGGCTCGGTGGTCGGCATGGCCGAGGACGCGGCGGCCCTGATCTCGTCGACGGTGACGGCTGGGGGCGGGAACGCCTCATCCCGGGTGATCTCGCCGGTCTTCAGCGACTTGCCGAGGATGCTCAACTGCGCCACGTCGTGGTCGGTCCACTCGCCCGACGGCCGACCCCGGTTCTGCTCCAGCTGGCTCAGGACGACGCCCTGCTTGTCGTAGTAGGCCACCATCTCGGCGATGCGCCGAGGCAGCGGCACCCCGCCGCCGTCCTTCAGGGTCTCCGTGCACAGCGTCTTGGCCCGATCCACGTACCACTCGGGCAGCAGTCCGAGGATGACGGTGCGCAGCCGGCGGGCACCCTGGTTGGCGTTGTTGGTGTAGATGTCGGCCAGCGACACCAGCACCTCAGGCGTCCGGTCAACCGGCTGTCCCTCGCGCTTGACCGTCTTGTCCCGCTTGTGCGGCACGATGAACGTCAGCTCGGACCGGGTGTTGTTCTCCACGTCCCAGGCGTAGGCCATCATCTCGGACATGCCCTCGACGTCGTCGCGGTGCATCTCCTTGAGGCCGCTCTGGAAGTTGCCGAAGCAGCGGGCCAGCTCCCGGGCCAGGTGCACGGATGGCCCGTTGACGGTCTTGCCGGCCCGCGGCACGGCGAAGAACGCCCGCTCGGCCATGCTCTTGTTGGTGCAGGAGATCTCCATCTGCGCCTGGACGCGCAGCATGTCGCGGGGTACCTCCTGCGCGACCCGCACGGCGGCCACCACCTCGGCCACGGCGCGGCCCTGCTCGATGGCGGTGGCCTGCCCGACGCGCGCCGGGGCCGGCAGGGCGGGAAGGTTGATCCGGTCCACGTCGGTGCTCATTTGCGGACTCCAGTTCGGGTAGGTGTAGTGCAGCGTTTGCAGGCGGCATCGATCCGGCCCGACCCGGCGGCCGGCGTGGCATCGGTGAGCCAGGTCAGGGCCAGGTCAGATTCCCGAAGCGAGGCGAGCAGCCGACGGGCGTCATCGCGCCAGCCGTCGCGAGCCCCTTCGGACGCTAGGCGGTACCACCCTCCTCGCGCCGCCCGGTCGTCGGCGGTGATGTGGCCAACGACGTACAGCTCCCGGGCCAGGATTTCGGCGGCAGCTTCGGGCGTGCACTTCGGGTCCGACTGCGGCCCGTCCGGGGCGGCGGCCTGGTCGGCGCAGGTGGTGCGCTCGATACGCTGCGCGATGCGGGACGCGGCGGCCTGCCAGCCATGCCGGTACCCGCGCCCGTAGTCGCTGTCCCCGTCGTCGGGGTCGTCGCAGATCTCGGCGAGAAGGTCGATGTCATCCATGCCCGTTCCTCTCGTCGGCGCCCTCTGGCGTGGTGGGGGCCGGCTTCCGGTGCGGCAGATGGGCTGACTCTTGCGTGGCGAGCCTCAACAGAATCTGCCGGTCGTCCTCAATGCGCCGCTTGAGGCGGCTGCGAAACTCAAGGTCGTTACGACGGGAGGCGACCAGCCGAGTACGTCGGCCAGCGGCACCCAGCCGGCGGTGTCGTCGACCATGGGCCGGGCCCTGTGCTGCGGCGCGGGACTGCTCGGCGTGCATGGCGCACGTGACGCCGAACAGCGGATCACAGATGCACATCGGGTTCCTCCGTCTGGTCGGTGTCGGCGTCGGGCAGGACGTCCACGGCAGTCTCGAACGCCTCGCGGACCGGCCTGAACGCTTCGACAGCCGCGAGCAGGTCATGCACGGTCGTGCCGGGAGGAAGCGCGTCGCGTCGTTGGCTAGCCCGAAGTGCCTGCGCCGCTGCGACCACCCGCTGGTAGTGGGCGACCTGGGCGGCGAGACGGTCACGGTCGGCGCGAGCTTCGTCCCGCTGGGTCTCCATCTCGGCTAGCGGCTCTAACTCGTCGTCGGCCGTCGGCGCCAGCTCGGCACGCGCCGGGGTGTCCCGAAGGTGTCCGTCGAGATGCCCTCGCCCAACCGCGAGCAGCGCGGCAAGGTCATCCACGACGGACACCTTCGGGTCATGTTGATAGGTCGTGTCCCCCGGGTAGGAACGCAGGTAGGCCAGCGGGCGACCGCCATCCCAGCAGTCGCGGCATTCCAGGCCAACGCCGCAGTCCTCGTCCCCGACGAGCCGGAGCCGCTCGAAGCCGTGGAGATCCGCGTCAGGATTGCGCACGCTCACCACTCCTCGTTGAATCGGTTCTCGTAGTACGCGGGCACGCTGACCGGGTGCACCGACTCGTAGCCGGGCCACACCCCGGACGCCTTGCATTCGCGGTAGAGGTTGATGGCGCGCTGGCTGAGGATCGCCCCGATGCGCATCGCGGCCACGTCCGGGTACACGACGTTGACCAGGTACGGCACGGCGCGTTCCTGAAACACCAGGACGAAGATGGCGTCGGAGTCGCAGTAGCCCAGCCCGCGCAGGATCGACAGGTACCAGTCGCCTTGCAGATGGTAGCCGTAGTTGGCGATGGCCCGCCCCGCGGCCTCGTCGTCGGCGTGGTCGCAGGTGTTGTGCGTCGGGATCATCGCCTCCGTGCACAGGTAGGTGCTGTCGGGAGAGTCGACCGCGATGCATTGAGTGGGCACCATCGGCATCTCATCGACGGCCATGACCAAGCGTCGTGCTGACCGGCTGTTCTCCGGCGCGGCTACGGGCGACGCCTTCCGGGTCAGCGCGAAGGGGTTCAGGCCACCGACCGGGGTGAACGTGACCCGGTATGCCTCCACGGTCAGACCGAACCCGTGGGCGGTGTACGTGTGGACTATTGCGCGCTGCCCCAGCCCACAGGCCAGTTCCCGTACGGACTCGGCGAGAGCCTTGCTGCCGGTCGTAAAGACGGCCTGATGGCGGTCGGGGTTCCATGATCCGTCGGTGTCCATGAGTCCTCGAAGGAGATCGAGGCGCTGTTCGCAAGAGGCGCGCTGGTATATCACCGGGATCTGCTTGGTGCCTAGGTATCCGGCTTTACGCAGGTGTGTCCGCAGCGTGTATACGGTCCGCGTGAGTTCGTTCCGCCAACGCGGTCCGATCCGGTACCCACGGGCGGCGATGAGGTCAAAGACCTCCTGGTCCATCGAGGTGATTTGCCCTTCCCGGGCGGTGCCATCGCCGATCCACGCCCCGAGGACGTACGGGTCAACCGGCAGGTTAATGGCAGGAAGGTCCAGCGGTGCGGCGACAGGAATCTGGTGGTGCCGTTGCCCGTACTGGTACAGGGTCCGACGGATCTCATCCGTGGTCCTGACCTGCGCTACGCCTCGACGCCTAGACCATCCCTTGCCGGACTCCGTGGTCAGCCACAGATGCTCGTCGTCGCATACGACCGAGGATCCGTCGTCGAACCGAATCCGGTAGCAGCGACGCCAGTGCACCTCGGACTTGTGCGTGACGACGCACGGCCTCCCGTGAGAGTCGATTACCTGATCGCCCGACTGGACCGCGCCCATCGTCGTCCAACCGGTCGGCGTCGGGAGGGCGGTGTCCAGCGCGAGCCCTTTGTAGTCGGCGAGGATGAGCCGGCCGGGGTGCGGGTTGGGCAGCCAGTCGAAGCGCGCCCGGCGGGTGATGCCGTTGCGCTCGTCGAACCAGAACGCCGAGCGCTCCGGCAGGCCCGAGCCCGGCCTGAACAGCGCGCCGGCCTCCGGGTGCGCCAGCGCTGCATCGGCCATGGCCTGCGCCGTTTCCAGCTCCCGGCGCAGCAGCGGCGTGTGGCCGGCGGCGTAGATGGCGGCCTGGTGTTCCTGCGCCGAGGTCGTCTTGTAGTCCCGCGCGTCGGAGCGCTCGCCGGTCTTGCGGTCGATGGTCTGGACCACTTCGAGGGTGGCGCCGGTGCCGAGCAGCAGCCGGTGGGCGGCCTTGCCCAGGTCGAAGACCCGCCTCTCCGGCCGGCCGTGGTCGGCGTAGTAGCGGTACTTGGCCGGACAGGACGGCGGGAGCAGCAGCTTGGCGCCGCTGGCCGACAGCGACCCGCCGGGGACCGGGTCGGCGTGGTACTCGTCTTCCGGCATGTCGTACACGCCTGGCTCGACGGTCCCTTCGTAGGTGACGACGGGTGTCATGGCTTGATCGCCTCCCCGATGGTGTGGAGCGCCTCGACGGCCAAAGTGCCTAGGTCGGCGCTCATGCCGACCACGGCCCGGGAAGCAGGTCGTCGGGGTCGGCGTCGCGGACCGACAGCAGCAGTTCCACCGCACGATCCTTGGCCTCCGCGTGCAGCAGGATGGTCAACGCGCGGACCAGTCCGGCCGCGCCGAGCCTGCGTGCCCGGCTCTCCGCCCGGACCTCCCACAGGTGGCAGGTGCCGGCGTCCATCGGCACGTCGCGGGCAACGGTCAGCATCGCCAGGTCGTCGATGACCTCGTCGAGCGTCCTGAACACCTGCGCGTCGCGGATGGCCTGCGCGCGGTCCTCGTCGGGGGTGCGCCCAGTGGCCATCACGCCGCCGCCAGACGTACCACGGTCAGCACGGCCACCAGTGCCTGCACGTCGGCCTCGTCCCGGCGGGCCAGCTCGCGCAGCCACTCGGCGCGGGCCTGCACGGCCACCGTGCCCGGACCGGGCTGCTCCATGCGGGTACGCGGTCCGGGGCGGCCGGCGGTCTTGGCGGCGGCACCGGCCGACCCGGGGTTCATGGGCCGGCTCATGTCACACCGGCCTGCGACGAGATCCGTACGCCCCGGCAACCGGGGATAAGGTCGAGGCGGTGATACGCGGCACAGGCTTCGACCCACGTCAGGTCCCAGTAGGTGTGGTGACCGCCCTGGTCGTCCCAGTCGACGCGGTACCGGATGGCGGTCATGACCGGCCACCCGGTGCGAAGCCCTCGACGCCGGGCGGCAGCGGCGCGGAGGCCGGCTCACCGGGCTGAGGGTGCATGTCGGTGTGTAGGTCGGCCTGTCCACCGCCGGCCAGGGTCTGCGCCTTGCGGACGGCGGCCAGTACCTCGTCGAAGGTGCGCCCGCCGCGGTCGTTCCACCACTCGATGGCCCAGGCGGCGGGCCAGCCGGGCGGCCTGCCGATGGCATCACACACCGCGTCGATCAGGGCCGTGTCATCGTCGGCCAGCAGGTAGTCCACCTCGGCGGTGGCCGACCCGCAGACGGCGAACACGATGGCGCCGTACAGGCACATCGGCCCGCCGCAGCCTTCCTCCAGCGCGCCCTGCCCCCAGCCACGGCACGTGAGCACCAACTCCACGCCGCGCAGTACGTGCGCCACGCTGTGATCAGTTATCGTGTTCATGAAACTCGTCTCCTCTCCGGGGAGCGGTTTTCGATCCCTGCGGTTCCTGGGCCTCCGTTTCGTATCAGCGGACGGAGGCCCCAACTGCTGGCTACCGGGCTCAGCCCCAGCTGATCTCCTTGCGCATCTGAATCACCCCCCCCCGAGCCCCCCTATGGGGCAATGGCCGCCTCGAACGTCGATACGCCCGGGTCGGTGTAGCGGATATAGCCGCACCAATCCGCTGCGACCGTGCGGCAGTTGGCGACCAGATTCGTCGCCTTGGTGTCGCTGCCGGGCCCCGCGTTCTCATAGCCCACGCGCAGCGAGTGCGCTTGCGCCAAGCTGTGCAGGTCGAAGACCGCCGCATTGCTGCGGGTGTCGTCGCCCCACGTCCCGTATACCGTCACCGACCAGTCGGCGACCGCGTTGACCTGCTGGGCGTGGTCCATGCCGCGATAGCAGTCCGAGGGCGTCGTGCCGCCCAGGTTGTTGGCGATGATCGTGGTGATGTCCGTCGAACGGCAACCCCAGCCCGGGTACAGCATGTGGATCAGCCCCAGGTAGCCGCCGGTGCGGATCGCGGCAACAATCCAGGTCTGGTAGTTGACTGTCTGTGCCGAATACCAATTCCAAAATCTCTGCGCCTCGCCGTTTGGGCTGGCGTTGCCCGGCTTCCACCCCGGCACCGGATCACTGGCCGCGGCTGCGTCGTCGAAGGCGTACCAACAGTTGGAGTAGCCGCTGTTACATGGCGGGAAGTCCAGTTCGCCCAGATAGCCACCGCCGGCCCGCACCGCGTACCAGTTGGTGCCGATCCTGGACAACACATGGCTGATGTAGTCCTGCGCCTCGGTGCGGATCGTGCCGGTGCCGGTGGCGGTGTTCCAGTACAGGTTGGGCAGGTCGGTGATGCTGGAGGTCTGCCCGTGGTTGTCGATGTACTTCGCGTTCGGCTTCGACATGATCCAGCCCGGTGCGTGGTGGATGCCGAACGACAACACCACCGAACAGCCAGCCGTGCGGAACGCGTTCGCCGCACCCGCCCGCGAGTCCAGGTAGGCGTCGTCGAACACACCCTGTGTGCCCTCTACACGGGACCAGGAGAATTCCAGCACCACCGACTTGACGTTGCTGGCCGGCCTGCACAGGTCCGCGGGCACCGGACTGGACGGTGCCGAAAACATCCCCCATATCGGCGCAGTAGTCGCCTTGGCGGGGCGGGTGTCCGCCAGCCCGAGCAGGGTCAGCGTGCTGAAGGTGGCCAGCGCGACCAGGGTGCCGAGTAGTCGATTCACCATGACATTCCCTCTTCCTGGGTTCGGTAGGTTGTCCCCGGGTGTCGCGCGGTGGCCCGCACGAGTGCGGTGGCGAGTAGGCCGGCCAGGACACGTGGGTGTGCGCCGAATCGGCAGGTCAGAATCACCGACAGGTCGGCGATGGCCTGCTCCGGCTGCGTGCCCGGTTCCATGAGCAGTGCCTGCGCGGCCTTAGTCAGCGCGTTGAGCGCGGTGACGCATTCGGCGGTGGCCTGGTCGAGCGCGGCGACCTCGGCGGGGGTGTGGCTCATGACGCCACCTCGACAAGTTCCGGCCGGGTCCCCCGGAGGGCTATCCGGAGTTGCCGATGGCTTACGCGGAGGGTCGACAGGATCCCCCGTTGAGACATGCCGGCGGCAGCTAGGTCGGTGATCGCGGCCCGCCGCTCCCGCGCCGGGGTCCGCGATACCAAGTCGCCCAACTCGGTGTTGCAGTACGCACTCCAGGTCGGGTATCCGAGCGCTCGGTCGGCCCTGCTCTCGAATGCCATGCGGATCAAGGGCAGTAGGTCAGCACCGATGATTCGCATGCGATCGGTCAACGCGCGAGCTTCGGTGTAGGCCAAGGTCTGCGGGGCAAGTAGTAGTCCCGCCAATCGGCTCCGCGATTCTGTGGTTAGCGACGGCCAGCCAGTAATGGCCTCAAGGATCTGCTCCTCCAGCTTGGCGGCGCGGAGGGCGCGGTCAACGTCGGTCGTATCGCTGCCTTGGCGCGTGAGGCCAGCTTTACGGGCGCGAAGGGTACGGCGAAGCGGGGACAGTTCGGTCACGACGCCACCTCGGCTCCCTGCTCATCGGCGTCCAGTCCGCCGGCCAGCAGCGCATCAACGGCGGCCATGCGGAAGCGCCAGAAGCCGCCGGGCAACTGGAAACCCTTCAGCCGCCCATCCCGGGCGTACCGGCGTACCGTCTCCGGGTCGACCCGCAGGATCGTGGCCACCTCTTCGACGGTGAGCAGCGTCAGGTTTGGTGTCATGCACCGAACAGTATGCCTGTGGCGGTAACGGTGTCAAGCACCAGTTGTGTTGTGTCCTGTTGCGTCATGTGCGTGGAGTAGTACCCTGTCGCACATGACCACTTCGGTTGAGCCGCAACAGCGGGGGTGGGTGGCGGACGATTCGACGTTCGGCGCCCGGCTAGCCCTAGTTCGTCAACGGATGTCCTGGGGCAATGTGAAGGAGGCGGCCGACGCGTGCGGCCTGCCCGTCGAGAACTGGCGTAGGTGGGAGCGCGACGGTCGTGCCCCGCGCGACAAGGAAGAGATCGCCTGGGCCATCGCCCAACGCACCGGCTGCGACTACGGCTGGTTGGCGCTAGGGCCACGCTTAGCGAGCCGAGGGGGAACTAGTCCCTGCTATCACGCGCGTAAGCAACCGATCAACGTACGGCCCCCGGTCCGGGTGGACTCGTGGGATCGGCCGGCCGGCCGTCCCCGGCCGGTCCGGCGGCTGGCCCTCCTGGCACCGCGATGTGCATGAACGTTCGTGTTACTGACCGTGTCGCGGGTGTAACTCCGGGCGCAATAGCCGCACGATTCCGTGATGAGTGACCTCATCAACGTCCATCTCGGCTACCTGGAGGCCGATGGACTGTCCCCGAAGACCGTCCAGGACCGGCGGGTAATCCTCACCCGCCTCGACCGGGAGCTACCCGGCGGCCTGCTCCGGGCCACCACCGACGAGATCGTGGTGTGGCTGTCGGGCCGCACGTCCCGCCGACCGACTGGCTGGCGGCCGAAGACTCGGGCGGTGTACTGGTGCCACGCCGCCGCGTTCTACCGGTGGCGGGCCGACCGGGACCAGGTGCCCAACCCGATGGCCAAGCTGCGCTGCCCAAAGACGCGCCGGGGACTCCCCCGCCCGGTGACCGACGGGCAGCTGCGGCTCACGCTGATCAGGGCGATGCGGCCGTGGTTCACGGCAGTCGTCCTGGCGGCGTGGGCCGGCATGCGGGTGGGGGAGATCGCCACCGCCGTCC
>WNFZ01010952.1_pt1 | contig 14046 bp, 15 predicted proteins | sample 5400081 | NCBI WGS metagenome assembly WNFZ01 (sample SAMN13153365, study PRJNA577476) | soil metagenome | isolation source: 80 cm soil or saprolite under grassland replicate 1 | place: USA:California | collected 2016-06-15
AAGATCGGCGATTTCTACGGCGCGTGCATGGACGAGACCGCGGTTGAAACCAAGGGCACTGATCCGCTGAAGCCGGAATTGGCGCGCATTGCAGCGGCGAAAGACAAACCGGCGCTGATCGACGCGATTGCCCGGGTTCACCTGATCGGGCCGAACCCACTGTTCAATTTCTACTCGCAACCAGATCTTCACAACGCCGATATGGTGATCGCCTACATCGATCAGGGCGGCCTCACTTTGCCCGACCGGAACTACTACATCAAAGACGACGAGAAGATGGTTGCGATGCGCAAGGCGCTGACCGAGTATGCAACCACTCTCTTTACCCTCTCAGGTCAATCCGTGCAGCAAGCAGCAGGTTCGGCGCAGACGGTGCTGAAGATCGAGACGGCGCTGGCGAAGGCCTCGATGGACCGAACTTTGCGGCGTGATCCGAAGAATCTGGATCACAAGATGAGCCGCGATGCGGCTGCTGCCTTGGCGCCGAATTTCTATCTCGCGCACTACTTCAGCGACATGGGAACACCAAGCTTTTCGGACCTGAATGTATCTAATCCGGACTTCTTCAAAGAGGTCAATGGGGTGATCTCTGCCGAATCCCTGGACGCGCTGAAAACCTACGTGCAGTGGCACATGCTCATGGGTTCGGCCAAATGGCTGCCGAAAGCGTACGTGCAGGCAAGGTTTAAGTACCGGCAGGCTCTTATGGGTCAGGCCGAAGATCAGCCGCGGTGGAAGAAGTGCGTAGAGGCGACAGACGGGGCACTGGGCGAGGCGTTGGGCCAGCGCTACGTCGAGCGCACCTTCGGGGCAGAAGGCAAGCAGCGCATGCTCACAATGGTCGATGCGCTCGAAAAAGCGCTCGATCAGGACATCAGCACCTTGAGTTGGATGTCCCACGACACCAAGAAGCAGGCAAAGATCAAGCTGCAGGCGATTCGCAACATGATCGGGTATCCGGACGTGTTCCGCGATTACACCAAGCTACAAATCAAGCAAGGCGACCTGATGGGAAATTTCCTGCGCGCGAATGAATTCGAGTCGCGGCGGCAGATCGCTAAGATTAGCAAGCCGCGTGACCGCAAAGAGTGGGAGATGACGCCGCCGACGGTGAATGCGTACTACAGCGGTGAGATGAACGAGATCGTCTTCCCTGCCGGGATTTTGCAGCCTCCGTTTTTCGATAAAGCTATCGACGACGACGTCAATTTCGGATCGATCGGCGCGGTGATCGGGCACGAACTGACGCACGGATTCGACGATGAAGGGCGCAAGTTCGATCCAAATGGGAATCTGCGCGACTGGTGGACCGAACAGGACGGTAAAGAGTTCGAGAGCCGGGCCGGGTGCATCGCGGATGAGTACGGCAATTTTGTGGCAGTGGACGATTTGAAACTGAACGGCAAACTCACGCTCGGCGAGAATACGGCCGACAATGGCGGCGCGCGAATCGCGCTGATGGCACTGGAAAAAATGATTGAGGGGTCGGGCAAGGCGCCGGAGAAGATCGATGGCTACACGCCGGAGCAGCGCTACTTCCTGGGCTTCGCGCGCGTCTGGTGCGAGAAGGACCGGCCAGAGTACTCCCGCATGCTGGTCAATGTTGACTCGCATTCTCCGGGCCGATTCCGCACCAACGGCGTCGTCCAGAACATGCCTGAGTTCCAGAAGGCGTGGGGCTGCAAAGCTGGGCAGGCGATGGTGAAGGCCAATATGTGCCGAGTGTGGTGAGCGGCGAACGTCTTTGGAGATTTGGGTTACACGTGCCACGAGGCACACGCAGCGATCGATGCCACGTTTGCGCAGTGCAACCTCCGCTGCTGCCGCTGGCAAAAGGCAAAGGCCCGTTCAGTGGGCGTACGTGAAGGGAGAGTGCGGCAGACGTAATCCATCGATCCGCGCGCTTGGGGCCCCGCATACTCTTTCTATCCCGGTGGGACTGCAGTCTCGGATCTCTCCCCCACATCGTGCTGCCGCTTTATAATAGAAAGATTCGGCAGCCCTGTTGGAGCCTTCTGGTGGCCGTCCGCATCGGAAGCACGCCGGCCAGTGCGCCTCTCCCGAACTGATGTCCATTGTTTCCAGCGCTAGTGCAGAAACGCCAACTCCAATCTCGGGGTCGCCCCTGAATGACAGCATCGTGGTGCGCGGGGCACGCACGCACAACCTCAAGAACATCGACGTTGATATCCCGCACAACGCGCTGACGGTGGTCACTGGAGTGTCGGGATCCGGCAAGTCCTCCCTTGCCTTCGACACGATCTATGCCGAAGGCCAGCGGAGATATGTGGAGTCGCTGTCAGCGTATGCGCGGCAGTTTCTGGAGCGGATTGAGAAGCCGGATGCCGACCACATTGAAGGCATTGCCCCCGCGGGTGCGATCCGGCAGAAGAACACGACGCGCAGTCCGCGATCGACGGTAGGTACCGCAACCGAGATTTACGACTATTTGCGGCTGCTGTTTGCGCGTGTGGGTCGGACCTATTGCGTGAACTGCGGGGTTGAGGTCAAGAAAGACACGGTCGATGAGATTGCCGAGGCGGTGCTGGCGCTGGGTGAGGGGACAAAACTGAATGTGCTGTTCCCGGTGGTTTCCAACCAGGGTGCCGTTCCGAATCGGTTGAGCGATGAGGAATCTGCTGTTCCCAAGCGAAAAGCAGGTTCCCATTCGACTCCCTCCCAAGAGTCGGTCGCTCAGAGCAGGCTCTCGACTCCGCGGAGCGATTCGCAAGCGAATCGCTCCACTACGCTCGGACTGACAAGGAGCAGAGGTAAGGGGAAGAAGATCAAGGTACAAGCGGCGCCGGATGCGGCCTTGCTGGAAGGAATGAAGGCCAAGCTCTTCGAGCTTCGCCAGAAAGGGTTCAACCGGCTATTCCAATGCGGGCAGATTTTTGAGTTCTCGACTCCGGAGTCGCTGCTCGATGTGAACTTTGCGGAGACGCTGTTTGTGCTGGTGGACCGAATCGCCGTGTCGGCCGAGTCGCGTGCCCGCATCGTGGATGCAACAGAAATCAGTTTTCGTGAGAGCGGAGAGGTCTTGTTCGAAACGGCGCCACGCGATGGCGAGCCCTCGAAGAAGCTGCGCTTCTCGCAGCGCTTTGAGTGCAAGAAGTGCGGAATCAAATACGCGGAACCCGAGCCGCGGCTGTTTTCATTCAACAATCCATTCGGAGCGTGTCCGCGCTGCCAGGGATTTGGAAACACGATTGACTTCGATCTTGCACTGGTGATTCCTGACCCCACAAAGAGCCTGGGCGAAGGCGCGATCGAGCCATGGACGAAGCCCAAGGGCAAGCCTCTGTTTGCGGAACTCAAGCGATATGCGAAGCAGGCGGGAATCCCGTTGGATGTGCCATGGGCGAAACTCAATCCTGAACACCGCCGACTAGTGGTGGAAGGCGATCAGCGCTTCATCGGCGTGCGTGGATTTTTTCAATACCTCGAACGCAAGAAGTACAAGCTGCACGTTCGCGTGTTTCTCAGCCGCTATCGCGGGTACTCGACTTGCTCGGATTGTGGAGGTGCAAGGCTGCGGCGCGAAGCGCAACAAGTGAAGATCGCCGGAAAGAACATCTGCGAAGTCTGTTCGATGACGGTGGAACAGTCGGCTGCATTCTTCGACAAGATCGAGTTGAGACGCGAGGAAGCAGACATTGCAGAGAGGTTGCTGGAAGAGGTTCGCACGCGACTGACGTTCCTGAATGATGTCGGCTTGGAATATCTGATGCTCGACCGGCTGACATCGACGCTCTCTGGCGGCGAAGCGCAGCGGATTCAGCTGGCGACGTCGTTGGGCTCGCGTTTGGTGGGAACGCTGTATGTGCTGGATGAGCCGTCGATTGGGCTCCACAGCCGCGACACCCACCGGCTGATCGGGATTCTGCATGGGCTGCGCGATTTGGGGAACACGGTTCTGGTGGTCGAGCACGATCCCGACGTGATGCGCGCCAGCGACCACATCATCGACCTCGGTCCAGGCGCAGGAGAGCATGGCGGAAAAGTAATCGCTTCGGGGACGTACGAGGAAATCCAGCGGATACCTACTTCCCTCACCGGGCGCTATCTCTCGCACGAACTGCGGATACCGATACTGGGCAATCGCCGCAAACCGGGGCGGCAGCGGATTGCGATCGGCGGAGCGCGGGCACACAACTTGAAGAACATTGATGTGACCATCCCGCTGGGAATGCTGGTGGCGATCACTGGCGTGTCGGGTTCGGGTAAGTCAACGCTGTTGCACGATGTGTTGTTTAAGGCGTTGAGTTCGCTGAAGAGGCAAAATCAAGATCCCGACTCTGTCACTTCAAGAACCCGAGAGACGAGCGTGGGGCAATCCTCAACCTTCCCCTTCCTGCGCGAGATTGAGGGCGACGAGTTCATTGATGAGGTTGTGCTGGTTGATCAGGCTCCCATCGGGCGTACTCCGCGATCGAATCCCGTCACATATATCAAAGCTTTCGATGGTATTCGAGACCTGTTCGCAGGAACGCCAGAGGCGCACAAGCGCGGGTTCTCTGCCGGACACTTTTCGTTTAATGTGCCGGGCGGACGCTGCGAAACCTGCCAAGGCGACGGCACCGTCACCGTGGAAATGCAGTTTCTTGCCGATGTGGAGCTTATTTGCGAGGACTGCAAGGGAATGCGGTTCAAACCGGAAGTACTTGAGGTGAAGTATCGGGGAAAGAGCATCCACGACGTTCTGAGCATGACGGTGCGAGAGGCCATGCATCATTTTGCAAGCGCGCCGAAAGTCGCGGACAAATTACGGGTGTTGGAAGAGGTTGGTCTTGGCTATCTGCGGCTGGGGCAATCGGCGACCACGCTTTCGGGAGGAGAGGCACAGCGGGTGAAACTGGCTGCGCACCTGCAGCCCGCCACGGCAGGGGGCTCAATCCTGCTGATCGAGCACAACCTGGAAGTGATTAAGACGGCGGATTGGGTGATCGACCTCGGCCCGGAAGGCGGTGATCGGGGGGGAAGAGTGGTGGGCGAAGGGCCGCCGGAGGCGATCGCTGGTATTCCGGAGTCGTACACGGGGATGTTTCTGGCGCGGGTACTGGAGGAGCATGAGGCTTCGCGTGGGAACGGGGAGAACTGACGTCGAGCGCGGCGCCAGATTGTTCCGGCGCCGAATTGCTGCCGCGCTACTGGTAGCAGCGGGCCTGTTCTCCGGCCAGCGTTGCCTTCTCGCCCAGCATACGACCATCCGGCATCACAAGGTTGAGGAACAGGATCCAGTTACGGCTAAGCTTGCGGCAGGCGAAGCTGCCATTGATAAGCGGGATTACGCAAGCGCCGAGCCACTGCTGAAAGAAGTTGTCGCCGCGCGACCCAACGATTACACGGCGTGGTACGACCTCGGCTTCCTGTACCATGCGCTCGGACGTAGCGACGACTCAGTCGAGGCTTATAAGAAATCCGTTCAAGCGAAACCGAGCGTTTTCGAATCCAACCTGAACCTCGGCTTGACGTTGGCTCAAGCTGGAAACCCTGAAGCCGAACAGTATCTGCGAGCAGCTACCAAGCTGACGCCGGCCTCACACCCTACCCAAGGACACAAGACCGCATGGCTTGCCCTGGGCCACCTGCTGCAATCCGGCAATCCCGAGGAGGCGGTGAATGCCTTCAGGCAGGCCGCCGTACTGGATCCCAAAGATGCCGAGACGCACCTGCTCGCAGGTGCGGCACTGGAGCGGGCAAAAAGCCCGGAGGCAGAGCAAGAGTACCAACTGGCGCTGGCGATCGATCCCAAGTCTTCCGATGCGATTACCGCACTCACCAACCTCTACATGGCGCAGCATCGATTTCCGGACGCCGAAAACCTCTTGCGCAAGCTGGCAATCGCTCACCCGAATGACGCCAGCGTGCATTTTCAACTCGGCCGCATGTTTGCGATCGCCGGAAAGAATGAAGACGCTGCAGTCGAATTCCAGGCGGGCCTGAAACTAGATCCTTCCGACGTAAGAGCTCAGGGGGACCTGGCAGACGTTTACGTCCGCTTGCGGAAGTTCGAGGACGCCGGGCAAATCTACGATAAGCTTTTGACCACATCGCCCAACGATGCGGACTTGCATCACTTGTTGGGACGAGCTTTGCTTCAGGAGAAGAAATTCCCAGATTCCGAGCGGGAACTGCTCAAAGCAGTGCAGCTCAAGCCCGACATGGGAGAGGCGTACGGTGATCTGGCCCTTGCGGCGAACGAAAACAAGGATTACCCGCTGGCCATCAAGGCGATGGATGCGCGTGCGAAATTCCTGCCGGAGAATCCGATGACCTATTTCCTTCGGGCGACGGCTTACGACCATTTGCACGACGCCAAGAACGCGTCGAGGTACTATCATGAGTTCCTGAATAATGCGGCCGGCAAGTATCCTGACCAGGAGTGGCAAGCACGACATCGCCTGATTGCAATTGAGCCGAAGAAGTGACCGAGAATTGAGATGATCAAGTTCGCTGGGGCCTTCGCGGTGGTTTTGTTGGGATTGGCGGCGTTCTCCTTCGGTCGCAAAGAAGAGACGCTAAAGGAACTAGTCGCGCGCGCCGAGGCTTCAAGACCTGACCAGCAGTCCGATCTCTACATGGAAGCGGCCGACCGGCAAAGAAAGGCTGCCGTGGATGCCGTTAAAGCGAGTCGCTGGGAAGATTTTGACGCGGAGTTGCGCGATGTAATCCTGTATTGCGACAAGGCACATGCTGCGGCAATCAGCTCGAACAAGCACATCAAGAACACCGAGATCAGGATTCGAAGGATTTCGAGCCACTTGAAGGACATCAAGCTGGATGTCGAAGTTGACGATCAGCCGAAGGTGCAGGCAGCCATCGATCAGCTGGAGCAGTTTCGCACCGACCTGATGCGAAAGATGTTCGGAGGCAAAAGTAATGATTAAACTGGCCATCGCAGGTCTGCTTCTGCTCGCGACCAGCGCCGCCGGACAGCAGCATAAGCGCGACCCGCTGAACGATCTGGAAATTGACAAGATCCGTGATGCGGCGCAGACGCCCGACGTGCGACTGAAGCTCTACGTTGAGTTCGCGCGCGCGCGCCTGGACAAGTTGCAGCAGGTGCATTCGGACCCTAAGGCGACGAACCGCGACGACCAAATGCGCGATGCCCTGCAGGATTTCCTCGATATTTATGATGAACTCGATGACAACGTGGACACTTTTTCGGACCGGGGCGAAGACATCCGCAAGCCGCTGAAGCCGGTCATTGAAGCGGACACGGAGTTTGGATCGAAGCTGCGGGCGTTCAAGTCCTCGCTCGCTAGTTCGCGGGAAGAGGCAGCAAAGTACGATTTCCTGGTCGGTGCCGCGCTCGATGCCGTCGATGGCGGCGCGAAAGATCATCGCGACCTGCTGGCGGAGCAGGAAGAGAAGTTTAAAAACGCGAAGAAGAAGCCCGAGCACAAGGAAGAACGGCAGCACGGAGAGTAGGGGGTCAGTGGCCGGGGGTCAGTGGGCAGTGATCAGTTCTGCGTCCATTGTTCCGCAGGTTTCACGACTGACCACTGCCCACTGACCACCGGCCACTGTCCTCATGCTAATCTGCACTTGATCCCTTGCGAGAACAGTTGCTCCAGATATTTGAAGAAACGTTTAGCGAGTTGCGGCCGCGCACGCCGATCCCTGAAATCCGCGTCAGCTTCTTCCGCTTTGCCAGCGTAAACAATACGATTCGCCTGCGGGAAGGGCGTTTACTCGTACGCATCTCGGACCTGCTGGAAGGTGCCCCGGAACCCGTGCTGCGGGCCATCGCGCATATCCTGATCGCAAAGATGTATCGCAAGCCGATCAATCGTGAACATGCCACGCGGTACCGACGTTACGTTTCCACACACCACATGTCGCAAAAGGCCCACCTGGTGCGCCAGATGCGCGGCCGCAAGCGCATTCGGTCGGCACAGGGGCACGTTTATCATCTGGAAGAGCTTTTCGAAGATCTCAACCTGCGATTTTTCTACGGACTACTGGCGCGGCCCCTGATGACGTGGAGCGGCGAGCGGTCGCGTAACCGGCTGGGACATTACGATCCGGCGCACAATGCCATTGTTGTGAGCAGGGTTTTCGATCATCCGCGTGTGCCGCGTTATGTTGTCGAGTACATCGTATATCACGAGATGCTGCATTTAAAGCATCCCGTGAAATTGCGCGGCAGCCGCCGGTGCGTGCACTCGGCCGAGTTTCAGGCGGAAGAGAAATTGTTTGGCTGGCTGGATGCGGCGAAAGAATTCTTGAAGAGGTTGTAAGGTCCGTCATGAACGCAGAAGCCATTCGCATTCGCACCGCAACTCTCGACGACCGTGCTGCGATGACTCCCGCCATCAATGCGGCCTTTGCCATTGAGGAATTCATGGAGGGCACCCGGACGGACGAGGCGCGCCTTGCGGAAATGATGACGAACGGAGAATTCCTCATCGGAGAAGATTGTTCGGGGCGGATCGTGGCCTCGGTGTACGTGGAAGTGCGCGGGAAGCGCGGCTATCTGGGGATGTTAGCAGTGGACCCCGCTCAGCAAGGCAACGGACTCGGACGGGTGACGGTGACGGCCGCCGAGGAGTACTGTCGCAACCGTGGCTGCGTCGGACTGGACCTCGTAGTGGTGAGCCTCCGGCCTGACCTTCCGCCGTTTTATCGCAAGCTCGGCTACATGGAATCAGCGACAGAGGAGTTCCATCCGTCGAGGACGCTAAAGGCGGGTCTGGAGTGCCACTGCATCGTCATGTCAAAGACGTTGTGATTTGCGGCCGCTGTTGTACAATTCGCGCGTGGGCCGCCGCTTTGCCTCTCTCCTAGCATCCTTGCTCATGCTTATCGCCACCGTTTCTGCGCAAGGCAGCGGCAAGGCGAAGCTCAGCTACAAGCTGCTTTCCATCCACGTTAAAGGTCTCAATCACTTCAAAGAGGACCAGATTGTTCGAGCATCGGGCCTGGAACTTGGACGGTCGGTGAATGAGCGAGATTTTCAATCTGCGGTGCAGAGGCTGGGCGACACCGGATTGTTTACCGATCTTTCCTACGGATATCACTACACGACAGCAGGTTGCGATTTGGATCTGCAGCTCACCGAGAACGACCAGCTGGTTCCGATTCTCTTCGACAACTTTGTTTGGTTCCGCGATGACGAACTGATCTCGCTGGTACATTCCAGAGTGCCCTTGTTCGAGGGCAAACTACCCTTGCGCGGCAGCATTTCTGACCAGGTCGCGGATGCGCTGAACACGATTCTCGCTGAACGCAAGATCCTCGGGCATGCGGAATATATCGAGAGCGCCGCAATGAATGGCCCGATGGATTCGTACTTGTACCAGGTGAAGTTCCATCCGGTGGTGGTCCGGAACATGGAATTTCCGGGAGCGGGGACGGCGGAGCTTCCGGCCCTGCAGGCGGCGGCGAAGAATTTGACCGGTCAGGAGTACCTGCGTTCAATGATGCAGCCCCACGAGAAGCTGGACCTCCTGCCGGTGTTTCTCTCTCGCGGATATCTGAAGGCACAGTTCGCAGATTCTCAGGCAAAAGTTGTTGAAGACGGACCGCGGACTGTGGTGGATGTCAATTTCCCCGTGTCGCCCGGTATCCAGTACCGGGTGGCGCAGGTACATTGGGCGGGTGCAGCTGCCTTTCCTGCCGAGAAACTGCAGGCGCTCATTCACCTTAGGCAGGGAGAACCGGCGAATTCGATCCAGTTGCAGGATGATCTGGAGACCGTGCACAAGCTCTACGGCACCAAAGGCTATCTGGGGGCCGCCGTGAAACCTCGGCCGTCGCTGGACGACGCGGCAGCATCAGTTGCTTATGAGTTAAACGTGGCCGAGGGCGACGTGTTTCGCATGGGCGAACTGCAGATTGACGGGATCGACACCAAGGCAGCCGCCGAGTTGGCTGCCCAGTGGCAGATCAAAAAAGGTGACGTGTACGACGACAGCTATCTGAAGCGGTTCTTCCAGGTTATGTACCACGACATTGGCCTGAGCCGGTCGTACAACGTGGTTCCGAAACAGACCATCGATTACCAGGAGAAGACGGTTACCGTCGCCTTGCATTTTGTGCCAAAAAAGTAAGTTGTAACTAATTGCGTTGGAAACAATCCATTGCTGTAGAAGTCGATATCCCCTAGGAGGATTTTCCGTGAAATCTGTTGCGCAGAAGTTGTCTGCTGCTCTGGCAGTGTTGGTATTGTGCGGTTTGGGACTTGTAGGTTCCGCCGCCGCTGCGAAGAGCCAAACGTTCACCGGTGAAGTCAGCGATTCGATGTGCGGAGCCAAGCACGCGATGGCTGGAGACAACGCGGCATGCACGCGGGCCTGCGTCAAGAAGGGATCGAATTATGCTCTGGTCGTAGGCGACAAGGTTTATACGCTGAAGACGACGGACCAGACAACGCTTTCGGAACTGGACAAACTGGCCGGGGCAAAAGCGAAAGTGAGCGGGACTGCGGAAGGCGACAACATCGAGGTAAGCAAGGTCAGCGCGGCAAAGTGACCTGAACTGCTCCCCCGGGCCTGGATTTGAGAGACGGACCAAGTTTGGTCCGTCTTTTTTCGTAATTTCACATTCCGCGGCCGCCTGGCTGTGTTAAATTTGACGATTCATTCACAAAAAAGGCGGAGGATTTCTGAATTGTCCAAAGACATGGTCCCGAAGCGGATCTTCTTCACCAAAGGGGTCGGTAAGCACAAAGAGCGCCTGACGTCGTTCGAGTTGGCGCTTCGCGATGCAGGCATCGCCGCACAGAACCTGGTCAGGGTTTCTTCCATTTTTCCGCCACAATGCAAGCTGATTTCACGCGCCCAGGGGCTCCCTTATCTGGACCCGGGCGAAGTTGTCTTTTCCGTCGTCGCGGAGAACTCCACGCATGAGCCACACCGGCTGCTGGCAGCGAGCATTGGCGTAGCCATTCCTGCTGACCGCAACACTTACGGATATTTGAGCGAGCACCATTCTTTTGGCGAGACGGAAGACGCGGCAGGCGACTACGCCGAGGAACTCGCAGCCGAAATGCTGGCGACCACGCTCAACGTCGAGTTCGATCCTGAGCGGTCGTGGGACGAAAAGAAGGAAATTTACCGAATTTCGAACAAGATCGTGCGGACGGCTAATGTGACGCAATCCGCAGTGGGCGACAAGCGCGGATTGTGGACCACGGTGATTGCGGCGGCGATTTTTATTTTTGAGTAGAGGGACGCAACGCTACCTCGCTTGTTATCGAATTCCGAGCAGGACTTCAAGGTACGCGCGCACTTTACCTAGCAGCTCCGGGCCGGCTTTGGAATGGAAAGCAGCTTTTCTCGCCGCCCAGTCCCAACTCTTGACTTGGTCCACGAGAACGGCCCCCTCTACCTTTTCTACTATCACCGGTAGCGCAAATGGATAGGGTTTGCGGCGACTGGTTAGCGGACAGACGATTGCCAATCCGCTGGCTCGGTTATAGCTTTCCTCAGTCACGACCAGGGCGGGCCGGCGTTTGGCTTGTTCTCGACCAGTTTGTGGATCGAAATCAAGCCAAATAATATCTCCGGCCTTCGGCACGTAGCGAGCTACCATTCGACGATTTCCCTGCCGCGCTCCGAACCGGCCGAAATTTCTTCATACCGATTTTCCGGAGTGATTTGGGAAACGAGTTCCTTTAAAGTTGGAACGCGCTCGCTGCGCACAAGCTTGATTTGTCCTCTCGCCGCTTCCAAGACGACCGGGTCGCCTTCTTCCACCCCCGCCTGCTCGGCGACGGGCCTGGGAATACGGACGGCGAGGCTATTCCCCCATTTCACGATTTGTGCTTTCGGCATTACAGCACCTCTAAGGTATACAAAGTATATCCTAATGGAGTTGCCGCGTATATACCCAAAGGAGTGCTACTTTCGCACCGCCTTTTGTTTGGATCTTCCTAAGGCAACCGTCTTTCCCTTCCCCAACCGTTCCAGCACTGCGGCCACGATCAGCGGCAGGCCTACGGTTGCGTCCACAAAGACTTCGCCAAAGCGGCCGCCTTCAGCCGGAGGAACGAACTTGCCCCACGAAATCGCCTCGCTATAGGGGCTGCCTGACAGGCCTCCCCAGTACACCGGTTCGGGGCAGATGCGCAGGCCGTAGTGGTAGCGCTTGAGTGGCAGATTCTCGCCGAGACGCCGATGACGAAGCTCGAGGAATGGGCCAAACTGCTGGGACCAGTTGCGCGGCACGCCACCGCCAATGGTGAAAATACCCAGCTTCTTCTGTCGTAGCAGAGTTGAGGCAAAGTGCTCCAGGTCCTCAAATGGATCGAACCGAATCTTGTGTCGGCCCGAGCCTTCGCGCACACGATTGTTCAGAGCCACATCGAGTCCGAGCTCGGAGTCGGTGAAAGCGGGCACAAAAACCGGCACGCCTTGTTCGTAAGCCGACTTCAGGATTCCCCGCTGCTCTTTGGAACGCTTAGCCAGAAACTCACCGATAGCGTGATTGAGCTTGTAAGAGCACATCACCTCAGAGTGGTCCCAATTAGCCAGCACCTCGGCCATAACATGCTCAACGTCGTCGAGGTTCTGCTCGGGTTCAAGAGCGCGCCTGTGGACACAATGGCGTTCACAATGCCACGATCGATCAACTCGGCTACGATCAGCCCTTGCTTGGCGACGGTCATGGCTCCGGCGAGGGTCATCACGACAAAGCAATCCTTATCGCGGGCCATGGCTTCGAGTACATCGGCGGCTTCGCCCAGCTGCCGCCCAGTAAATGCCGTCTTCGACATCGCGCGGACCAGGTCGTCAATGGAGCGCACCTTCGAGAGATCGAGCGGCTCGAGCGGGACCAGGCGGTCTTCGATGGGATTGTGCAGTGTGCGGTCGATGCCGCTGCCGTCATTGTTGGCGTGCTTCATTGGGCCCCCGTAGAGTTTGGTGGAAGAAATACTTTACTAGAGGGTAGCCGAACCGCGCCACCGCTGATGGTCGTCCGCCATGAATTGCGTAGATTGCCCAACCCTCTACGCTGATCTCTGAGTCGCGTGTCGGTCGCGATCCGCTGACTCTCCACGTCTTCGGATTGGCGGAGCGATTCCGATTCCCAGGTCCAGTCGCTAGAATGACCCTATATGGCGAAACAACAGCGCTACACACCTGAGCACGCAGCGGCAGGATTAGACCATGAATTTCCCGAGATCGAGACTTGGCCCAACCAGTTTCCAGGATATGAAATTGTGATTGACGACCCCGAGTTCACATCCGTCTGCCCGAAGACCGGTCTGCCTGATTTTGGCGTGATCTCCATCCGCTACATGCCGGACAAGCGCTGTCTCGAGTTGAAGTCGCTGAAAGAATACTTGCAGAGTTACCGCAATCTGGGAATCTTTCAGGAGAACATCGTCAATCGGGTGCTCGACGATGTTGTGCGCTGGGCACGCCCGGCATGGGCCGAGGTCAAGGGAGACTTCCGTCCGCGCGGCGGGATCTCGACCGTCGTAATCGCGAAGTGGCCAAGGCCGAAGCGGAAGTGAGTTCCCTACTTGTGCTTGCGCGAGCGCAGAGCTCTCTTAAACATTCGCTCATCGTAGTTGAGCGGCTCGACTGTCTTTACCGCAATTTTTCGAAAGTCCGCATGCGCTGGATTGAGCACCCAATTGTTTTCCCTTGGCGCTTGCGCCGAGGGGACAACCAGGGCAACGTGCTGCGCGCCACTCACAAACTCGTCACCGAAACGAGTTAGCGACCGGGGAGCCGGGTTTTCCCGCCAGTCTGACGGAAGGTCTCCCACTGCGACGTGTTCAGGACGCACATCGTCTGGAACCTCCGCGGTAGCGAGCACGAGATCCGGCGGAGGATCGTCGGCATCAATGTGGACAAAGTATTCCAGCATGGCCAGCGACTGGTGTTCTGAAGCGTAAGCCAGACGCAGGCCTGGCGATGACCACCGTCCGCCGAAACGAAATGCGCCCTCTCCGTCAAACGGGCTTTTGGCGTGAATCTTGCGTAGAACGCGGTACAAACGAATCAACTGATCCCGCCGTAGGCAATGCGTCCAAGAACGTTCTCCACCTGACGCGCTCCGGGTTCGGTGTCGATTGCGGCTACA
>WNFZ01007824.1_pt1 | contig 14036 bp, 16 predicted proteins | sample 5400081 | NCBI WGS metagenome assembly WNFZ01 (sample SAMN13153365, study PRJNA577476) | soil metagenome | isolation source: 80 cm soil or saprolite under grassland replicate 1 | place: USA:California | collected 2016-06-15
CTCGAGCTGCGCGCCCGCGACACGCTCCCGGCGATGCTCCTCTTCGTGGTCTCGACGCTCGTCGTGTTCCACTTCGTTCTCCCGGGCGACTCGTCGGAACTCGCGGCGACCGGCCTCCTCTGGGTCGCGATCGTCTTCACAGCCCTGCTCGGGCTCGTGCGTGCATTCGCCGCGGAGCGTGAGCAGGGAGTGATCGACGGGCTCGTCCTCGCGCCGAGCGACCGCAGCGCGATCTGGCTCGGCAAGGCGCTGTCGATGCTCGTCTTCCTCGCGCTCGCGGAGATCGTCGCGCTTCCGGCCTTCGGCCTGTTCTTCGGCGCCATCGACGGGGGACTCGTCGCGGGCGTCGCGCTCGGGGATCTCGGCATCGCGGCCGTCGGGACGCTGCTCGCCGCCATGGCCGCAGCGAGCCGCGCGCGCGAGCTCTTGCTGCCGCTCCTTTTCCTGCCGCTCGCAATTCCGATCGTCATCGGCGGTGTCGGCGCCAGCGTTACGGATGATCCCGGGCGCTACGTGGCCTTTCTCGCGCTCTACGACGCGATCTTCGCGCTCGTCTGCTGGGCGTCCTTCGAGTACGTCGTCACCGAATAGCCGCGGCCAGCTCCGGCGGGGGTTCGCAGGGCCGTCACTCGTGACGATCGTCCCACGCTGAAAGAAGCCCTTCTTCTGCGAGAATCGCAGCGCGATTCCCGTGTGGTTCCGACCCTCTCTTCCGATGCTCGCAGCGCTTGCCGCCGGGCTCATTGCCGGGTCGGTCGCGTTGATCTTCTTCTACGCCCCGCTCGACGAGGACGGTCTGAACCAGAAGATCTTCTACTTTCACGTGCCGATCGCTTTTGCCGCGTACGCCTGCTTCGGCTGGGGCGGGTGGAAAGCGCTGCGCCTGCTCTGGAAGCGCGACCAGCGGGCCGATCTGGAAAGCTACGTCGCGATTCACCAAGGCGTGATCTTCGGCGCGCTCACGCTGCTGACGGGATCGATCTGGGCGCGGTTCCGCTGGGGTCACTGGTGGGAGTGGAAAGAGGACCAGCTCGTGCTCTTCCTCGTTCTCTTCCTCTTCTACGCGGCATACTTCATGCTTCGGTATTCCCTGCCGCCCGGCCCACAGCGCGCCAACCTGAGTGCCGTCTACGCCCTCTTCGGCGTCGTCCTCATTCCCGTGAGCATCCTCGCGATCCGACTCTCGGAGCGCTTCATTCATCCGGTTGCGTTCAACGAGCACGGCACGAACATGGCGGCCTCGCAGTTCTTCACGTTCTGCGTCTCGTGTGCCGCGATGCTCGCGCTCGCCGCTGCGCTGTACAACGTCGAGCTCGCCGGGAAGCGGCTCGACGCCCGGCTCAAGGAGCTGAGGGAGGCGCTTCGGTGAGTAACGAGGCGAAGTACGTCGCCGCCGCCTACCTCGTCGTCTTTCTCGTCGTGCTCGCGTACGTGCTGATCATCTCCCTGAAGCTGCAGCGCCTCGAGCGGGAGGTCGCCGAGCTGACGGAGCTGGCGCGTACGCGGGCCGCCGAGGAGCCAGAGCGGAAGGCGGTCGCCGTTGGCTGAGCTGTTGTTCTGGCCCGCGCTGCTCGCCTACGGCGAAGCTGCCGTCGCGTACCTTGGCGAGGCGCGCCGTCCCGGGCTGGCCGGTCGGCTGGCGACCTGGGGCGTTCGCATCGGCTGGCTGGTGCAGACGGCCTTGCTGGCGGTGCAGGCGGCACGTTCGGACGGCTTCCCGTGGTCGACGTGGGCCGGGTCCCTCAACCTGTTCGTCTGGCTCGTCGTCGGCGCGTATCTGATCTGGGGCTGCCAGCCGCGGTACCGACTGCTGGGCCTTGCGGTCCTGCCGCTCGCGGTCGTCCTGTTCGCCCTCGCCCGCGTCGGCGGCGGAACCGGGATCGGCGGTCAGAGCCACTACTCGAACCTCTTCCTCGTCCTCCATGTCGGTCTCGTACTCGCGGCGTTCGCCGGTTTCACGTTGGCGGCCGCCCTCTCGGCGCTCTACCTCTGGCAGGAACGGCGGCTGAAGCGCCGCGAGACGTCTGTCCTGCGCGTGCGCGCGCCCGCGCTCGCGCGGTTGGACGAGGTCGCTGCTCGGACGATCGCGGTCGCGCTGCCCGCCCTCACGTTCGGCATCGCCGTCGGGCTCGCACGCCTCAGCGACCGCGGCGGTGGCGTCGACGCCCTCATGGCCGTGACGGTGCTGACGTGGGTCGTGTACAGCTGCTATCTCGCGCTGCGTCACGTCGCCGGTTGGCGGGGCCGCCGCGCTGCATACCTCGTGCTCGCCGGCTTCGTGCTCGTCGCGGTCGTCCGGCTCGCCCTTCCCGTCACCCACTTCGCGTCATGAGCGTCGTCCTCGTCGGCATCTCGCACCATCAAGCGCCCGTCGAGCTGCGCGAGCGTGCCGCCCTCGACCCCAGGCGCGCAGGTGAGCTCGCGGCGCGGCTCGCGGGAGAGCACGGCGAGGCCGTCTGCCTCTCGACTTGCAACCGGACGGAGCTCTACCTCGCCGACGAATCGGCCGACGAGGCCGAGCGGAAGGCGGAGGCCGCCCTGCTCGCGCTCGAGGCGGAGCTCGGTCCCGCTCTCTATCGCCTTCGCGACGAGGCCGCGACACTGCACCTCTTCCGCGTCGCGGCCGGCCTCGACTCGATGGTGCCCGGGGAAGGGGAGATCCTGGGTCAGGTCCGCATCGCGTACGAGACCGGCACCCCCGGCCGGATTCTCGACCGGCTCTTTCGGGACGCGCTGCATGCCGGCAAGAAGGCGCGTGCCCAGACGGCGATCGGCGAGAGTCCCGCCTCGGTCTCCTCCGCCGCGGCGGCCCTCGCGGAGCAGGTGTTCGGCGACCTGCGCGGCCGCTCGATTCTCGTCATCGGTGCGGGCAAGATCGGCGAGCTGGCCGTCCGTAACCTGGTCTCACGCGGCGCGATGATCACCTACGTCGCGAACCGCACCGCCGGCCGCGCAGTGGAACTGGGGCGGCGGTTCGGCGGTGAGCCGTTGCCGCTCGAGCGGGTGGAGTCGGCGCTCGCGAGCGCCGACGTCGTGCTCTCGTCGACGAGCGCCACGGGCTGGATCCTGACCCGCGAGCAGGTCGAGCGCACGCTGTCCGCGCGCAAGGGCCGCCCTCTCTTCCTGATCGACCTCGCGGTCCCACGCGACCTCGACCCGGCGATTCACGAGCTCGACGGCTGCTACGTCTACGACATCGACGACCTCGAGGCGGTCGTCGCCGAGACACTTGTCGGCCGCCGCCGCGAGGCCGAGCGCGCCGAGGCGATCGTCGGCGAGGAAGCGGATCGCTTTGGCGCCTGGCAGGCGTCGCTCGACGTCGTGCCCGCCATCGCCTCGCTGCGCGCACGTGCCGAGGAGATCCGGGCCGCCGAGTTGCGTCGCGCGAAGCTCAACGACGCCGAGCGTCGCGCGGCAGAGTCCGTGACGGCGGCCGTGCTGAACAAGCTCCTGCATCTGCCGACAATTCGAATGAAGCAAGCCGCGGCGGCGGCCGACGGGGTGATTTATGCTGACGCGGTGCGTCACCTCTTCGGTCTCGAGGACGAGCGCTGAAGACGGCGAGCCTGATCGGGCGCCCGCTGCCGGTCCAGGCGCCGACGGCGTTCGTCCGCATCCGGCGCCGCAGGACCTGCGGCCAGCTGACGGCGACGCGAACGTGGTGCCGTGCTGATCCGCGTCGGCTCCCGCGGCAGTAGGCTCGCGCTCACGCAGGCGGAACTCGCCGCGCAGCGGCTGCGCGCGCCGGGAGTTGAGCTCGCGCTCGTCCCGATCACGACCGCCGGCGATCGCGACCGCAGCCGCCCGTTCGGCGAGATCGGAACGCGCGGCGTCTTCGTCAAGGAGCTCGAGGAAGCGTTGCTCGACCGACGTATCGACGTCGCCGTCCACTCGGCGAAGGACATGACCTCGACGGATACCGACGGCCTCACCGTCGGCGCCTACCTGGAGCGGGAGGACCCGCGCGACGCACTGTGCGGCGCGGAGGAGCTGCGGCCGAACATGCGGATCGGGACCGCTTCGATCCGGCGGCGAGCGCAGCTGCTCGCGCTCGAGCCGACGTTGTCGATCGAGCCGATGCGCGGGAACATCGACACGCGCCTGCGCAAGCGCGGCGAGCGCGGGCTCGATGCGATCGTGCTCGCCGCCTGCGGTCTCGACCGGCTTGGACTCGGCGGAGAGATCGGCTACCGCTTCGACCCGCAGGAGTTCGTGCCGGAAGCGGGGCAGGGCGCGCTCGCGCTGCAGGTTCGAGCCGGCGAGGAGGATCTCGTCGCAGCGAGCGACCACGGCGAGACACGGCGGCGGGTCGAGGCGGAGCGCGCCTGCGTCGCCGCCGTCGGCGGAGGTTGTCTCGCACCGGTCGCGGCGCATCACGACGGCCGGCGGTTGACGGCGCTCGTCGCTGCGGAGGACGGCAGCTGGATCGAGCGCCGCACGGGCGATGATCCTGTCGCGTTGGCTGCAGAGCTCATCGCTTCGGTTAGATGAAGGTGGTCGTTACGCGCCCGCGTGAGCAGGCGGAGCCGCTCGTCGCCGCCCTTCGAGAGCAGGGCTTCGAGCCGGTCGTGTTCCCGCTGATCGAGACCATTGCCATCGAGGATGGGCCGATCGAGGTGGAGGGCTACGACTGGATCGTCGTCACGAGCGCGAACGGAGCGGAGCAACTCGCGCGCCGACGACTCGGCCGCGTTCCACGAGTCGCCGCCGTCGGTCCGGCGACCGCAGCAATGCTCGCCGAGCACGGCCTGGCGGTGGACTTCGTCCCTCATGAGGCCGGTCAGGAGGGTCTCGTCGCCGAGCTTCCGCGACCCGTCGGCCGCGTGCTGTTCGTCGGCGCCGAGGGAGCAGGTGAGTCGTTGGCCTCGCAGCTCGACGCGGACGTTCGCGCCGTCTATCGCACCCGCGAGCTGCGACCCGACTCAGCCCCGTCCGGCGATCTTGTCCTGCTGGCCTCCGGCTCCGCGGCGCGTGCCTGGGCGAAGCTTCGCCTCGACATCCCGGCGATCTCGATCGGCCGGCAGACGACCGCCGTGGCCCGAGCCGAAGGCGTCGAGGTCGTGGGAGAAGCGCGAACACCGGACGTCCAGGGGCTCGTAGACTCCGCCGCGGCGTGGCGCGGTTCATTACGTTCCTGACGGACTTCGGCCTGCAGGACGATTTCGTCGGCACCTGCCATGGTGTGATGAAACGGATCGCGCCGGACGTCGAGATCATCGACATCACACACGGCATTGCGCCGCAAGCCGTGCTGCAGGGAGCGCTGACTCTGGCGAATACGCTCCCGTTCATGCCGGAGGGCGTTCACCTCGCTGTCGTCGATCCCGGTGTGGGCGGCGCGCGCCGGGCGCTTGCACTTCGCGACGGTGAGGGGCGCGTCCACGTGGGGCCCGACAACGGTTTGCTCATTCCGGCGGTCGAGAAGATGGGTGGAATCGCCGACGCATACGAGCTCACGAATCCCGAGTACGCGCTCGAATCGGTCTCGCGAACGTTCCACGGGCGAGACCTCTTTGCCCCCGCGGCCGCGCATCTCGCGCTCGGCGTACCGCTCGCGGAGCTGGGACCTCCGATCGACCCGGAGGCGCTTGCGCGTCTCGATCTCCCGCAGCCCGAGATCGGAGCGACGCGGATCCGCTGCACGGTTCTCTCGATCGACCGCTTCGGCAACGTGCAGCTCAACCTCGACCGCTCGCATCTCGAGCAGGTCGAGCTCGTGCCGGGCACGCGTATCGAGCTGCAGGTCGGCGCCGAGCGGTACTACGCCGTTGCCGCACGCACGTTCGCCGACGCCCGGCCCGGCGACATCATCCTTTACGAGGACGCGTACCGGAACGTCTCGATCGCGATCAGTGGTGGGAACGCCGCGGCGATGCTCGCGGTCGCCGAGGGACAGGACGTACGAATCCACCTCGACGCGCCGTGAATCGGCGAGAGCTGGGCCAGAAGTTCGCTCGTCTCGCCACGAATGCTGTCATGCGCAATCCACGCCTCTGGCGGTTCTTCCGCCCGCTGGTACGGCTGCAGTTCGACGCCATCGCGTCCGAGTGGGACGCGATACGGATGGAGGACTCGTTCGCCCCGTACGAGACCGCCCTGGCCGCGGTTGACCCCGCGCCTGCGCGCGCCCTCGACCTCGGCACCGGAACCGGCCACGGCGCCTTCACTATCGCACGGCGGTTTCCCGACGCCGAGGTCGTCGGCGCCGACCTCTCCGACGCCATGCTGGCGGAGGCGCGGCGGAAGACGCCGGCCGAGTTCGCCGACCGCATTCGCTTCGAGCGCGCGGATGCGTCGGCGCTCCCGTACGCGGACGAGTCCTTCGATCTCGTCGCGCACGCGAACATGATCCCGTTCGTCGACGAGCTGGCGCGTGTGCTCGCGCCGGGCGGACAGGCGCTCTTCGCCTTCTCCTCAGGCCCGACGACGCCCATCTACGTTCCGTCGCAACGCTTGCGCGAGGAACTGGAGAAGCGTGGATTCACGGACTTTGCGGACTTCACCGCGGCACGTGGAACAGCCCTGCTTGCCCGGAAGCCGGACCGCATCTAAAGTTCGGTACACAAGGTCGTTCGCGGCGCGGTAGCACCGGCCCGGACGGCCTTCTTTTGCGTGGGAGAACCCATGGTTCCCCCACGGGCCCCTCCTTCTGGGCGTCGGCAAGGCGGAGGTCCGCCTAACGCCGCTTCGCGCGCGTTAGGCTCCGGCTTAGGTGGTCGCGGTGGTCGGGTTGCGCGCGTTAGTTGCGCTCGAGCACGACGTCGAAGCCGCGGGCTCGCGCCTGGGCGACGAACGCTTCCGCTTCGTGCTGATCCTCGAAGCCTGTCAGGTAGACCTCGAAACCCCCACACGCGTCGTTTCGCAGCTTGAGGCCGGGGAAGCCGGCCGCGGCGGCGCGGCTGACGATCGCATTGGCGGCCGCCCGGTCGCGGCCGTGGCCGAAGACCGCCTCGAGGCGCCCGATCTCCTTCCCCTTGATGCACTCGAGGGTGACCGGGAAACCCTCCTTGCGCGCTTCGGACTGGAGGTCGACGCCGACGTCGAAGGTCTCGATCCCGCGGAGGACGATGCGGAACCCGGTCGGGCAGTCGTTGACGATGAAGGCGTTGAGGAACCCTCTCGCCACGACCTGGTTTCGGTACGTAATCGCCTGCTGGTGCGTTGTCCGCCGGCCGAAGACGGCCTCGAGTCCGCTCTGGAACTCCACGCGTCCGCAAACCTGCTGTGCACGCTCGAAGCTGGGCTTCGACTTCGAATGCCCGAGCGACGGAACGAAAACGGCGACGCTGGCGGCCACCGCGGCCAGCGCCAAGAGACGAGCGGCCCTCACGGCGCACAGTCCTACCAGACCCCGAAGCGGGCGGTCGCAGTCTTAACGAATCCTTTAGAACGATCTCCAAGGCCCCACGCCCTACCGATGCCGGCTTGGCGGCGTCGGCACTCGACGGCGTCCTCTTCATCGACGAGGCCTCTTCGCTCGCGCACGGTGACGAGTCAGGCGGAGGCGGCCGCTGATCCTCCATTTGGGGGTGCCGCGGACCGCGCGGAACACCGATCTCGGTGCCGATGCCGCCGCGTCTGCCTCTCGTGCTTCTTACCGTTGCCGCGGTCCTCGCGGGCTGCGGCTCCAGTCACTCGACGAAGGTCTCGGCGAAGCAGATCGAGCGGATGCTGGAGCAAGGAGGGAAAGTTGACGTCACCTGCACGGACGGCTCGAATGGTTGGGACTACACATGTCACTCGGGTGGCCGGAAGATGGGCGTGGACGTCGGACGGCGTGCCCCGATCGAGGTGAGCGGCTGGGTGCGGCTGGACGAGCCGCTGGCGGTGGGCCCGGGCGGAGAAGGTGTAGCGGTGCACGCCCGTTTCATCGAAGAGGCGAGCGCGGTCTGCACTGACGTCGCGTCGCAGATCAAACGTCTGCCTCGGCCGGTCAGCCGGATCGACGCCGTCAGCCGGCTGGATCAGGTGCTCGATCTCCGGCGGCAGGAGCTGGTCCAGTTGGAAGCAATCAAGCCTCCCCTCGTGCTCACGCCCGAGTACGTCTCGATGCTCGGTGCTCTCGGTCAGATCGCCGACGATGAGCGCCAGCTGCGCGACGCCCTCGCGACCCGGGTCCAAGCCTCACGGCGCGCCGCGGAGGCGAGCCGTCGCCGCGACGCCGTGCAGGCGAAGCAGTCCGCGCTCCGGCTCGGTCTCCCGGCGTGCGCGAATCCGGCGATCCCGCTGCGCGGACTCGTCGGCGCGCACTAGATCGGGCAGCCCAGCCGGGGGCCCGCCTTTCCGGCGCGGTATGCGCTCTGACGACCTAGCCTCTGGCCGTACTTGCCAAAGCGGTATGGATAGAAGTGGCGAGGGCCGGAATCGAACCGGCGACACCACGGTTTTCAGCCGTGTGCTCTACCGACTGAGCTACCTCGCCCCGCGGGGCGCAGTGTAGCTAGGGCGAGGTTTCGACTCGTGTCGCGGCGAGCCGATCGACGAGGACGTCCACGAACTCGTCCTTGACGAGGACCGCGTCCGCGCCTGCTTCCGCCACGGCTCGGTGGAGTGCAGGCTGCTCGTCGCCCGTGAGCGCGATCACGCACATGTTCGGATGGTCGCGTCGAAGCCGAGCGACGGCAGTGACGCCGTCGAGTCGCGGCATGTGCAGGTCGATCACGACGGCGTCGGGGGAGAGCTCGTCGGCGAGCTCGATCGCTGCGAGGCCGTCGCCCGCCGTTCCGACGACGGCCAGCTCGGGCTGGCGCTCGATCAGGGGGGAGAGGGCGTCGAGGAACGGTTCGTCGTCGTCAGCGAGCAGCACTCTGATCTTGTCTGCCGCCTGAGCGTTCCCCATTCACCGGGAAGTTAGCCTTGCTCCGGTGGCTCCGCAACACATCGGCCGCAAAGTCGCAGTTATCGGCGCGGCACTCGATCTCGGTGCCGGGCGTCGCGGCGTTGACATGGGTCCATCAGCGATCCGATATGCGGGGCTGGCAGCCAAGATCTCCGGCCTCGGGCACGAGGTCGTCGATCTGGGAAACGTCCCGACGGCGGTTGCCGAGGCAACTGCGGTCGGCGATGAGCACGCGCGCTTTCTCCCACAGATCAAGGCCACGTGTGAACGGATTGCGCAGCTCGTCGCCGAGGCGGCCCGAGGTGGATTCCTGCCCGTCGTCCTCGGCGGGGACCACTCGGTGGGTCTCGGGACACTTGCGGGCTTGCACGAGGTGAACGGGCTCGGCGGTGCGATCTGGATCGACGCGCACGGCGACCTCAACAGCCCCGAGACCAGCCCGAGCGGCAACGTGCACGGGATGGTGCTCGCGGCGGCGCTCGGTCTGGCGGGCGAACGATTTCGGGATGACGGTTGGGGTCTTCCGGCGCTCGCCCCCGGACGTGTGGCGCTCGTCGGGGTGCGCGCGCTCGACGAGGGGGAACGGGCGGTGCTGCGCGATCTCGACGCCCGCGTCTTCACCATGAGCGACGTCGACCGGCTGGGCCCGTCCGCGGTGGTTTGTCCTATCGCGAAGCGCACCTCGCGCTCGAGCTCGTCGCAGAGTCAGGTCTCGCGTCGTCGCTCGACGTCGTCGAGGTGAACCCGATCCTGGATCGCGAGAACCAGACCGGCAAGCTCGCGGTCGAGCTCGTTGCGAGCGCATTGGGGGCGCGCATCCTCTAAACCAGGGCACCGGTTGCGGTGCCGTTCCTCTGAAATCGCCGTCCGAGCCGCTCGAACCTCTACGACGCCGTCGCGAGGAACCGATCGACCGCTTCGGCCGTCTCCGCGTAGGCGTCCCAGTAGACGATGTGCCCACCGCGCACCTCCGCGAGCTCGAGCAGATCGCCGAGCGCCGCCCGATACGCCTCGATCTGCTCCTCGCGTACGAGGCCGAAGTCGCTCGAGTGGAGGAGAAGCGTCTGCGCGCGCAACTTCTCCGGCGGCGGCGGCGGCGTGCACAGCTCTCCGTAGAGCGATACGACGGCCGCCTGGCAGTAGCGGAAGCGGAAGCAGCCGTCCGCCGACCGGACGAGATGCTCGGCCATCTCCTCCTCGAGCAGCTCGCGCGGCGCCAGTGAGCCGCTTTCGAGCCGCGCAGTGATCGCCTCGTCAGGTGACTCGAAGGTAAGCTCGGCTCGCTCGCGCTCTGCGAAGTCGTAGCCGACGTGCGGCAGGAGCTGGATGGCGGGATCGAGCAACACTGCCCGGTGGATCCGGTCAGGTGCCAGCGTGGCGATCTCGAGCACCAGCCTGCCGCCGAGCGAGTGCCCGATCCAGTCGGCGCGCCGCACGCCGGCCGCGTCGAGCGTCTCCAGCACGTCGTGAGCGAGCGTCGCGATCGTCCAGGGCGGCTCCCAGTCCGAGTAACCGTGACCACGGAGGTCGGGGGAGAGGACGCGGAAGCGCGAGCCGAGCCGGTCCTCGGCGAGACGCCTGAAGCGGCGGCCGTGGGCATTCACGCCGTGGAGACAGACGACGGCGGGCGACCCCGAGTCGCCCCATTCGTGGACGTGGAGCTCCATTTACGAGACTGCGCTCAGCAGTGGCGGCAGAAGGTCGCGCCAATCGCCGACGAGGCCGAGATCGGCGGCGGCGAGCATCGGAGCCTGCCGGTCGGCATTGATCGCTGCGATCACGTTCGCCTTCACGAAGCCGGTCAGCTGCTCGAAGTCTCCGTGCACTCCCACGGCGATCAGCAGCCGCGGCGCAACCGGCCGTCCGTAGAGGCCCAGCTGTCGGCTTCGCGGTAGGAGCCCCCGTTCGCAGACCTCGCGCGTTCCGCCCAACGCGACGCCGGCCGGAAGGTCCGGCAACTTCGCCACATCCGGACCTACGCACACGACGACGTCGGCCTCGTCGAGATCCCACGCCGGGACTACCTTCAGGTCGAGGAGCCGGGCTCTCGGCTCCGGCAACTCGCCGACCTCGATGCGTTCGACCTTCGGGCCGACATCCCGTGGCTGGAGTGGGTCGAACATGCGCGGGCGAACCGTCGCGAGCTGCGGCGACGTCCTGCCCATGATCACGGAGACGATGTTGCCGCCGTAGGCCGGCTTGTTCTGGAGCAACCGTCCTCCGCGAGCGATGTCGAGCCCGACGCAGTCGCCTGTCATGCCGAGCTCCAACTCGCCGGCGACGCGAGGGCCGAGATCGCGGCCCATCGACGTCGCGGGGAAGAGCAGGACGTGCGGCCGCGCTCGCTCGACGACGGACCGCAACGCGTGACTCCACACCTCTGGGTGATACGAGGCGAAGCGCTCGTCTTCGACGACGACGACGCGGTCGGCGCCATGCCGCGCCGCTTCGCGTGTAGCCGAGTCGACGTCGCTTCCGAGGACGAGCGCGATGTTCTCGCCGCCGAGCTTGCCGGCGAGCGCGCGGCCCTTTCCGATCAGCTCGAGCGAAACACGCGCCGGGTGGCCGTCGAGCTGCTCGACGAACGTCCAGCAGTCGTAGCTCTTGCCCGGCTTCTCGCCGATGTGTGCCGGCTTGTCCCACGACGACGCTTCGACACGTCGCTCCTCGAGCAGGGCGCGAACGCTTGCGGTCGCGTCCTCGACGGACTCCAGGATCTCGCCGCGACGTTCCGGCGTGACGTCCCGCACCGCGAGCACCCGAGTGGGCGAGCCGGGCTGACCGAAGCGCTTGTCGCTCTCGCGCAGGTCGTCGACCAGGTCCGCTGCCGTCCAGACGTCGATCCGGCCTTCGCCTGCGCCGTCCGCGTCGCGGGCGTAGGCGAGCGAAACGACAGCCGGGCTCTCGACCTCGTACGTCTCGAAGCCGCGGTCGGTCTCGCGCGTGGCGCGAATGTGTCGGCCGACGAGCTCGGTCTCGACGACACTCGTCAGGTGCGGCCAGCCGAGGAACGCGGCGGTCTCGGGCGGGACCTGCCACGTCTCGGAGTCGGTCGTCTTACGGCCGCAGAGGACGAGGTTGACGCCGCCTTCCTTCTCGATCGCCATGGCCAGCGTCCGGGACGTGCCGAGGGTGTCTGCGACGGCGAAGACTCGGTCGGAGAGATGGATGCAGCGGTCGGCGCCGAGGGCGAGGCAGGTTCGCAGCGCGTCCTCGGCCTGCGGCGGGCCCATCGTCATCGCGATCACCTCGGCCCCGGTTCGTTCCTTCTGTGCGGCTGCGTGAGCTACGGCGGCTGCGTCGAACGGGTTGAGCAGGAGCGGGACGCCCTCTCGCCTCAGCTGCTTCGTCTCCTGGTCGAACTCGATCGCGTCGGCACGCGGAACTTGCTTGACGAGGCAGACGATCTTCACCTATGGGAGCCTAACGAGGCGTGCTCGCTGTCCTGTACGACATCCACGGCAACCTCGTTGCGCTCGACGAGGTCCTGACGGATGCGGAGTGCGCGGGTGCCGACAGTTATCTCCTCGGAGGTGACTTCGCGTCATGGTCGCCCTGGCCGCGCGAGACGATCGAGCGTCTGCGCGCCCTGCCGAACACGTGGTGGGTTCGCGGCAACGGGGAGAAGTGGCTGCGCGACCCGCCCCTCGAGCGGCCGGAGGTTCTCGAGGCTCTGAGGGAGCGCGACTCGGGGCTCGGCACGGACGAGGGCTGGCTCTTCTCCCTGCAGACAGAGGTGGAGCTCGCCGGCGTCCTCTACGTGCACGGCTCGCCGCTGTCCTGTGTCGAGAGCTTCCCGGCCGAGCCCGGCGAGAAGGACGAATGGATGCTCAACGGTGTCCGGGACAAGACCGTCGTCTTCGGCCATAGCCATCTGCAGTTCCGTCGCGTTGGTCCGCACGGGACGACGCTCATCAATCCCGGCAGCGTCGGCATGCCCCTCGACGGCGACGTGCGTGCTGCGTATGCGCTACGGCACGACGACGGCGGGTTCGAGTTCCGCCGCGTGGAGTTCGACACGGAGCGCGTGGCGCAGGCCTGGGAAAATCTCGGCGGCACGTTCGGAAAGTTCGCGGCCGAACGAACCCGCCGCGGCTCCGATTAGGGAAGGAGCTGAATCGTCTCCCCCTCGAGACGCGCGCCGCTCTGGATCAGGCTGCGACCACACGGGCGGCAGTAGATGAAAACTCGGTAGCGACCGGGGCGAATCCGCGGGATCCGAAACGCGAAGTGATGTCTCGCGTACTGGCCGTACCGACCCGGGATCCTTCCCAGGAAGACGAACGGCGCGCCAGGTGCTCTCTTCGAGGTTGGCTCACAGATCGCCTTGTCGTCGTGGCACGCGTAGCGTCGAGGGGCGAGCGCTGCCGGCACGATGTAGACCGGGAAGCCGGAGCCGTTGCTCCACCCACGCAGAGTCCCGCCGACGTGGACGACGGTCGTCGACAACCGGATGCCGATGTCACCGCGTGCCGTCGAGGTGCCGACGAGCGCCACAACAGCTGCGAATCCTGAGACCGCGAGTCGCCTGAACATGCCCTTCCTACGGGCCCGGCTGGTCACGGAGTCCATCGGCGATCAAAGACGTGTCACCGCGAGTCACGTCTGGGTGTCAGACACCGTCACGGAAGTGTGACGAACCTTCCACAGGTCACGGAGCGAAGCGCGCCTCGTCGCTGGAGGGACACGTAGCTCTGCGCCAGGCCCCGGTGTCAGACACCGTGCCGGAGGTGTGACGCCTACTCGGGCGATTCCTCGCCGGCGCCGGAGGGCTCGTAGTAGGTCGTGCCCTTGAACTCGTCCGGCAAGTGGTCGACGTCGAATCCTTCGGGGTCTGAGTGGGGGTACACATACCCCTCGCCGTGGCCGAGCTGACGGCCGTACCAGCTGGCATCTCGCAGCGCCTTCGGCGGGCGGATGTTGCCGCGTTGCTGCACGTCCCTCGTCGCCCGCTTCAGCGCCTCGTAGCTTGCGTTCGACTTCGGAGCGCGCGCTAGGTAGATCGCCGCCTGCGCCAGGTTGAGCCGGGCCTCAGGCAGGCCCACGTGCTCGACGGCCTGCGCTGCCGCGACCGCGACGAGCAGTGCGCGCGGGTCGGCGTTGCCGATGTCCTCGGAGGCCAGGACGATCATGCGCCGCGCGATGTAGCGCGCGTCCTCACCGCTCTCCAGCATCGCCGCGAGGTAGTACACGCTCG
>WNFZ01003839.1_pt1 | contig 14031 bp, 12 predicted proteins | sample 5400081 | NCBI WGS metagenome assembly WNFZ01 (sample SAMN13153365, study PRJNA577476) | soil metagenome | isolation source: 80 cm soil or saprolite under grassland replicate 1 | place: USA:California | collected 2016-06-15
AGCAAATGATCGCGAGCCGACAGCGAGCGAGCATCGCAGGGCCGCCCTCCCGACCAGACGAGACGCCATGGCGGAACCGCGGCCCAAGGAGCGGAACGAGCGCGGAGGCGAGCAAATGATCGCGAGCCGACAGCGAGCGAGCATCGCAGGGCCGCCCTCCCGACCAGACGAGACGCCATGGCGGAACCGCGGCCCAAGGAGCGGAACGAGCGCGGAGGCGAGCAAATGACCCAGCAGGGGATCGCGGCGACCGAGGTGCCCATGGGCTACGGCGCGATGAAACGCAAGGAGGACGCGCGGTTCATCCGCGGCCGCGGCAACTACGTCGACGATGTGCAGCTACCCGGCATGCTGCACGGCGCGGTGCTGCGCAGCCCGCACGCGCACGCCCGGATCGTCTCGATCGACACCAGCGCGGCCGAGGCGCACCCGAAGGTGCGCGCGGTGATCACCGGTCAGGTGCTGGCGACGCTGAAACTCGCCTGGATGCCGACGCTGTCGTATGACACCCAGGCCGTGCTGGCCACCGACAAGGTGCGGTTCCAGGGGCAGGAGGTGGCGTTCGTCGTCGCCGACGACCGGTACTCCGCGCGGGACGCGCTGGAACTGATCGAGGTCGAGTACGAGCCGCTGCCGGCGGTGATCGACGCCCGCAAGGCGCTCGACCCGGACGCTGCGCTGATCCGGGACGACAAGGAGGGCAAGGCCGACAACCACATCTTCGACTGGCAGTCCGGCGACAAGGCGAAGACCGACGAGGTGTTCGCCGGTGCCGACGTGGTGGTCGCCCAGGACATCCTCTACCCCCGGGTGCACCCGGCGCCGCTGGAGACCTGTGCCGCGGTCGCCGACATGGACCCGGTCAGCGGCAAGCTCACCCTGTGGTGCAACACCCAGGCGCCGCACGCGCACCGCACTGTCTACGCGCTGGTGGCCGGGCTGCCGGAGCACAAGATCCGGGTGATCGCGCCGGACATCGGCGGCGGCTTCGGCAACAAAGTGGGGGTCTACCCCGGGTACGTCTGCGCGATCGTCGGCTCGATCCTGACCGGCAAGCCGGTGAAGTGGACCGAGGACCGCTCGGAGAACCTGATGAGCACCTCCTTCGCCCGCGACTACCACATGCACGGCGAGATCGCGGCCACCCGGGACGGCAAGATCCTGGGCCTGCGGGTGAAGGTGCTGGCCGACCACGGGGCGTTCAACGCCACCGCCCAGCCGACGAACTTCCCGGCCGGGTTCTTCCACATCTTCACCGGCTCCTACGACCTGCAGGCGGCGCACTGCGAGGTCACCGGGGTGTACACCAACAAGGCGCCCGGCGGGGTGGCGTACGCGTGCTCGTTCCGGGTGACCGAAGCGGTGTACCTGGTCGAGCGCATGGTCGACCTGCTCGCCTACGAGCTGAACGCGGACCCGGCGGACCTGCGGATGCGGAACCTGCTGCGCCCCGAGCAGTTCCCGTACACCTGCCCGACCGGCTGGGAGTACGACTCCGGCGACTACCCGCGCACCCTGCGGCTGGCGATGGAGATGGCGGGGTACGACGAGCTGCGCAAGGAGCAGGCCGAGCGGCGGGGGCACGGCGAGCTGATGGGCATCGGGCTCAGCTTCTTCACCGAGGCGGTGGGCGCCGGGCCGCGCAAGACGATGGACATCCTCGGGCTGGGCATGGCCGACGGCGCCGAGCTGAGGATCCACCCGACCGGCAAGGGCGTGCTGCGGCTGTCCTGCATGTCGCAGGGGCAGGGGCACCAGACCACGTTCGCCCAGATCGTCGCCGAGGAGCTGGGCATCTCGCCCGAGGACATCGAGGTGGTGCAGGGCGACACCGACCAGACGCCGTTCGGGCTGGGCACCTACGGGTCGCGGTCCACCCCGGTCTCCGGCGGCGCCACCGCGGTGGTCGCCCGCAAGGTCCGCGAGCGGGCCCGGATCGTGGCCGCGACCATGCTGGAGGTCTCGCCGGACGACCTGGAGTGGGAGAAGGGCCGGTTCTTCGTCAAGGGCGACCCGGACCAGGGCAGGACCATCGCCGAGATCGCCCTGGCGGCCCACTCCAGCCTGGAGCTGCCCGAGGGTGTCGAGGGCCACCTGGACGCCACCTGCGTGTACAACCCGCCGAACCTGACCTACCCGTTCGGCGCGTACATCTGCGTGGTGGACGTGGATCCAGGCACCGGGCAGGTGAAGGTCCGGCGGTTCGTCGCGGTGGACGACTGCGGCGTGCGGATCAACCCGATGATCGTCGAGGGCCAGATCCACGGCGGGCTGGCCGACGGCGTCGGCATGGCGCTGATGGAGCTGATGGCCTTCGACGAGGACGGGAACCACCTGGGTGCGTCGTTCATGGACTACCTGCTGCCCACCTCGATGGAGTGCCCGTCCTGGGAGCTGGGCGCGACCGTAACCCCGTCGCCGCACCACCCGATCGGCGCCAAGGGGGTCGGCGAGTCGGCCACCGTGGGCTCCCCGGCGGCGGTGGTCAACGCGGTGCTGGACGCGCTGCGGCCGTACGGCGTCCGGCACGCCGACATGCCGCTGACCCCGGCCGCGGTGTGGCGGGCGATCCAGGGCCGGCCGCTGCGCACCGACCTGGCCATCACGTGAGTGTTGCCGAACTGAGGGCACGGGCGGACGGGTTGCGCTCCGGGCGCACCCCGTTCGTCCAGGCCACCGTCGTCCGCGCGGAGCGGCCGACCAGCGCGAAGGCCGGCGACCGCGCGCTGGTGCTGCCGGACGGCACCATCGAAGGGTTCGTGGGCGGTAGCTGCGCGGAGTCCACCGTGCGGCTGCACGGGCTGCGGCTGCTGCGCACCGGCGAGTCGACGCTGCTGCGGATCACCCCGGACGCCGCGGAGCCCGCCGCCACGGCCGAGGGCCTGGTCACCGTGGGGAACCCGTGCCTGTCCGGCGGCACCCTGGAGATCTTCCTCGAGGCCATGCTGCCGCCGACGCTGGTGCACGTCTACGGCGACGCCCCGGTGGCGCGGGCGCTGGCCAGCGTGGGCGCCGCGGTCGGATACGACGTGCGGGCGTTCTCCGACCCTGACACGCCGATCGCCCCGGACACCGACGCGGTGGTGGTCGCCTCGCACGGGCGGGAGGAGGAGCGGGTGCTGGCCGCGGCACTGTCCGCCGGGGTCGGCTACGTCGCGCTGGTGGCCAGCCGGCGGCGCGGCCCGGCGGTGCTGGCCGCGCTCGGCGTCGACGACGAGCAGCGGGCCCGGGTGCACACCCCGGCCGGGCTGGACATCGGGGCGCGGACGCCGCAGGAGGTGGCGCTGTCGGTGCTGGCCGAGTTCGTCGCCACCCGCCCGGCGCGGGTGCACCCCGAGCCCGCCGCCCCGGACCCGGCCGCCCCGGACCCGGCCGCCCCCGTGCTGGCGGACGCGGTGGCGGCGGGCGGGGTGACGGCGGGCGGGGTGACGGCGGGCGGGGTGACCGCGGACGCCGTGGACCCGGTGTGCGGCATGACCGTGGCCGTGGTGGCCACCAGCCTGGCGGCCAGCCATGCCGGCCGGACCTGGTACTTCTGCGGCCCGGGCTGCCGGCAGGCGTTCGTCGACGACCCCGGGCGCTACCTCGGATGAGCGGCGCCGCGGACCTGGTGCCGGACGTCGCGGCGCTGCGGGCCGGGCTGGACCGGACCGGCTACCTGACCGAGGACGCGCTGGCCACCGCGCTGTTCCTGGCGGTCCGGATGGGGCAGCCGATCCTGCTCGAGGGCGAGCCGGGGGTCGGCAAGACCGAGGCCGGCAAGGCGCTGGCCGCCGCCCTGGACACGCCGCTGATCCGGTTGCAGTGCTACGAGGGGCTGACCGCGGCGGAGGCGCTGTACGAGTGGAACTACCCGCGGCAGCTCCTCGCGATCCGGCTGGCCGAGTCGCGCGGCCGGACGCTGCAGGACGCGGATCTGTTCAGCGCGGAGTACCTGCTGCCCCGGCCGCTGCTCGCCGCGGTGGACCACCCCGGGCCGCGGCCGGCGGTGCTGCTCATCGACGAGGTGGACCGCGCGGACGACGAGTTCGAGGCGTACCTGTTCGAGCTGCTGGCCGAGTCGGCGGTGACCATCCCCGAGCTGGGCACCCGCCGGGCCGCGGTGCCACCGGTCGCCGTACTCACCTCCAACCGCACCCGGGACCTGCACGACGCGCTCAAGCGCCGATGCCTCTACCACTGGATCGGGTACCCGGACGTGGAGCGGGTGGCCGCGATCATCCGCCGCCGGGTGCCGGCCGCGGGCGGCTGGCTCGCCGAGCAGGTGGCCGGCGCGGTGGCTCGGCTGCGTGGGCTGGACCTGGCCAAGCCGCCGGGGGTGGCGGAGGCGATCAACTGGGCCACCGCGCTGCACGTCCTGGGCGCACCGGACCTGGACGCGTCGGCCGCCGAGCGGACCCTGGGCGCGGTGCTGAAGTACGCCGAGGACGGCGAGGTGGTGCACGCCGCCGGGCTGGCCAGGGTGGTCGGTGGTGGCTGACCTCGCGGCCCTCGTCGCCCGGTTCGGGGCGGCGCTGCACGAGGCGGGGCTGCCGGTCGGGCCGGACCGGCTGGAACGGTTCGCCCGGGCGGTCATCCTGGTCGGGCCGCGCACCGCCGACGAGCTGTACCGGTGTGCGCTGGCCACCCTGGTCAGCGACCCGGCGCAGGCCGACGTGCTGGCCGCGGTGTTCGGCACGGTGTTCCGCGGGCTCGCCGACCCGGCCGAGTACCGCGGCGACTTGGACGACCGGCCGCCGCCGGGCCCGCCGCCCGCGGCCGTTCCCCGGGCGGATGCCGGGCCGGGCGGCTCCCCGAACATCCCGGCCGCCGCCGACAGCGGTGCGCGGGCAGGGCGCGAGGCGCCGCTGCGGTCGGTCGCCACCGGTGCCGAGCGGCTGGCCAGCCGCGACTTCGCCGAGCTGTCCGCGGCGGAGCTGGCGGCGCTGGCCGAGCTGATGCGGCAGCTCACGCTGGCCACCCCGATCCGACCGGCGCGGCGGTTCCGGTCCGGCCCGCGCGGGCACCGCCTGGACCTGCGGACCACACTGCGGCAGGCCCGGCGCACCGCCGGCGACCCGGTCCGGCTGGCCCGCCGCGAGCGCCGGGCGAAGCCGCGCCGGCTGGTCGTGCTGTGCGACATCTCCGGCTCGATGGAGCCGTACGCCCGGGCCATGATCCAGTTGCTGTACTGCGCCGCGAACACCGGCCCGCGCACCGAGGTGTTCACCTTCGCCACCCGGCTCACCCGGATCACCCGCGCGCTGGCCGGCCCGCACCCGGCGGCCGCGCTGCGCCAGGCCGGCCGGGCGGCGCCGGACTGGTCCGGCGGCACCCGGATCGGCGCCGCGGTCAGGGAGTTCGTGGACCGGTACGGGCGGCACGGGATGGCCCGCGGCGCGGTGGTGCTGGTCATCTCCGACGGCTGGGAGACCGGCGACCCGGCCGAGCTCGGCCGCCAGCTCCGGCGGCTGTCGCGGCTGGCGTACCGCATCGTGTGGGCGAACCCCCGCACCCAGAGCGAGCGTTACGAGCCGCTGGTCGGCGGCATGGCGGCGGCGTGGCCGTACTGCGACGCGGTGGTCAGCGCGCACCGGCTGGCCGCGCTGCCCGACCTCGCCGCCGCCCTGGCCGGCACCGCCCGGCGCGGCTGACCCGGCCCGCCGCGGCGGCCAGCCGTGGCGGCGGACCCGGGCTGCCGTGGCGGCGGACGCAGCCTGCCCCGGCGGCGGACCTGGGCGCCTGTGGCGGCGGACCCAGCCTGCCCCGGCGGCGGACCCGGGCTCCCGTAGCGGCGGACCCGGGCTCCCGTGGCGGCCTGCCGCGGCGGCGGATCGGACATCCCGGTGGCGGGCGCGCCCGGGTGGTACCACCATCACGGCATGGTGCAGAGCCCGCCGGAGCCGCTCGACCGCGATGACCTGGGTGGAACCGGTCCGGGCGACGGGTTCGAGGTACCGGAGACGCCCCAGACCGAGCACCTGGAGCGGCAGCTCATCCGGGAGCTGCGGCCGTTCCGGGTGGTGCCGCGGTGGGTGGGCTGGGCCATGGTCGGCGCCGGAGTGCTCACCCTGCCGTGGGTGGCGGGGCTGGCCGTGGTGCTGCCGGAGCGGAAGGAGGCGGCGAACTACAGCGCGGCCTGGGTCGGCTTCGACCTGGCACTGTGCGCGCTGCTGGTGCGCACCGGCTGGCTGGCGCAGCGCGGCCGGGAGCACATCGAGCTGTCCGCGGCGATGACCGGCACGCTGCTGCTGATCGACGCGTGGTTCGACGTGGTGACCGCCAACGACCGCGGCGACCTCGTGCTGGCGCTGGCGCTGGCCGTCTTCGGCGAGCTGCCGCTGGCCGCGTTCTGCCTGTGGATCGCCGGCCGGGTGGAGTACCGGCGGCAGGAGCGCGCCCGCACCATGAGCGAGATCCTGCGCCATCTCAGCCGGCGCCGGCAGCATCCCTAGGCCCGTCGATCACCTGCCGGGCGACGGCGAACGCGCGGTTGGCGCGCGGCATCCCGGCGTACACCGCGGTGTGCAGCAGCACCTCGCCGATCTCCGTCGGGGTCAGCCCGTTGCGCAGCGCGGCCCGCACGTGCATCGCCAACTCGTGCTCGGCGCCCAGCGCGACCAGGGCGGCCAGGGTGGCGATCGACCGGTCCCGGCGGGCCAGCCCCGGGCGGCTCCACACCTCGCCCCAGGCGTACCGGCTCACCAGCTCCTGGAACGGCGCGGTGAAGGCGTTGGTGCCCGCCACCGCGGCGTCCACGTGGTCCTCGCCGAGCACCGCGCGGCGGGTGGCGAAGCCGGTGGCCAGCGTGCCGCGTGCGCCCAGGTGGTCCAGCAGCAGCGCGGCCACCGCGGCGGGCTGTTCCATCGTGGCCAGGTGCGCGGCCGGGTCGAGCAGCTCCAGCCGGGCCCCGGGGACGCCGGCGGCGATCAGGCGCTGGTGCTCGGGCGGCGTCGACGGGTCCTGCGCTCCGCCGATCACCAGCGTCGGCGCGGCGATCCGGCCGAGGTCGGCGCGCAGATCCATCGCGCCGATCGCCTCGCAGCACTGGGCGTAGCTGTCCGCGTCGGTGGCGGTCAGCATGGCACGCAGCCGCGCCACCAGCTCGGGGTCGCGGGCGGCCAGCTCCGGCGTGATCCACCGGGCGAGGACCGCATCGGCGATCGCGCCCATCCCGTCGGCCCGCACGGTGGCGGCGCGGTCGGTCCAGCCCTGCGCCGGCGGCAGGTGCGCCGAGGTGCACAGCAGCGCCAGCCGGCCGATCCGCTCCGGGTGGTGTACGGCCAGCCACATCGCGGTCATCCCGCCCAGGGACAGGCCGGCCAGGTGTACCCGGGCGGCGCCGAGCCGGTCCAGCGCGGCCAGCACGTCGCGGCCCAGGTCGGCCAGCGAGCACGGCGTGCCCGGCGGCGACGCGGGCGAGCCGCCGTGCCCCCGCGCGTCGACCCGGACCACCCGGAACTGCTCGGCCAGCGGCCCCACGCACGGCGCCCACATCTCGGTACTGCTGCCGACCGAGCTGAGCAGCACCAGGATGGGCGCGCCGTCCGGTCCGTCGGCCAGCCAGTGCAGCGGTACGGGGGTCATGGCGGCCTCCGGGCCAGGTAGTGGTAGACGTGGTGGTCGACGGGGTCGGGTCGGTACCCGCACGGCTGCTCATCGGTATGACCAGCCGTGCGGGTACGGCAGACCGGTGTAGTTCTCCGCCAGCGAGGTCGCCGCCGCCCGGGAGCTCACCACGTACTCCAACTGCGCCAGCGCCAGCCGCTCGCCGAACGCGTCGTCCTCCGGGTCCGCGTGCAGCATGGAGGTCATCCACCAGGAGAAGTGGGTGGCCCGCCAGACCCGGCGCAGCGCAGTGTCGGTGTACGCCGCGAGCAGGTCGTCTCTGCGGTCGGCGTACCAGCCGCCGAGGGCCTGCGACAGGGTGCGCACATCGGCGACGGCGAGGTTCATCCCCTTCGCGCCGGTGGGCGGCACGATGTGCGCGGCGTCCCCGGCCAGGAACAGCCGGCCGTACTGCATCGGCAGGGCCACCACGCTGCGCATCGGGGTGATCCCCCTGTCCAGCAGCGGCCCCTCGGTCAGGGTGAACCCGTCCTCGGTCGCCAGCCGGCTGTGCAGCTCGGCCCAGATCCGGTCGTCCGGCCAGTTCGCCAGGTCCTCCTCCGGGCCGACCTGCAGGTACATCCGGGTGATCTCGGGGGAGCGCATCGAGTGCAGCGCGAACCCGCGCTCGTGCCGGGCGTAGATCAGCTCCGCCGAGGACGGCGGCGCCTGGGCCAGGATGCCGAGCCAGGCGAACGGGTACGCCCGCTCCACGGTGCCCAGCGCGGCGGCGGGCACCGTCGGCCGGCTCACCCCGTGGTAGCCGTCCGCGCCCACCACGAACTCGCACTCCAGCGCGCCCGGCCGGCCGTCCGCGTCGGCGAAGCCGATCCGCGGCCGGTCGGTGTCCAGGTCGTGCAGCGCCACGTCGGCGATGTCGAACCGGATGTCGCCGCCGGCCGCCAGCCGGGCCGCGATCAGGTCCTTCACCACCTCCTGCTGCCCGTACACGGTGATGGTCCGCCCGACCATGTCGGCGAAGTCGATGCGGTGCCCACGCCGGCCGAACCGGAGCTCCACCCCCTCGTGCACCATCCCCTCGGCGTCCAGCCGGAAGCCGACCCCCGCCTCGCGCAGTGTCTGCACGGTGCCGTGCTCCAGCACGCCGGCCCGCAGCCGATGCTCCACATATGCCCGGTCGCGCCGCTCCAGCACCACCGAGGCGATGCCCTGCAGGTGCAGCAGGTGGGACAGCAGCAACCCGGCCGGGCCTGCGCCGACGATGCCGACCTGGGTGTCCACGCCGACAGCCTGCTGAACGGTCACCCCGCTGTCCACAACCGCCGCGCGCAGCCCCGGCGACCGCGTCCGTAAAGTGATAACTGTCCGTTCACCCGTGGCGTCGAATCCGTCGCGCCGCGTAGCCTGGCGGTGCTCGGCGACAGGCCTTTTGTCAGGGCGGGGCGGGCCGGGTCGACCACCGCCCCGCCCGGAGGAGAGGACCGCGTGCGCACCGTCGAGGTAAACCGTGCCGACATCCGCGCCACCCGGGTCGTCGACGAGCCGACCCCGGAGCCCGGCCCCGGTGAGGCCCTGCTGCGGGTGGACCTGTTCGGGCTGACCGCCAACAACGTCACCTACGCGGCGCTCGGCGACCTGCTGAGCTACTGGCGGTTCTTCCCGGCGGCCGACGGCTGGGGCCGGGTGCCGGTGTGGGGGTTCGCCGAGGTGGTGGCCAGCCGCGCCGAGGGGGTGGCCACCGGGGACCGGGTCTTCGGCTACCTGCCGATGTCCACCCACCTGGTGGTGCGCCCGGACCGGGCCGGCCCGACCGGGTTCGTGGACGCGGCGCCGCACCGCCGGGAGCTGCCGGCCGCGTACAACCGCTACCGCACCGGCCCGGTGGAGGGCGGCGAGCCGGCGTACGCGCTGCTCTGGCCGCTGTTCGTGCTGGCGTTCCTGGTGGCCGACCACCTCGACGAGCACAAGTTGTTCGGCGCCGACCAGGCGCTGCTGGCCAGCGCGTCCAGCCGTACCGCCCGGGCCATCGCGTACCTGCTCCGGCAGCGCGGCGACGGCCGGGTGCTGGGGCTGACGTCGGCGGGTCGGGTGGCCGCGATGCGGGACGGCGGCGAGTACCACGCGGTGGCGGCGTACGACCGGCCGGCCGACCTGCCGGACGGCGCCACCGTGCTCGTCGACATGTCGGGCAACCCGCAGGTCGCCAGCGCGGTGGCCGACCGGTACGGCCCGGCGCTGGTGCGCAGCATCGCGGTCGGGGCAACCCACTGGGACACGGTGCGTCCACAAGGCACGGTGCGTCGCGAGGACACACGCGACGCGACCCGCCCGGGCGACGCGACCCGCCCGGGCGACGCGGCCCGCCCGGGCGACGCGACCCGCCCGGGCGGTACCGGCGACGCGGTGTTCTTCTTCGCACCCGACCAGCTCCGGCACCGCGCCGAGCAGTGGGGCCGGGAGGAGCTGGAGTCCCGGATGGCGAAGGCCTGGAACGGGTTCGTCGCGGCGGCGGGCGGCTGGCTGCGGATCGACGCCGGCCACGGTCCGGACGCGGTGCTCGCGGCGTACCACGAGGTTGTCAGCGGTGCGGCCGACCCCGCCGTCGGCCGCGTCCTGTCGCTGCACGCGGAATGAGCTTCCACCGGGCCGGCCGGCCGGTCCAGGATGGCGGCTGATGGGTACCAGCGCGCTGTGGGGGTTGCTGGCGGCGTCGTTCACCGCGTCGTTCGTCGAGTTCGTCGAGGCGCTGACGATCGTGCTGGCGATGGGGCTGACGCGCGGGTGGCGGTCGGCGCTGGCCGGTGCGGCGGCCGCGGTGCTCGCGCTGGCCGGCTTCAGTGCGGTGGTGGGGTACGCGCTGGCGACCTGGCTGCCGCGCAGCGTGCTGCAGCTCGTGGTCGGCACGCTGCTGTTGATCTTCGGGTTGCAGTGGCTGCGCAAGGCGATCCTGCGCAGCTCGGGGCGCAAGGCGCGGCACGACGAGGGGGAGGAGTTCGCCGAGCAGGCCGCCGCCGGGCGGGGCGCCGCGGGGCAGTTGCGGCTCGGGCTGGACTGGTTCGGCTTCGTGGTTTCGTTCAAGGGGGTGTTCCTCGAAGGCGTCGAGGTGGTGTTCATCGTCATCACCTTCGGCCTGTCCGCGGGGAACGTGCCGGCCGCCGCCCTGGGTGCGGCCGCGGCCGGGGTGCTGGTCGTGGCGGTGGGCGCGGCCGCCAGCCGGCCGCTGTCGGCCGTACCGGAGAACACCCTGAAGTACGGCGTCGGCCTGCTGCTCGCGACGTACGGCACGTTCTGGGCGGTAGCCGGGTTGGGCGTGCTGCGCGACGGCGCCGGCATCGAGTGGCCCGGCGGCGACTGGACCCTGTTGGTGCTGCTCGCCGGCTGGTTCGCCCTGTCCCGGGCGGCGGTCGCGGTGCTGCGCCGGTCCACCGCCGGGGCGCCGCCGGTGCCGATGGCGGAGGAGGTGTAGCGGGTGCGGTTCCTGCGTGCTGTCGGCCGGTTCTGGTACGACTTCGTGATCGGCGACGACCCGAAGATCGCCGTGGCGGTGGTTTCCGCCCTGGCGCTGTCCGCTGTGCTGGTCGTCGCCGGGCTGCCGGCCGCGGTGCTGGCCCCGCTGGCCGGCTGCCTGGTCGCGGCGGCGTTCCTGGTGGCGCTGGCCGCGGACACCCGGCGGTAAGGGGCGCGGCTCGCCGGCCAGGCCGCGGCGACCCTGATCCCGGCCTGACAGCGGCACCGCCCACGACGGTGATCGTCGCCGCGACACTCCGGCTGGGACCGTGGGACCGCGGCGACGGTCACGACCCCCCGCGCGGGTGCGCCGAGTCAGATGCCGCCCTGCAGTACCCGCCAGGCGCGGGTCGCCAGGTGCAGGTTGAGCCGGGTCTCCACCTCGCCGATATCCATGCCGGTGAGTTCGCGGATGCGCTGCAGCCGGTACCGCAGCGTGCTGCGGTGGATCACCAGCGCCTCCGAGGTCGAGTCGTAGTTGCCGCCGCACTCGAAGTACTGCGATAACGTCTGCACCAGGTCCGAGCCGTGCCGGGTGTCGTAGTCGAGCAGCGGGCCCAGCCACTCCTGCACGTACCGCGCGACCTCCTCGTGGTTGCCCGTCGCGGCCAGCAGCCGGTAGATGCCCAGGTCGTCGTAGGCCGTCACCCCCTCCGGCGTCCGCGAGACCTTCCGCGCCTCGAGGGCACGCAGCGCCTCCTCGAACGAGCGGGGCAGGTCGGCCGGACTGTCGCAGCGGCCGCCCAGGCCGATGCCCCCGGTGGTGGAGCCGACCTGCCGGCACACCGCCGCGTACAGCTCCCGCCCGTTGGGCCGGCCGTGCGTGATCAGCACCACCACGCCGGACCGGCGGGCCTGCAGCGCCTCGAGCTGCAGCCCGGCGGCGGCCCGCTCGACCGCCCGGGCCAGCGCGTCGTCGTTCGGCCGGTCGTACCACAGCACGACCAGTACGTGGTGGGTGCCGTGCATGTCGTAGCCGAGCGCGGCGGCCCGGGCATAGGCGCTGGCGCCGTCCGTGCCGGAGATCAGGTCGTCCACGACGTCGCGGCGCAGCCGCAGCTCCACCTCGGCAAGGCCCTGCTGGTGGGCCAGCTCCAGGGCCAGCACGGTGGCGCCGTGCTCGAGGGCGAACACCTGCGACCCGCTGACGGAGCGGTCCGGGTCGACCAGCGCGAGCACCCCCAGCACCTCGCTGCCGGGCTGGGCGACCGCGATCAGCCGGTCCCGGTCCCGCACCGACCGGCCCTGCCGCCCAGCCTCGCGCAGCAACTCGTCGTGGGCGAGCTGGTCCAGCTTGGTGTACGGGACCGGCTCGCCCGGGCCGGCCCAGGCGCGGAGGTTGCCGAACCGGTCCTCCACCGCGACCGGCCGCCCGGTGAGGTCGTGCACCGCCTGGGCGATGCCCTGTTCGCCGCGGCCGGACACGGCGACCTCGGTGAGCACGTCGTGGATCCTGGTCTGCAGCTGCAGCTCCGCCACGCTCGCGGCGAGCTGCATGTTCGCGGCGGCCGCCCGCTCGTTCAGCGTGCGCAGCTCGACTGCGGCCTGCTGCTCGCGGCGGTGCAGCGAGGCGTTCGTCAGCGCCGCGCCGGCCTGGTGGGCCAGCACCTGCAGCAGGAACTGCTCGTCCACCGTCGGCTCGGCCGCCGCACCTACCACGAGGTAGCCGCTGTGGCCGCCGAGGCTCCGCAGTGACAGCGCCCAGGCCCACGGCATCTCCTCGACGGTGACCCTGCCGTCCTCGCCGGACAGCGCCGCGACCTCGGCGTCCAGCGACGGCACCGGGTCGGCGCCCGGGATTGGGAACCGTTCCAGCCCCTTGCCCGTGGTCAGGTACGCGGCGACCGCCCGGCTCGAGCCGAGGGTGGCCACGGCGGACAGGGCCAACCTGAAGATGTCCGCCTCCTCGCGCCGGTCGAACATCGTCATCGACAGCACGAAGAGGCCGGCCAGGTTGGCCACCTGCGTCCGGGCCCTCAGCTCCGGGCTCGGCGGCGTGGCCGAACTGGATGGCACTCCGACTCCTCGACACGCGAGCCGCGGCGCCGACCGACCGGCACCGGGCCCGTGAACAGAATATGCGTCTGTCGGTACCCGGTCGGCCGCGCACTACCCCGCCCGCGGGCCGCCATCCATTGCTCCGGGGAGTGAACCTCCGGCCCGGATTCCGACCTGCCAGGTGCAGGCGGCGGGTGGACCTGCTTTGACACGGTCGGACGACGGCTTCAGCTGACCGACGGGTCGGTCAGGAGGAGACCATGAGCGAGCAGGTCCACGGGTGGGCCGGAGCGGCGGGGTCGCGCTCCATCGGCGTCTACGACAGCTACGCCGAGGCCGAACGCGCCGTAGACCGGCTGTCCGACCTGGGGTTCCCGGTCCAACGGGTGAGGATCGTCGGGCACGACCTGAAGCTGATCGAGCAGGTCACCGGCCGGTTGAACTACGGCGGCTCGGCGCTGCGCGGCGCCGGCTCGGGCGCCCTCGTCGGTCTGCTGATCGGCTGGCTGTTCGGCCTGTTCAGCTGGATCACCAGCACGATCGCCACGCTGCTGCTGATGCTGTACGGCGCGATCTTCGGGGCGATCGTCGGCGCGCTGTTCGGACTGCTCGCGCACTGGATGCAGGGCGGCCGCCGCGACTTCTCCTCCTTCCGCGCGATGACCCCGAGCCGGTTCGAGGTGCTGGTGGACAGCGAGATGGCCGACGAGGCCGTTCGGCTGCTGACCAGCTCGCCGCTGGACACGCGCACCGAGACACGAGCGGACACGCGGGCCGACACACGGGCGGAGACGCGGGCCGAAACGGAGACACGGGCCGGCACACAGACACGGGCCGGCACACAGACACGGGCCGACACGCAGGCCGACACGCAGGCCGGGACAACTGCGAGGGTCGACGCGCCGACGCGGTCCAGCGCCCGGCACAGCACCGGCACGAGCTGACCGGAGGCAGCAATGGCCAAGGCAGTTGGCATCG
>WNFZ01007926.1_pt1 | contig 14025 bp, 6 predicted proteins | sample 5400081 | NCBI WGS metagenome assembly WNFZ01 (sample SAMN13153365, study PRJNA577476) | soil metagenome | isolation source: 80 cm soil or saprolite under grassland replicate 1 | place: USA:California | collected 2016-06-15
CCGACCAGCGGCGGCGCGGACAAGTTTCTGAAGTTTATCGAGACCGAATTGATCCCGAAGATCGAAAAGGATTACCGCACGCAGCCCTATCGGGTCTTCGCGGGCCACTCGTTCGGCGGGTTGTTCGCGATTCACGCCTTCCTGACCCGCCCTGAAATCTTCAACGCCTACATCGCGGTCAGCCCGTCGATGCATTGGGACAACAACCTGCTGTCGCGCAAGGCCGAAGAGTTCTTCAAGGATCGAAAGGAACTGAACCGGACGCTCTTTTTCACTCTGGCCAACGAGGGCGGCGCCATGCGCGAAGGCTTCGACCGGTTCAAAGGCATTCTCGGCAAAAACAAGCCGAAGGGCTTCGAATGGGACGCGATGTTGATGGAAGACGAGGATCATGGCTCGGTGGTGATGCGCAGCCACTATCACGGCTTCCGCAAGGTCTTCGAAGGTTGGCAGGTCATGGCGGATGTCGTCGCGGGCGGCGCGCCTGCGGTAGAAAGCCATTACAAACAGCTTTCAGCGAAATTCGGCTACGCGATACAGCCGCCCGAGCCGTTGATGAATAACCTCGGCTATCAACTCATGGGCGCCGGAAAGATGAACGATGCGATCGCCGTTTTCAAATCGAATGTCGAACGCTATCCGCATTCCGCCAACGTCTACGACAGCCTCGCCGAGGCTTACGAGAAGTCTGGCAAGCTCGATCTGGCCAGGCCGAATTACGAAAGGGCCGTCCAGTTGGGAACGCAGAACAACGACCCGAACCTGCAGAATTACAAAACTAATTTTGACAGAGTGGACGGGATGTTGAAGAAGGTCGCGGACGGTAGGGGGTGAGAACAGTTAAAATATTTGATGATAAATGCGTCCATCTGTGATTAAATACGTCTGCGAAAACTCGCCGATGGCAAGTTGCCATCGAAAGCAGATCAATCCAGCGTCAGACTTCGCAAATAGATCAAAATTGCGGTTACTTGGATCAGGCAAATCGCGACGGCGAGATATTTCAACGTCTAAAACGCAGACGTGCAAGTGATGCTGGGTTGATCGCCACTCTCAAAATGCCTGATTGGAGCGCCGGAATGCCTCATCTTTGGATGAGAAGATCAGGACGGCGACCGTTCCGGGGCAGACTTTAGAACGCGGCAATGGCCGAACCAAGTCGCCGCGTCAATCAAAGAGCGAAACTGCGACTGGCAAATCAACAAAATCGGTCGCGATAAGATGATGGTGTATTTGTCATCATTTTATGGAACGGAAATAGCTTCGCGGTTCATGTATATCATATGCCATATTTCGTATGGCATATGATATATAGCATTGGTGTATCATTGTCGCGCCTGCCGCAGGACTTTTGAACGACGAGGATATGCCTGATGCTGAACACATATTTGACGACGACGATCACCAGCGAAACGAAAATCTCTCCCGCCTTTGCCCCATTCCTTGCCGACAGCGGTCCCGATGACATCCGCGAGGCCATCGTCATTTTCCGGTCGCCTGACCGCCCGCCGGAACTGGAAGAGCGGTCCCCGAGCGGGCGGTTGCGCGCGTTAGCCGAGAGGCTCAAAGAGGTCGAATCGCGCAAGCTCTCGCAACAGGCGGTTCAGCGCGAGGTTATCAACGGCTACCGGCAGGCCGGCGGCAAGAGCCAGAAGGGCAAGCAGGAACTGCGGTTCGTCGCCATCGGCTCCAACGCGCTGCCGGTCGCTGCGGTCGAGGTCACGCCGAGGACACTGCCGATTCTCGCCGAGATGCCGGACGTGGTCGCGATCCTGCCTAACCAGAGAATCAATCTGATCCGGCCCAAAGAGGTCGAATACAGAGATCTGCTGCGCCAGGAGGAACGAGACGGCCTGACGTGGGGGTTGAGGGAGCTTGATATTCCCGAATTGTGGGAGACGACGAAGGGCTCCGGGATCAACATCGCCGTGCTCGACACCGGCGTCTATGCGGAGCACCAGGCGCTAGAGGGCCGCGTCGCCGATTTTATCGTCGTCGATCCGCTGGGCCGCCGGATCACATCGGAGCCGGCGTACGATTGCGGCGCGCACGGCACGCACGTCTGCGGCACGATCGCCGGCGGCAAAACGTCGCACGGCGTCTCGATAGGAGTCGCGCCGGAGGCCAATCTCTACGTCGCGGGCGTGATGATCGGCGACGCCACTCTGCGCACGCTGATGGAAGGCGTCTCGTGGGCGGTCGAGAGAGGCGTGGACATCATTAATATGTCGCTTGGCTTCAGCTACTACGAGCCGCTCTTCGATGAGATCTTCAGAATCCTGCTCAATCAGTTCGGCATCCTGCCCGTCGTGGCCATCGGCAATGAAAATCACGGCAGCAGTTGTTCGCCCGGCAACACGGCCAACGCATTCTCGGTCGGCGCGGTCGAGAAGATGAAGGGCGGCAAATGCGACGTAGCCTTCTTCAGCGGCGGCGTGAGCCTGGTCTTTCCGGGCGATGACCAGAACATGATCGTCACCAAACCGGACGTGGTCGCGCCGGGCGCGCAAATCTTCTCCTGCATCCCGCCCGAAAAACGTCCCGACGGCGTCTTCGAGTATACCTATATGAACGGGACTTCGATGGCGACGCCGCACGTGGCAGGCGCGGCGGCGCTCTTAATGGCAGCCAAGCCCGAAGCGCCGGTCGGCGACATCATCAGCGCGCTGAAGGAAACCGCCAAACATCCGGGAGGCGACAGATTGCGCCCCGACAACCGTTGGGGCTACGGATTAATTCAACCCGTGAGAGCCTTGCAGTCATTACCACTCGAAGATCAGCCGGGAGTTCAGCCGTAGGCTCGACCGGCTGCAACCGCGCGACAAGGTGCGCGCTATCGTGATGCTTCGCGCCGAAGGTAACGGCGGAGGCGGCGCCGCAAGGCCGTCGCGCGCCGAACGCCAAGACGCCGCTGAGAAGGTCAGCCAGTCGGCCGAAGCCGCGCTGCCCGAGATTGATCAGATTCTAGAGAGATTCGACGGACACCGTCTGGCCGAGCATCCGAACGCGGTCGGCGCAATCCCGGTCGAAACCACCGTCAGGGGCGTGATCGCGCTGGCCGGCGCCGATTGCGTCAAAACTATTCTGGAAGATCAAAACATCCGACCTATAGCCGACCTATAGCCGAATTGAATGGCTGAAGCTACCATCCTCCAAAAGGCACATCATCTGATGGCAGAGTCTGCTCGATAAGCGGTACCTTAGCGCACGCCTCGCGCGCCACCTGAAAAACTTCTCGCGCATTTGTTCCGTGTGCCCATAAGAAATCCTCTGTCAATGGCCTATCGTATTTGATTATGAGCGTTGATTCGATGCGAATGAATTCATCTTTATTAAAAGCGATGGCCGAATCCAGCCAACTCATTCTCGTCACCACAAGCGGATGGAACGCGGTTGACGGTGAGATGAGGCTGTATGAACGTGACTCAATCAACGACCAGTGGAAGACGGTCGGCGAAAAGATTCCGATTGTCGTCGGACGCAACGGAATGGCTTGGGGCAGGGGCTTGCATGGCGACGCCATTGGCGAAGGGCCGGTGAAACAAGAGGGCGACGGCCGGACGCCAGCCGGCGTCTTCAGCCTCAGTTCAGCGTTCGGATACGCGCCGCCCCGCGCAAGGCGCGCCAGGGTGCGGCTCCTGTGTCTTTCTGCACATCTGGGAGGCGCCGGGTAAGGGAACCTCAGGCTGCGCCGCGATGAATTCGTCGTCAATGGAAGATGTGCTGCGCTGGCTCGACGCGAAGGAGCGGCCCGTCCTGGTTCAACTGCCGCAAGCCGAATTCGAGCGTTTGCGAACAGCTTGGGGGCTGCCCGATTGACGCTGATCACTATTCCTGGCCGATTTCGGGATTTGACTGAACACATCCGGGCAGTTTCAGCGGCGCAATATTCGTTCGGATAAGCCCAACTCCCTTCTTTACCATAGGATTATTTTTAGACCCGGACTGGCATACAGGTTGAAGGGTAGTATCGATTATGATCTTGCTCATATGATCTTGCTCAACAACGTCTCCAAAACTGTCACCAGTGGCTCCGAGAAGCTGACCATCCTGCACGCAGTCTATCTGACCATTCCAAGAGGTCAGTTCGTCGCCGTCGTCGGCCCTTCGGGCAGCGGCAAATCCACGCTGCTCTCCCTTGTCGCCGGGCTCGATTACCCGACCACCGGCGACATTTGCCTGGACGGCGAGTACATCACGCAGATGAAGGAGGACGAGTTGGCGCGGCTGCGGGGCGCGAAGGTCGGCTTCATCTTTCAATCATTCCACTTGATACCTTCGCTGACGGCTTACGAAAACATCCTCGTGCCGATGGAGATCGCAGGACTGCCGAAAGCGCGCGAACGGGCGCAAGTGTTGCTCGAAGAGGTCGGCCTGCGCGAGCGTGGGCATCATTACCCTTCGCAGCTTTCGGGCGGCGAACAGCAGCGCGTAGCCATCGCGCGAGCCTTCTCGAACGCCCCGACCATTTTGCTGGCCGACGAACCGACCGGGAACCTCGATTCGAAAAACGGCGCGCACGTCTTCGAACTGCTCGTCAAACTCAACCGCGAACATGACACGACGCTCCTGCTCGTTACGCACGACCACGCGCTGGCCAACCAAGCCGACCGCGTGCTCAGCTTGAGCGAGGGGCGAATTGTGGAAGATAGAGAGCGAGGGAGGGAGGGAGCGGGAGAGCGGGAGAGCGAGGGAGCGAGCGAGAGAGCGAGAGGAATTTCCCTCGTCTCCTATTCTCCCGCTCCCCCGCTCTCCCGCTCCCCCGCTCTCCCGCTCTCGGAAGAGGAGTAGACATGAAATTCGTCCTCAACATGGCCTGGCGCGAGATGCGCGCGTCGTGGCGACGGCTGTCGCTCTTCTTTCTTTGCATCGCCATCGGCGTCGGCTCCATCGTCAGCCTGCGCTCACTGGTACAGAAGATGAGGGCTGCGATCGGGCGCGAGGCGCGGGTGATGTATGCGTGTGACGTGCAGGTGGGATCCAACCAGCCATGGAAGCCGGAGGTCGAGGCGGTGGTCGAACGCTATTTCGACTCGCCGCTCGTGGCGGCGCACACGGAAGTGATGGGTACGCAGACGATGATACGTTCTGTGAAGGATCCGAACGCGCCGCCCGTCATGGTCCTGCTGCTGGGGGTACAGGAGAAGTACCCGTTGTACGGCGAGATACAACTGACGGACGGAGCCCGGTACGCGCACTCAATGTTGAGGGGATACGGCATACTCTTGCCGTACGGATTGATGACGCAACTCGGTCTCAAGATCGGCGATGAGGTCAATCTCGGGCTGCTGACATTTACTGTCCGCGGAGCAGTCGAGAATATGCCGGGCTATGGGGTCGATTCTAGGCCCCTCCCGCGCGTGGTGACGGATTACGCCGATGCGGCCGAGGCGGGGCTGACTGGATTCGGCAGCTTTGTGTGGTACGCGCGTCTTTTCAAAGCGCGCGAGGGGCAGGATCGGGCGCTGCTGAAGCGGCTGGAGCGCGATCTCAAGCCGCATCGGTCCTACGGGCTAGGGTCGTTCCGCGGCATGGAGAACTTTGCGAATCAAGTACTGGAGCGCATGGAGGCTCAATTGAGCTTTGCCGGGTTGGTGATCCTGATCCTGGGCGGGATCGGCATTTCTAGCGGGACCCGGGTCTTCGTCCAGCAGAAGATGAAGACCATCGCCATCCTCAAGTGTTTGGGCGGCGACAACCGGCATGTGCTCGGCGCGTATCTGGCGCAGGCGCTAGCGCTCTGTGTAGTCGGGAGCCTGCTCGGACTGCTGTTCGCGGGCGCGCTGACGCTCGTCATTCCCAGGCTTTTTGACGGCGTCCTCCCTTTTCAGATTGAAGCCGGCCTGACCTGGCGGGCGGCCCTCCAGGGGATTGGCGTCGGCGCGCTCGTCACGTTGCTCTTCTCATTGCCGCCTTTGCTGGAAATTCGGCTGGTCAAGCCTATGCTCATGATGCGGCAGAATACGGCGAGCGAGAAACGGCGAATTGACTGGCTGAGCCTGGGCGTCGGGCTGCTGATCGTGCTTGCGCTGTTTGCGCTGGCGAGCTATCAGGCAAGCTCACTCAGAATCGGCGGGATATTCATAGGGATGCTGATCGGGACGGCGTTGGTCCTCAACCTGATAGGCGCGGGGCTGATGCGATTATTGCGCCGCGCGCGACGACTGCCGTCATTTGTCCTGCGCCAGGGAGTTGGAAGCCTCTACCGACCTGGCAATCAGACGAAGGTGATCCTGATAGCGGTCGGGCTTGGCACGTTGTTCGTCACCGCGATGCGCCTGCACCAGGCGAATCTGACGCGCGAGTTGAATGTCGATCTCAGCCTGGCCGCGGCTGATATGTACTTGCTCGATATTCAAAGAGATCAGCGCCAGGCCGTCGAGGAGACCGTCACGCGTCTGGCGGGCGCGGCGCCGGAGATCATTCCCATAGTGCGGTTGCGTCTGGTCGAGATCAAACGCGCTCCTGACAACTCTCAGCCCCTTAAGACAGCGCGCCTGGAAAAATTCGGGCGTGAGCAGCGGGTTACTTACAAATCTGATCTGGCAAGGGAGGACGAGACGGTCGTCGCCGGCAAATTATGGGAGCCGACGCCCAGCGCCGAACCGGAGGTATCAGTGGAGTATATTGCTGGCCGCGACTACAATCCTGCCGTCGGCGACTTGATGATCTTCGACCTTGCGGAGCGGTGCATTGCGGCTAAGGTCACCAGCGTCCGTCGCAGAATTGGAGGCTTCTCGGTGACCTCCGGCTACTTTCGCTTTGGAATAATCTTCCGGCCCGGCGCGCTCGAAGACGAGCCGCAAATCTTCGTCGGCGCGTTCAAAGGCCCGCCGCCGGGCGCTCAGCGCGCGCAATTACAACGAGAGTTGGTCGATAGCTTCCCGAACGTTTTGGCGTATGACGCCTATGATAATGCCGCATTTGTACGGAAGAAGATCAATGACGTCTCGCTCGCCGTGAATTTCCTCAGCGCCTTCGTCATCCTCTGCGGCGTGTTGATCCTGACCGGCTCGGTGGCGATGACCAAGATTCATCGCCTCTACGAAGCGGCGATCCTCAAGACGCTGGGCGCGGAGAAGAAGCTGATCGTTTACATTACGCTCATCGAATACGGCGTACTCGGTCTACTGGCCGGCGTGACGGGCTCGACCGCCGCGATTGCGCTGACGTGGTTGTTCAGCAAGTACGGCGTAAAGGCTCCCTGGCAACTCATTCCCTCAATCAATCTCATCGGGGTGGCGGCGGCGCTGCTGCTCGTAATGGCGGTTGGCGCGCTCTCGAGCTGGGACGTGATGACGAAGAAACCGCTCGGCATTCTGCGGGCGGAGTGAAGTCGCCGCTCAGACATGTTCTGCGCTACAATTGATTTTCGGCGCCTCGATTCGAGGGATTGACGATGCGCGATCTCCGAACTTAAACTCCTGTCTTACAGCGTATTTCGCTTGAATGAAGAGGATGACTAACCGCAGAGGTCGCCGCAGGAACGCAGAGCTTAAGAACTATCAGCCAACCTCCGCGCCCCTTTTGGTCCTCCGCGGTCAAAATCTATTCGCCCAACTGAAAACTGCTGTAAGCGCAAGTGAGCGCCAACCGCCACGATGCCCACATTTGGCTACATCCCCGTCGTGACTAATTCTTCAAAATCAGGAAACTCTTTATGCCACACAACCTCTTCAACACACTTCAGGAATTCGATCTCGGAAACGGGAAGAAGGGCAGGTTCTATTCGCTGCCCGAACTGGAAAAGCAGGGCGTAGGCCCGATCTCGAAGGCGCCCGTCAGCGTTCGCATCGTACTCGAATCGGTGCTGCGCAACTGCGACGGCCAGAATGTCAAGGAAGACGACGTGCGCGCTTTGGCCAATTGGAAGCCGGAGGCTCCCCGCGTGGCCGAAATCCCGTTCGTCGTGGCCCGCATAGTCTTGCAGGATTTCACGGGCGTGCCGCTGCTCGTAGACCTGGCCGCGATGCGTTCGACCGTGGCGCGCCTCGGCAAGAACCCGAAGATCATCGAGCCGCTGGTTCCAGTGGACCTGGTCGTCGACCACTCGGTGCAGGTCGACGTCGCCGGAACGCCCGACGCGCTGCGGGAAAACATGGAGATCGAATTCCAACGCAACCGCCCGCGCTATCAATTTCTGAAGTGGGGGATGCAGGCCTTCGACACGTTCAAGGTCGTCCCGCCCGGCATCGGCATCGTGCATCAGGTCAATCTGGAATACCTGGCGAAAGGCGTGCTAGAGAAAGACGGCGTCTATTACCCCGACACGCTGGTCGGAACCGATTCGCACACGACAATGATCAACGGCCTCGGCGTGGTTGGGTGGGGCGTCGGCGGTATCGAGGCCGAAGCGGGAATGCTCGGCCAGCCAGTTTACTTCCTGACGCCCGACGTTGTCGGCGTGCATATGACCGGGGCATTAGGCGAAGGCGTGACCGCGACCGACCTGGTGTTGCATTGCACAGAGATGCTGCGCAAGGCGAAGGTCGTCGGCAAATTCGTCGAGTACTTCGGCGAAGGCGCGGCGTCGCTCTCCCTGACCGATCGCGCGACGATCGCCAACATGGCGCCGGAATACGGCGCGACGATGGGCTTCTTCGGCGTCGATGAGGAGACCTGCAACTACCTGAAAGCGACGGGCCGCTCCGAAGCCCACGTCGACGCGTTCCGCAATTACTTCAAAGCCCAGGGGCTTTTCGGCGTCCCGCGCGATGGCGAGATTGAATACAGCCAGGTTTTGGAACTCGACCTCTCAACCATAACTCCGAACGTCGCCGGGCCCAAGCGCCCGCAGGATCGGATCGAACTTCCGACGCTCAAAGATAAATTCCTCGACTTGCTTCAGCGGCCCGCTTCCGACAACGGATACGGCAAATCGCCGGACGATTTGAAGCAACGCTTTAAAACGAGCATAGGCGCGCGCGGCGTTTTGCCGGAGCCTGTGTCGGGCGGAGGCGATCAGACCCCCGAGACCGCGCCGGCGGCCAAGAGCAACGGCTTGAGCATGGTCAATACCAGCACGCAGACCGAGGTCGAGATGATGAACAATCGTCCGACGCCCGACGTGCTCGAAGTGGCGCCGCCCGAGGCCTTCCCCAAAGCGACCGCCGAATTGGGGCACGGCGACGTGCTGATCGCCGCCATCACGTCCTGCACCAACACCTCGAATCCCAGCGTCATGCTGGCCGCGGGGTTGCTCGCGAAGAAGGCCGTAGAGAAGGGCCTGAGCGTCAAGCCGCAGGTCAAGACTTCGCTCGCGCCCGGCTCGCGCGTCGTTTCGGATTATCTTGTGAAGACGGGTTTGCTGCCTTATCTCGATCAACTCGGCTTCAACGTGGTCGGCTACGGGTGCACGACATGCATAATCGCTGGTACCCCAGTGCTGCTGGCCAATGGTACCGCACGCCGCATTGAGCAAATGCCGATCGCAGGTGGCGCGCTGGTGTTTGGTCCCACTGCGACTGGCGAACTAGGTTTGGCGGCGCAAGCCGAAGTCATCGCTCAGGGCGAGCGCGAATGCGTGTCACTTGTCTTGCAGGATGGCCGCACGTTGATCTGTACGCCAGACCACGAAATTCTGCGCTCGGACGGGCGCTGGGTACGCGCGGATCAATTGGAGCCGGGACGGGATCGCGTGGTGGTCGGCTTGGAAGCGCCGCTAGACGCGCCTGACGCTGACGAGGCTGGCTATACGCTGCATGCGGGTAATCTGAAGTTCACCTTGGACACGCCCCATGAGCGACTGCGCGCGCTGGCGTTCGCGCGCCTGGTCGGCCACCTGCTTGGCGACGGCTACATCAGCGCCGCAAGTCCAGGGCGGATGACTGTTGGCCAGGCTGTAGACCGCGAGGTGGTTCTGAACGATATCGAGTTGCTCACGGGCAAGCGCCCTGTGGCCACGCAATATAACGAGCGCATTTGGACCATAGCGCTGCCGGCGGAACTGACAGAAGCTATCACTGCGTTGCCGGGCGTCCGCGTCGGCAGGCGGATCGACCAAGCCCCGACGCTGCCTGCCTTCGTCCTGGATGACAAATGCCCGGTGGCAATGGCGCGCGAGTTCTTGGGTGGACTTTTCGGCGCTGATGGTTGGGCGCCGGTCTTACACCGCTATAGCGAGCGCGATGGGGATGCGGATATCGGATACCCGGCTTACTCTCAGAGCGCGAAGCCGGAGCATGTGGAGCAACTCAAAGAGGTGATGCGGAGCCTGATCAGTCTTCTGGACCGTTGCGGTGTGAATACTGCCGGCGCGAGCTTGTATGAATACCCGGTTCGACGCGCCACTTCTTCGTACCCTGTTGCCCAGGATGGCGCGCCCCGCGTAGAAGTTCGGTTGAAGTTGCGCGATGGCCTCTCGTTTGTCGAGCGAGTTGGGTTCCGCTACTGCGTGGACAAGGCGCTGAGGGCCAGCGCGGCGGCGGTTTACTGGCGCGCTGTGGACGGGATCAACCGCCAGCGCCTCTGGATGTCTTCCCGTCTGGAAGAACTGCACAAAGAGAATCCCGACCTGTCGTTCAACCATGCGCGCGAGATAGCGGCGAAGGAGCTGAGACAGCGCGAAACGATCATCTTCCCGCACTATTCCCTGCTGGAGGGATATGATCGTTTCTCACGCTTGCCGAAGCCCACGGATCGCAAGTTCCGTCCGCTACACCGGGAAAGCTGCGACTTCCCGTCGCCGGTCGAATTATTCAAACAACTCGGTGTGCGAAGCTGGTTTGCGCGGCTGGGGGCGCGTGACGAGACTGACTACTCCAAGCGTTACTGCGTCGAGAAGGACTCTCTGACGTTGCCATCACTCACTTTGGGCGTGTTGGATCGGCGCGATGTAGGGAAGCGCGAAGTGTTCGACCTGGCAGTAAACGATCTACACGCGTTCGTTGCCGGAACAGTCTGTGTGCATAACTGCATCGGCAATTCCGGCCCTCTCGACCCGAAGATCGAAGAGGTCGTCACGAAGAACGACCTGATCGCGGCGAGCGTCTTGTCGGGCAACCGCAACTTCGAGGCCCGCGTGCATCAATCGATCAAGGCAAACTTCCTGATGTCGCCGCCGCTGGTCGTCGCGTTCGCGTTGGCCGGGCGCGTCAACATCAACATGGCCAAAGAGCCGATCGGTCAGGGCAAAGACGGCGAGGACGTCTATCTTAAAGACATCTGGCCCAGCTCGCGGGAGATCGGAGCGGCGCTCGGCGCTGCTACAGACGCGGCCACTTACAAGCGTCTCTACTCCGATTTCACTTCAGAAAATCCGTTGTGGAACGAGATTCCGTCGTCAACCGGAGACGTTTACGAATGGGATAAGAGTTCCACCTACATTCAAGAGCCGCCGTTCTTCGAGAATTTCGGCATGGAGCCAGGCGTCATTGCGGACATCGTCGGCGCGCGCCCGCTCGGCATATTCGGCGATTCTGTGACCACGGATCACATCAGCCCCGCGGGTTCGATCAAAACGACCTCGCCGGCGGGGAAGTACCTGATCGGGCAAGGCGTCAATGTGGTCGACTTCAACAGCTACGGCTCGCGCCGAGGCAACGACCGCGTCATGACGCGCGGCACGTTCGCCAACGTGCGCATCAAAAACCTGATGGTCCCCGGCGTGGAAGGCGGCGTGACGAAGCATTATCCGGGCGGCGAGCAGATGAGCATCTACGACGCGGCGATGATATATCAGTCCGAAGGGACGCCGCTGGTCGTGATCGCAGGCCAGGAGTACGGCACTGGCAGCTCGCGCGATTGGGCGGCGAAAGGGACGCGGCTGCTGGGCGTGCGAGCGGCCGTCGCCCAGAGCTTCGAGCGGATTCATCGCAGCAACCTGGTCGGAATGGGCGTGCTGCCGCTGCAATTCAAAGAAGGCGTCGGCGCGCAGTCGCTCAACCTCGACGGCTCTGAAACTTTCGACGTCGTCGGACTCGACGGCGGGATCAGGCCGCAGCAGGATGTCACGCTGGTCATACGCCGCGCGAACGGGTCCAGAGAAGAGGTCCCGGTGAAGCTGCGCATCGATACGCCGATCGAGATCGATTACTACCAGCACGGCGGCATCCTGCCTTACGTGTTGCGTCAGTTGATGGCTCAAGCCTGATCCGCGCCGCCAGACAGCGACTACAGCGCTCTGCTCTCGGGTGTTCAGGTTTGAGACAATTCCGCAGTCTTCGTTTAACCGCATAACGGCGCCTGAATTTATCCATGGGTTTATGGTCTCTAAAAAATAAATGCGACAACAAGTGTGGCGCGATTTGTTTAATCGCGCCGCTTCGGCCGCAGGGCGGCGCGATTAAACAAATCGCGCCACAGCGTCAGCGGAGCGTGGTTGCATTATTTTTTCTAAGACCATAGACCCACGGCTGAGTAAGGTGATTATCCCGCGTCGCGTCAGCGACGATTGAATTATCCGCGCCGTCACGGTTCAATCGTCGTTAACGCGAAGGGATTTATTTTCGCCCCTCTGGCGGTTCTCCCGTGCTTTTGGCGCAGACAAGATATTTTGTTATTCATAATGGATGGATGTTGCGCCTCTGTTTGCCGATCCTATGGCGGTTTGCAAATGCGTGTACGGACGGCTGCGGTACGGTACAGGGAGCGGTAGCGACCTGGCGCCTCCGTAGTGGCCGCTCCCGGAGGCGCCAGGTCGCTACCGCTCCCTGTACCGTACCGGAGATCGCGCCACTTTCCCGTAAACGCAATCGCAAACTGAGCCCTCTACTCACTTGCATACGCACACTCAGTATGATGGCGCCGAGACCTTGGTGATGGCCTTTTTGTCGGCGGCTTGGGCCTGTCACGACCTCGCTCAACTCGCCGTTGCAATTTGACCCCTCTTGAGCGTGTAGCGGCTGTGATAAGCTAGGTGTTCGGCATCGCTCCGCAGTGCGGCAGGGTCGAATCCTCATCGGAGGCCCCAGGCAGTTAAGGAGGCGCCGCAAATGGATTCATTAAACCTTATTCCCAATGATGTGCCCCAAGACGTGGTTGATCTCGATTCGATCATCACCACCGCCGAACTGAGTCAGCGGCCGTCGCGCCCTCCCGATTATGCGGCGGAGAACCGCGCTCTGATCGGACTGACGCAGGCGCTGGCCCACCCACCCCATGGCATTTTGCAGAAGCTTGCGGAAACCGCCCTGACCTTGTGCCGGGCGCACTCGGCCGGCGTCAGCCTGTTGGAACCGGACGGCAAGCGCTTCTTCTGGCCCGCCGTTGTCGGGCAATGGGCTTGTCACGCGGGCGGCGGCACGCCGCGCGACTACGGCCCCTGCGGCACGGTGCTGGACCGCGACGCCGCGCAGCTCATGTCCCATCCTGAGCGCCACTTCACTCTCTTCGCTTCGGTCACGCCCTTGATTGAAGAAGCGCTGGTGACCCCCTTTTATGTCGAGGGAAGAGCCGTCGGCACAGTTTGGATCATCGCTCACGACCAAAGCCGTCAGTTCGACTCCGAAGACCTGCGCGTAATGACTAACCTGGGCAAGTTCGCGGCGGCGGCCTATCAGGCGCTGCGCGAGAGCGAGCATCGTTACCGGCGGCTCTTTGAAACCGCCAGGGAGGGGATACTGATTCTTGACCCCGACACGCGCCGGATCACCGACGCCAATCCCTTCATGACTGAGTTGCTCGGCTATACGCGCGAGGAACTGATCGGCAAAGAGTTGTTTGAAATCGGCATGCTGCGGGATAAGCAGGAGAGCCAGGACGCGTTCCGGCGGTTGCGGGAGGAACGTTTTATCCGCCACGAAAATTTACCGCTTCAGACCAAAGCGGGGCGCCGCATTGAAGTCGAAGTGGTCGCCAACCTCTACCAGGAAAATGGTCATTCGGTCATCCAGGCCAACATCCGCGACATCGCCGAGCGCAAACGCGCCGAAGAAGCGTTGCGCGAGTCGGAAGCGAAATACCACACGCTGTTCGATTCGATGGACGAAGGCTACTCCATCATCCAAATGCTGTATGACACGGACGGAAAGCCGATTGACTGGCGTATTCTCGAAGTCAATCCGGCGTTTGAAAAACACATCGGGG
>WNFZ01010499.1_pt1 | contig 14023 bp, 17 predicted proteins | sample 5400081 | NCBI WGS metagenome assembly WNFZ01 (sample SAMN13153365, study PRJNA577476) | soil metagenome | isolation source: 80 cm soil or saprolite under grassland replicate 1 | place: USA:California | collected 2016-06-15
AGTCGCAGGCCACGATCCCCTCGGCCTGCGCTCGAAGAAACTGCGCCCAGCTCGGCCCGGTGCGTCGCGGCGCGTCGCGGCGCCGGGCCCAGGCCGTTTGACGAGTCAGTAGGCGAGGGTCAGCCAGAGCATGAAGAGCATCGACGGATGGTACGGAACGCCTGCTCACGACGCGAATCCGGGTTCCGCGCCCCACAGGCCCTCCAGGGTCAGGAGCGCGCGAGTGGATTGCTCCAGCGGACCTCGCGGAAGCGGGCGAAGTCGGTGTCGGCAGAGCACACCTCAAGGCCGTGCTCCACGGCCAGTGCCGCCAGGTGTGCGTCGCTGACCAGGTTGCCACGTAGCTGGTAGGCGACGATCAGCCGGCCAAGGATCTCGGCGTGCCGCTGTGTGGGGTTAGGGATCCACACCAGGTCGCATGCAAGCCAGCGCTCGACGTGCTGCCAGGCGTCCTGCGGGGACAGGGGGTGCTCGGCGGCACGCGGGTGCGTGCTGATGCGTACGAACGCGCCAAGGACCGGCCAGGGGACCGCGACCCGGCGGGCGCCGTTGAGCACGCCGGTCAGCCACGCGGCGGCAGCATCGTGGAACGGGCTGGCCTGGTCGACGGCGAACAGCAGCAGGTTGGCGTCGACCAGCATCAGCGCGCCGCAGGGCCCTCGAGCAGCTCCAACGCCTCGGCGACGTTGGTGACGTCGATCCGTAGACCGATGGGCTGGGACGGCTGCCGGAACGGCGCGCGATGTCGCTTGACGGTCAGGCCGGCGCGGATGAGCTCGTTGATCGCCTGGCTCAGCCCGATGGAGCGGTCCCGGCGGAGCTGTTCCAGCGCCGCCGCAACATCGTCGTCCAAGGTGATCGTCGTTCGCATGCGCATAATGATACATCATGATGACCAGATCCTGACATGCCGATCCACCGAACGCGCTACACCCGGCCGACTCACAACGTGGCCGCCGGTTCGGTGCGGCCACTCAGCGCAGGTATGCCCTTGGCCGAGACGTGGAACGCTTCCTCCGGGAGACCGAAGAACTCGCCGGACGACGGGAGCACCGACAGCTCGTACCGCTCGTTGCTGCCGGGAGGCTAGCAACGCAGCAGGCTTGCGTCTCCGGCTACGGTCCCGCGCTCTTGTCGATCCGCTCGAAGGCGAGGTTCCGCGTCAGCGTCGGGTTGTGCGACGAGTGGCTGGTGAACTGCTCGCTGGCGAGGTCGTCGCTGGAAGCCTGCTGTACCAGGTGCCGGGCTACCGGCCGGCCTTCCGGCTGGCCGGTAGCCCGGCAGGATGGCCAGCTGGTGATCTTCGAGGCTGACACCAACCTGCGGGCGCGGGTCGGTCGGGATCTGCTCGACCTGGACGGCGAGGTCTGCCGGATCAGCATCAACAGCCGCGCTGACGGCACGACCGAGCTCGGGGTGATCAACGACCCCGAGCAGGTGGCCGGCATGATCCGGATGCTGCTTGCGGGCCCAGTGGACCAGCGCGTGCAGCCCGGCGGCGAGCGGCCCGCACAGGCTGGCGGTGCTGGAGGTCGACCCGGCCGGAGGCCTCGGGGCGCGCCGCGGCGCGCCCCCGCCGGTCCGCTACCAGCTCGTCGGCTTCGACGGCGTGTAGAGCCAGACCTGGAAGAAGTTGCCCAGGTCCTGGCCCGAGATCCGTTCGGAGAGCGCGATGAACTGCGCCGTGGCGCCATTGCCTTGCCGGTGCTCGGCTGTCCAGGTCTTCAGCACGCAGCTCGGCCACGGTCGAGCCGATGTGGATGCCGCGCTGGGTCGTTGGGTCCGGTCGCCCCCTGACCTGCTCGCCCTTGACGTAGTAGGCGAACAGGTGCCAACGGCCCCGCCCGTAGCGGCTCTGCTCGGTGAACAGCACCCACAGGCGACCCCAGCGGACATAGCGGTTGCGCCCGCCGGGGCACACCCCGAAGACGTTCCCTTCGGGATTGTTTTCGTTGGTGACCTCCTGGTCGGGGGGCCTGAGTCGCTTGCGCAAGGTGGCGAGCGCACGGTCCATGGGGTCGCCGAAGGCGGCGATGCCCGCAAGGCCCCGGTCGGTGAGCGACACCCGCTGCGGTCCCCGCGGCAGCGGCGGAGCCGTCGACGGCACGCTCGGGGACACCGGCCCGACCACGCCGTGCTGGGCGAAGGCGCAGCTCATCATCCAACGTGGTCACGGTCGATCTCCCTCCCATCCGCAATCTGGGCGGCAAGGTGTTGGCGGGCACGCGCCAGGCGGGACTTGATGGTGCCCACGGGCAGCGCCAGGTCGCGGGCGATCTCCTCCACGGGCAGGTCGGCCAGGTAGTGCAAAGCCAGCACCTGCCGGTAGCGCAGCGGCAGCCGGCCCAGCGCGTCGACCAGCTCCAGCTGGTCGGCGGCCAGCCGCGGCGGCTGGCTGGGCAGGCCCGGCCGGCCGCTGAGGCCAAGCCTGCGGCGGGCCCGCCGCAAACCCTGCAGCGCCAGGTGGAACGCGACCCGCCGTACCCATGCCGCAGGCAGGTCGTAGGCGTGTAGCCGCTGCCAGCGCACAAAGCGCGCGCGAACGCCTCCTGCCGCTTCCGGCCAGCGCACTGGCAACTGATCGCTCACCGTCATTGGGCTGGCCAGGCCGGCTCATCTCCGCGCCACCGCGTAAGTTCTGTCAGGCGTAGGCGCGGAGCTCGGGCCAGATGCGGGACCACGGTGACCGCTGGCCGGTGCAGATCCACACCGGTCTCCCGTCCTCGTCGTTGTCCACATGGGCGGCATTCTGGATACCGCCGAACCGATGGCAATCCGTCCAGAAGCGCTCGACGCGCTCCTGGCTGAAGCCGATCAGCACCGCGGCCCGCGCGTCATTGGGCGGGGGCCCGTACCACCAGTCGGTGTTCTGGCGACTGAAGGCCCGCTCGGCAATGTCTGGCGGGCCGAAGCGGCGCACCGCACCGGCCTCGCCGTAGTTCGACCCCACCACCACCGCGTCCGACCGCCCGAGCGAGCGGTACGCCGCGACGACCGTCCGGTTGAATTCGGGCCAGCCGACCTGCTCGCCGAGGTCGTAGTTCACGGCCTGCAGGGGCACCGTATGGAGCACCGAGGCCGGCAGCACCGGCAGGGCGACCGGCGCCGCCAGCAGGCCACCGGCCACGATGACGCTGACGGCCGCCCGCCGCGACCACCGAGCTCGACCCGCGGTCAGCCGCCGTTCGAACGCCACCGCTCCCGACGCGAGCAGCGCCGTGTACATCGGGGCCGTGAAGTACGGCCGGTCGCCGATCACCACCGCGATCGTCAGCGCCACCACCGCGAGCGCGATCACGACCGGCCGGTACGGCCTGCGCTCGGGGTCGCGCCACAGCCGGACCAGCCCGGACAGCCATACCGGCGCGGTCACTGGGTTCATGAGCAGGACCTGCAGCGGGAAGAACGCGATGCCCACGCCGACGCCGGAGTGCTCCCGGCGGAGGTTGCGGCTCATCTCGAACATCGCCCAGTCGTGATCGGCGTGCCAGGCGAGCGACGGTGCCCATATGGCCACCGCCACGACGGCCCCCACCGCGACCCATGGGCTCCACAGCAGCCGTCGCTGCGGCGTGGCGAGCAATCCGACGCCGAGCCCGAACAGCAGGAAGAAGACCGTGTTCTTGTCCAGCAGCGCGGCCCCGACCAGCACGCCCACCGGCAGCCACAGGTACGCATTGCCCGTGCGGAGGATGCGCAGGACCAGCAGCAGGATGCCGGCCCACGCCAGGATGTCGAACGGTGTCGTGCTGAGCAGATGGCCTGCCCCGAACAGCACCCCGGCGGCCGCGATGCACAGGCCCGCGAACCACTGCGCGAACCGCCCCCCGCTCAGCTCCCGGGCCATCAGCGCGGTTAGCGTCACCGTCCCGCCGGCCGCCAGGGCCGGCAGCAGCCGCAGCGCCGGCAGCGCGCCCTGGCAGCAGGCGTCCGCCGCCCGGGCGATCGCGACCACCAGCGGGCCGCTGTCCACCGAGCCCCACGCCAGGTGGGCCGACTGCTGCAGGTAGTACAGCTCGTCGCGGTGGTAGCCGTACCGCCACGACATCACAACCAGCACAGCGACAACGGCGCCGGCGACCGCGGCCACCGGCCGCAGCGCGAACGGCGGCAGGCCCTCCCGGGCTGCTCGCTCGGCTTCTCCCACCTCGGCCCGCGCCGCCATCAGACTCCTCCCGCTCGGCCGCCAATCCTCCCCCCGGTTCGAGGGTCAGCGCCACTGGCGGCCCGCGGCTCAGCCCAAACCCAGCGAGCCCTTGCTCTGTGCCTGGCTGCTGCCCTGTTCGCCGGGCCGCCGACACCGACCACTCTGCCGGCTCGACGATAGGCTGGTGGCATCGATCCGGCACCACGGCATCGCAGGTCGTGCCACCAGCCCAACGACCCTCAACCTGTGGTCGTTGTGGGCTGATTCAACCGACCGGCGTACGATTCTTCCTGGCGCCGCTGGTACGGGGCACCGGTGTGGATGACCCGCCGCATCCGGTTCCCAGAGTCGCGGGCGTGCCGACCAGCCTACTCGGCGCGGCGGGCACCACCCTCACCGCCATCGCGGGTTGGCTTCTTGATCGACGTACCCGTTGATGCTGCGGATGGCTCCACAACCATAGGTGGGGGTGTAGGCGGTGGGGGTGTAGGCGGTGCGCTTGAGTGGCGCCCCGGCCGCAACCTTCATCGACCTCGAATCGGCCGTGGGCACTGGTCGGCGGTGTCGCGGCGTCGTGCTATGCGTTGGCGCCTCCGTCGATGAGGAAGTCGTGGCCGACGGCGAAGCTGGATTCGGGGGAGGCCAGCCACAGCACGGCGGCGGCGACCTCGTCGGTGGTGGCGACGCGGCCAATGGGCAGCGCGGTCTGCATGCGGGCGTCGCGGTCGGCGTCGGTCTCGCCGGGCAGGCGCGACATCGGCGTGTCGACCGGTCCGGGGCTGACTGCGTTGATGCGGATGCCGTCGCGGATGTACTCCCGCGCTGCGGTGCGTGTCAGGGTGCTCACGCCGGCCTTGGCGGCGGCGTAGGCGCCCAGCCCGGGCAGTGTCATGTGCACGCCGATGCTGGAGGCCATGTTGACGATGACCCCGCCGCCGTTGGCGCGCATGTGGATGATCTCGTGCTTCATCGACAGCCACACCCCGGTCAGGTTGGTTGCCAGCACGCCCGCCCATGTGGCTTGGTCGAGGTCGGCGACTAGGCCGGGTGTGCCGAGGATGCCGGCGTTGTTGAACGCGGCGTGCAGGCCGCCGTGGCGGGCCACGGCCATTTTGACCAGGCGGGCGACGTCGTCGGCGTGGGTGACGTCACCGGTGGCGGCGCTGGCGTGCCCCCCGTCAGCCTGGATCAGCTTGACGGTGTGTGCGAGGGCTTCGGGGTTGCGCCCGGCGACGAGCACGGTGGCGCCTTCCCGGGCGAAGGCCAAGGCGGTGGCCCGGCCGATGCCGGAGGAGCCGCCGCCGGTGACCAGGGCGACCTTGCCGGTGAACCGTGCGGCCATGGTGTGCCTCCTGTCCGTGGTCGATCGTGGTCTTGGATGCCGGGCCGGGATGCCTGATGGGATCACCGGGTCCGGGGTGTGGGGCGACGCGGCCGCAGCGCAAGGACGGCGAGCCCGAACACGGCCACGCCGAGCACGAGCACCCGGCGTGGGCCGAGCAGGTCCGCGCGGCTGAGCCCGAGGTCACGCTGGACCGCCGGCACTGCCAGCACGATGACCGTGATCGCCACGATCACGATGACCTGGACGGCGGCCAGTAGCGCGAACGCGCCGGCCTGGCGACGGGCGCGCCGCCGCGGCGGCTGTGGGCGCGGCCGGGTCACGCCCATGTCGGTGGTCAGCGTCGAGGCGGATTGAACGGGACTCTCCATTCTAGACTGATCGTTCTGTTATCGGGAGTGAGACAGCTCCGTGGCAGATGAGGACCGGGGCTACTTCAGGGCGGTGAGCGCCTGCGCGGCCGCGTCGCGCAGGCGCTCTGGATCGGGGTGTCCCTTGCCGAGCACGCGCAGGCCTTGCAGCACGACGAGCAGGAACCGGGCGAGCGCCCGCGGGTCGCAGTCGTCGGCCAGCTCGCCCTGCGCGCGCGCCCGGGTCAGCGCCGAGGCGAGCGCGACCTCGAGGGTGTCCCAGCTCGACTCGACGCGCCGCGCCACGGCCGAGTCGCCGGGCAGCCGCTCCACCGCGGCGTTGACGACCAGGCAGCCACGGCGCTGCTCGTCGCACGCGGACTCCTCGGCGTACTGTTGCACCAGCGCCCGTACGGCCGGCAGCGCCGGGCCAGGCTGTGACAGCAGCTCGATCGGGTTGGGGTTGCGCAGCTGCAGGTAGCGGTCGAGCGCCTTGAGGTACAGCTCATGCTTGCTGCCGAAGGTCGCGTAGATGCTCGCCCGACCGATGCCCAGGTGCTGGACGAGGTCGGCCATGGAGGTCGCCTCGTACCCGCGCCGCCAGAACAGCTCCAGCGCCCCCTGCAGCGCCGTGTCCGGGTCGAACTCCTTGGTTCTCGCCATGCGCCGACACTACATCTATCCAGAACGAACGGTCAAGTATGGCCCATCGGACCGAACGGCTGGGCGAGCTCGGCTTCGGGAACCTGACCGGCTATCTGCAGGCCCGCTATGTGGGGCAGGGCTGGCCGATCAGGCGGATCCGGGCCGAACTCCGGGTCGGTCGCAGCTGGCTGGTCCGAGAGCTGGCACGCCTGGACCTCCACCGATGATCCCCAGGCTCGGGCAGGGGCACAGCAGGGCAAGCCAGGGGCGGCAGCGGGGCACTGCAGGCATGCCCAGCGATGAGCACCCTGGCGCTGCGGTCCTGCTTGAGCCCTCGCATCGGTGCAACCATGCCTTGAGCCAATGGTCGGTCTCCGCCCGGTTGCTGGCGTACCGATCGGTTCGATGCCACGCCGCTGGCGGCAAGTCCTCCCCCACCACCGGGTTGGTCGCCGCCCGCGGCGCGCTGCGCTGGTGCGCCAGCCGGCGACCGCATCGGTGCGGAAACCGCACTCGGCGGCGTACTTGCCGATCAGCCGCTCGGTGGCATCCAGGCCGGCGGACGGAGACTGCACCGTCCAGCCGGTCGAGATCGCCATCGCGAGTCGAGCTGCGCATCGCCTGATCCCACCAGGAATTTGTGCAATTCCCTGCTATAGATGGTTGTCAAAGGGCACAGTGACGCTCGCGATCGGGCGTGAGACACTGACATCCGGATCATGCTGGACTCAGCGGGAGGTGACCGCGACGAGCGGTGTCGGCGTGACCGAGACCGTCGCCGTGCACGTCGAGGGACTCACCAAGTCCTACGGAGACGTGCGGGCCGTCAGCGGAATCGACTTTGACATCCCTCGGGGTGAGGTCTTCGCCCTGCTCGGGCCGAACGGCGCCGGGAAGACCACTACCGTCGAGATCCTTGAGGGATACCGCAAGCGTGACGGGGGCGACGTCTTGGTGCTCGGCCACGACCCCGGGAAGGGCGAGCGGGAGCTGAAGAAGCGCATCGGGATCGTGTTGCAGTCGACCGGCATCGATCCGTACCTCACGGTGTCAGAGACGATCGCGATGTTCAGCGGCTACTACCCCCAGCCACGGCCGGTCGACGAGGTGATCGAACTCGTCGGGCTGTCGGCCAAGCGTGCCGCGCGGGTACTAAAGCTCTCCGGCGGCCAGCAGCGTCGCCTCGACGTGGCGATCGCCTTGGCCGGGGATCCGGAGTTGCTGTTCCTCGACGAGCCCACCACGGGGTTCGACCCCGCCGCTCGCCGGGGAGCGTGGGAGGTGCTGAAGAACCTCGCCGCCCTCGGCAAGACCATCCTGCTCACGACCCACTACATGGACGAGGCCCAACACCTGGCCGACCGGGTCGCGATCATCGCCGCCGGCCAGATCGTCGCCGAGGGCACGCCCGACACGCTGGCGGGACGCGACGTGGCGAAGACGCGTGTCCGGTTCCACCTGTCGCGACCGAGGATCCGATCCGCATGCTCCACCGCCTCTTCGGGTGGGCGATCGACAACGGAGTCGAGTTGGACGGACTCGAGGTCACTCGGCCGTCGCTGGAGGACGTCTATCTCCAGCTGACCGGAGGGCAGAGCGGTGGGGAGCCGGCAGCGCCACAGCCGGTCGGGCGTGGAGGAAGGAGGCAGCCGTGAGCACGCCCGAGTTGACCCTGCGCCAGGTCGGCTACACCAACAAGGCGTTCTGGCGGAATCCGGCCTCGGCGTTCTTCACCTTCGCGTTCCCGCTGATGTTCCTGGTGATCTTCACGGCCCTCCTCGGCGACGGCCAGGTCCTGATAGGGGGCAGGCAGATCTCCCAGGCGACGTACTACGTGGCTGCCATGACGGCGTTCGCGGTGATCACGGCCTGCTACACCAACATCGCCATCAGCGTGACCTTTCAGCGCGACGCGGGGGTTCTGAAGAGAATCCAGGGCACCCCGCTGTCCGGAGGTGGCTACCTGAGCGCGCGGGTGATCCACGCCATGCTGATCGCGATCCTGCTGGTCATCATCACCACGGCGTTCGGGAAGGCGTTCTACAGCGCGGCAGTCCCAACCGGAGTCACTCTTCTCAGGTCTATCGTGATGCTCGTGGTGGGATCGGCCAGCTTCTGCGCCCTTGGACTCGCGATCACCGCGATCATTCCGAACGCGGACGCGTCGCCGGCGCTGGTGAACGCCTCGATCCTGCCACTGCTGTTCCTGTCTGGCATCTTCATCCCGCTGGGGGACAACGCGCCAGCATGGATCAGATGGATCGGTCGGGTCTTCCCGGTGAAGCACTTCGCGGACGGGATGCAGGCCGGCTTCCTCGGAACGGCATTTCGCTGGAGCGATGTGCTGGTGGTCGCCGGGTGGGGGCTGGCGGGCTTGTTGCTGGCGGTGCGATTCTTCAGATGGGAGCCCAGCCAGTAGGCCGGCGCCGGTGGCAGGGCGCACCGGTCGCATCCAGGCACCCTCCCACCCGTCGCGACCGCCGGGGCGCCACGACCACCTTGAAGATCGCTGCGGCCAGCGCATGGGAAACACCATCAGCAGAGCGTTCGCCTCACCGCCTGACCATCAACGGCGGCTTCACCATCGACAATGCCCGCTACCGCAATCTCAACCAGCAGGCCAGACGCCGCCCGGGTGACCGGACTCGGCCTCCCCAGCATGCGGGCCTCCCTGGAGGACCGGCTGGTCACCCACGCGTGCACCCTCGCGGAGGTGGTGAGCGAGCTTGGCGCCGCTCCTGCCACCCTGCGGCGCCTGCTGGACCGTTCTCCCAGTCCTCGCCGCGCCCCTCTCGCTCCGCGCATCCCATCGGCAGCCCCAACAGCGCCTCCTGTTCCGCTACGCGCTCGCGCAGGGGTCGTGCCGCGGCGGGCAGCTACAGCCCGCTCGGGCGCAGGTGAAAACGATGCAGGTTGGACACCGGCCGGTGGGCCAGACCCGCCGGGCCGGCGGCCATGGCGCGGAGCAGGTTCAGAGTGATTCGGCGCACCGCGGCGGCAGTCCTCGGGTGGCTCCGCCCGGCCGCGCAGACCCGGTCGAGCTGACAGATCCAGCTCGAGGTGCCAGTGTCGAGCACACCGGCGCCGCTTGCCGTGGTGTACCAGGTAACATCCGAGAAGCTTGCGTGGAAGCGGCAGCGCAGCGGCGAGTGCAGCAGCAGCTCGACACCGCGCGGGGTCGCCACCCCGGTCATGACCCGGTCATACTCCGGGCCGACCAGGCCCGGGAGCACCGAGCCGGCCCGTAGCCCAGTGCCGGCGAGCAGCCAGGACCCGGGCTCGACAACCACCCCGTCCGCCCTGGCCGGGTTGCATTCGTACTGCTCGCCCAGCAGCATGCTCTCGGGCCGGCGCAGCGGCGGCTCGCTCCAGTCGGTGGTGACCTCGCTCCGGTCGGTGTCGTAGACAGGGTCGGCGCGGGCAGGAGACTTGTAGTTGACCTCGTGACGGTCGGGGCCAAGCCGCGACGGCTCCAGGCGGATGTGCCGGAAGACCGCGTTCGCGCCGAGGAAGGCCAGATTGACCCCGTGGTCGCGGGCCCGCTCGGCGCCGCCGCGCATCGCCGTCGACCAGTACTCGTCGTGCCCGAGCGAGACCAGCCCGCGGTGGCGTAACAGCCACTGCGGGTGGCGGTGCAGGTCCACGTCGGTCCAGTAGGTGACGTCGAGCCCTTCCCGCTCGGCCAGGCTGATCAGCGGCAACTCGTTGCCGAAGAAGTCGGCGGCGCCCATGCCGGTGGCATAGGGCCGGTCAAAGGAGACCACCCGCGAGCGGTGGGCGTCGTCGGCGGGTCCACCCCGGCCCCAGTAGAGGTTGCGGCCACCCCAGTCGTTGTAGGCCTGCCAGGTGGTGACGGCGTTCATCAGCACCAGCGCCGCGCTGGAGGAGCGATCGGTCACGGTGAGCGGCACGTAGCGCTCGGCGCCAGAGGCCGCGACCAGCTTCAGCAGGTACGCGCCGGGCGGCCAGCCAGAGCCGACGCGGATCCGCAACGACGGCTGCCAGCGGGCCTCGATCATGTTGGTGGTAGGGTCCGTCACCGGACTGGCCTGGCGCCGGCCGGGGAGGTGGCCGGAGCGCCACACCAGCCGGCCGCGCCGCCCACCGTACCAGCCCATGCGGTACGCCTCGACCCGGAACCAGCGCGCCCGGGTGGACACGTACAGCCGCACGGTCACGCCGGCCTCGGCGCTCACCCGGTCGGCGTAGCCCTCGATCGCATGCGGCGAGCCCGACCTGCCGATATGCCAGGCAGTCGTGCCCGCCCGGCGGTTCTCGCCGGCGATCCAACCCGCCGTGCCGACCCGCACGCCGCCGGGACGGGCGGCCGCCGCGCGCTGCCCACTCGCCGCCCTACCCAGCGCTCTGCCTGCGCCAGGCCCATGGGTTGTGACGACGCCGGCTGCGGCCAGCCCGAGCGCGCCGAGCAACGTCACGGCCATCACAACCCACCGCCTGGCCCGGCATACATTCCAGGACATCCCATCCCTCTCTAGCCGCGGGGAGTATATCCGCCAAGGAAGAAGAAAGGGAGGCCACGCGACATCCCCATGGAGGGCGACGGGACACGGCCGCAACACGGCCGTCTGCGGCACAACAGAGGCACGGCATCGCTCGGTTCGCTTGAGTGCCCCTGACATGCTGCTCTGGCAGCTGCTCCGGCGGCACGAAGCAGACCAGAGGTACAACCGCCCACTTCGTGCGTCTGGCGGCCAAGGTCACGCTGCCGCCAAAGAACCGGCGCAATCGCCAGTAGAACCGCGTACCAGGACTCACCACAGCCGCTGCCTCAAGACCCGCCTTCTCCATTCGAACCTGGCTCCAGGGTCTACCCTCGCACGCGTGATGCGGCGCGACGCAGGCCGACAGCGCCGGGCAGGAGTCAGTCCACAGAGCTGGTCATGCCCGGTACTACGAGTTCTACGCCGAGCATGCCGTTGGGCCGGTCGTGCTGTTCGAGGTGGATGACGTGGAGGACGCCAGGGCCGAGCTGGAGGCCGCCGGGATCGAGCTGGTCGGGCCGACAGAGGCTGACAGCGCCTGGTCGTGGATGCATGCCCGCGCACCGGACGGCAACCTGTACGCCTTCGCGAGCCGCTGGGCGGCCGAGTGAGCTTGCCAGCGTCCCGGCCTCACCGTGGGTGCTCCGGGCGACGGATCGGCGCCAAGGCAGCCAGGGTGCTCAGGGCTGTCAAGGCATGGACATCCCCCTTATCGCCGAGGCGGCCTTCCTACTGGTGGCGTTCGGGGTGCTGCTGGACACCTTCGTGGTCCGCTCGGTGCTGGTCACCGCGCTGAACCTCGACGTCGGCCGCTGGATCTGGTGGCCGAGCGGCCTGTACCGCAAGCACGACGTCGACTTCGACGAACTCGAAGACCAAGCGGCGGCGCTCGTCGCCCGCTGAGTACACAACGCTGCGGGGGGCCTTGTGCCCCCCGCAGCCGTCACGTGCAAGCAGCAGGAGGCGGAGAAGACGTCGCCGCCACCGCGAGTTCGCCGAACCGCCGCCGATGGTAGCCTCAGAGCGAACTGCCATGGACGTCTACCCCTCGCTCACGTACCAAGATCTCGAGGCCGCGCTCGCCTTTCTCCAGAGAGGCTTTGGCCTGGAGCCGGTGATCCTCGGCACCGACGAGCACGGAGCGATTCGCTATGCTGCCCTGCGGCACGGCGAGGGGATGATCCTGCTCCAGCCCGACCTACCCGAGCAGCTACACGGAAGCCATGTCGGCCAGGGATGGGTCTACGTCGCCGTCGCCGACCCCGACGTTCACTTCCAACGCGCCAAGGCCGCCGGGGTCGAAGTGCTGGGAGATCCTCACGACGCGATGGGAGGCACGATGCGCGGCTACAGCGCACGCGACCTCGAGGGGAACCTTTGGAGCTTCGGCACCGATCGGCCCGGCCGATAGTCTAGGTGCGCTTCACGACGCGATATTGCAGGTGCGTGGCTGTTGCCCCCTTGACCACCCGGAGTATCTGCAGCTGGATATGATCATCGCCGAGGTTGTCGAACAAGCGGGTCCCGGCGCCGAACAGCACCGGCACCAGGTGCACGTGCAGCTCGTCGACCTGGCCGGCGCGCAGGAGCTGCTGGCCGATGTCGACGCCCATGATGTCGACGTCCTTCTCACCGGCGGCGGCTCTTGCTTGTCGGAGGGCTTCCTCGAGACTGTCGACGAAGGTGTACACGCCTCCCGCCGGGACCTGCGCAGGCGCGCTGTGCGAGACGACGAACAGCGGAGTGCGGGCGGCGCCGCTGGGTCCGTCCGGGCCCCACCAGGGCACCGACAGGTCGTAGGTGCGCCTGCCGGCGATCGTCGCCCCCACCCTGCGCGTCGATTCGGCCAGGACCTCGGCGCTGCGCTGGTCGCCGGTGCCCAGCGCCCACTGGTGCAGCTGCTGGCCGCCGTCGCCCATCGGCTCCTCGGGCCGGACGCCCGACGCGGTCGCGTAGCCATCCAGCGACATGCTCATGTCGAAGATCACCTTGGTCATCTGCCTTCTCCTTGGTTGCGATCCGACCGGGAACGCCCGGCTGGTAGCCGTGGCGCTCGCTCATCACCTCTCCGCTGCGGTCGTGGCATGGTGTACTCGTCTTACCGGCATCGTCGTCAGGCCGAAGTCGGCGGTGGCCCCTGCTACCTCGAGGTCTTCTGGTCCGGCCGCTGCACGCGGTAGATGAGATGGGTAACGCTGGTGCCCTTGATGACGCTCGGTCCCTCCAGCGCGACTGGCGTGTTCGATAGGTTGTCGAAGAAGCGGATGCCCTCGCCGAGCAGCACGGGCACCAGGTCGACGCGTACTTCGTCCAGCAGGCCGAGGTCCAGGCACTGCTGGGCGATGTTGGGCCCGCCGACCTCGACCCACCTCGCCCCGGCGGTGGCCTTGGCCTGCGCGACCGCACGCTCGACTCCGTCGGTGACGAACCTGAACGGCGCGTCCTCGCGCGGCCAGCCTTGGGGGACGGAGTGGGTGACCACGAACACCGGCACCCCCCACGGATGGGTCCCGCTCCAGCCGCCCGCGACGTCGAACAGCCGCCGCCCGGTGACGACCGCGCCGGCCTGCTCGATCGCCTCGCGCAGGTATTGCGCGCTGGCTTGCGAGGTTCGGAAGGTCAGCTGGGGGTTGGCGGTGGGAACCGCGACCTCCCCGTTTGCGTACCAGTCGAACAGCGGCCCGACCTGGTCGGCGGGATCGGCGATGAAGCCGTCCAGTGACATCGACAGCGCCGCGATCACGGTGGCCATGGGCTCCTCCTGCATTCGGTCTCCTGGTTGGGGTTGTGGTTGTCCACTGTCGGGCTGGCTGCTGCGGCGGGTGCGGGTCAGACCCGCACCCGCTCGGCGGCCTGCTGGGCCTGGACCTCGGCGGCGGTGTCGTGGAGCTGGGCAGCAGCTGGCCCATGCTCCCCCGGGCACGCCAGGCAGCCGCCACCGGTGCGGATCAGCTGGACGGCCTCCTTGGGCGGGACGGGCCCCGCGGGCTGGGCGACAGTGTCGGGCCCGGTGGCGACGGCCGGCTGGCCGGCGAGC
>WNFZ01007086.1_pt1 | contig 14014 bp, 18 predicted proteins | sample 5400081 | NCBI WGS metagenome assembly WNFZ01 (sample SAMN13153365, study PRJNA577476) | soil metagenome | isolation source: 80 cm soil or saprolite under grassland replicate 1 | place: USA:California | collected 2016-06-15
CAACTCATCGGCAAGAGTACGGCCTACGGGTCCGAGCGGACGTACTTTGTGCGCTGCGATCCTTACTCGTCTAGTGTCGGTCAGGCAAGCCGCAGCGTGCCGTTGTATCCGGCGACGAAAAAGGCCGCGCCTGCGAGGATGGAGAGCACGTGCGGCATGCACACGTGCACGCCAAGCCAGAAGAACCAGGTCCGCCACAGACTGCCGTAGTACCGCTCGATCGGCGCGGCGCGGAGTTCATCGTCGCGAGCTAACAGGGACGTTCTGACAAACGCGCTGGCATTGGACCAGCTCCAGTCGATCTGCGGTGTTGACTTCAGTGGGTCACCCGGTTCGAAACGCGCGGCTTCGATTTCACGCATGCGCGGGTAGTAGCGCATCTGGTGCCGCTTCATGGCCGCTTCGATAGCCCAGAACGCAACGCCGCTCACGCAGGCGATGAGAAAGGCCGTGTAGTTCTTCGCCTGGAACGCAGCTCCAAGTGCGACCAGCCCAACCGTAGCTCCCCACCCTTTGACGGTGAGCAGGTTCTTGTCGAAGTCCCTGACCACATCCAGCAGCGCGTAATACTCCCGAAGCAGGGCGTCGTCAGCTCCCGTGGAACTTGCCGAGACTATCGATGGCGCACTGGTTGCTTGATCGGCCATTCGAACCTGCGCCATGGTAATGCCTGCCGCGCGCGAAAGCCGCCGGTGTATGGGCTTGGGCTCGGGCTCGTCAGCGCCAGCGAGACCAGCCAATGACGATGGCGCAAATCTTCGATATTTAGATTGGCGCCAGCCGTGTCAACAGGTCCACAACCTCGTCAGACCCGCTCCCATTGGCGGCGCCCCAGATGATCTCAGCTGCCTCAACTGTCCATCCCACGGCGAAGACGCCCCTTTGCACCAGTTGCTGGGCGAGGCCTCACCGCCCGTCAGAATCATGCCGACAATGAGCCCGCCGTGGCGCGCAGCGCCTCGTCGACATTGCGGAACTCGGTCTTCGCCAGATGCTGCTTGTTGATAGGCAGGTATTCCGCCCGTTCGGGCGATTCCTCGTACTTTTTCAGCGCCTCATCGCTTTCGAACGTGCGGACCCAGATGAACTCGTTTTGCGGCCGATTGACCCACGCGCCGAGCACCCGAATGCCATACTTGGCGCTGGTCGGCACGATCCTTTCATTGAAGTGCTTCACCCATGAGTCCAACATCCCGCCGTTGACCGTGTAGATACGAACCTGCGTCACCATCGTGGCTATGTTGCCACAGGCGAGTCCGAGCTATTCACGGAAGCGTCGGCATCCGCTGTAGGCGCATCGTTGCTGCCGCATCCTGGTTGGAGTGGCGCGGCCGCGCGAGCAGTACCGGACTCCGTTCATTGGCAAAAGCAGTCCGGTGCACTTCTGGTGGGGCTCGTTCGACCTCGCGACGACACGGTACTCCGGGCGGCCGGCGCCCCAGCGGCAGCGGCTGCCCGAGCCCGCCGTTGTCGCGCACACTGATCCTTTCGCGGCGGGTGGACTGCCTATCCGAAGGTGCACTCGACTGCCACCTTGTCGAGTGCGCTAGCCAGAGTCAACAGCTCCACATCGGTGAGCCTGTTGACGAACGACTCCCGAACCTGGCGCAGATGCACGGGCACCGCCTCGGCGAGGCGAGCCACGCCTGCTTCGGTGAGCGCGACGACGACTCCGCGCCCGTCTGCGTCGCTATTCGTGCGCATCACCACGCCTTCAGCGACCAGCCGATCGATGCGACGGGTCATTCCGGATCGGGAGCTGTATGCCTGAGCGGCGAGCTCGCTCATGCGTAGCTCCCCGTCGGCCTCACCAAGTTGGGCCAGGACGTCGAAGTCGCCAAGGGTAAGCCCGATCTCGTCCACGAGATCCGTTGCGAGCTGGCGCATCAGGGTAGCGTGCGCTCGCAGGAGCGACTGCCAGGCACGCAGTCCGTGCTCGTTCGGGATCGCCTCGGTGACCAGGCGGTCGAGGAGCGCGGCAACGCCGGCTTGACCTTGACTAAATTGTTGCACGTGCAATCAGTCTACAGCTAAGGTGATTGCGGTTGCAACTACATACCCATCGTGGCGCACGGCCAAGCGCCGCGGAGTTGGGACGCTTCATGTCTACCGTTACCGAATCAACAATTACGCCCACCGTCCAGAGCTGGTCGGTGTGGCACATCGACCCGCGCCACAGCCTGGCCGAGTTCAGCGTCCGTCACATGATGCTCTCGAAGGTGCGAGGTCGCTTCACCGGCGTATCCGGCACCATCGTGGATGCCGCCGAGGACCCCAAGCTCTCGTCGGTCAAGGCGGCAATCGACGTGACGACACTGGTCACCGGCGATCCGCAGCGAGATGAGCATCTTCGATCGCCGGATTTCTTCGACGTCGCGAATCACCCTTCGATCACCTTCGAGAGCCGCCGTGTTTCAGGCTCGCGCGAGCACTTCAAGGTCACGGGCGATCTCACCATCCGTGGGCAGACGCGCGAGGTCACGCTTGATGTCACGTTCAACGGGATTGGAACCGATCCAATGGGTCGGTCTGTTGCGGGCTTCACCGTTGAGACAGAAATCAATCGCAAAGACTTCGGCCTGAACTGGAATATGGCCCTCGAGGCCGGCGGTTTCCTGGTTGGCGATAACGCCAAGATCGAGATCGAGGTGGAGGCTGTCAAGGAGGAGCCGGCGACTGTCGCCGGCTGAAGGAAACCCCAGATGGAAATCGGAATCGATAGTTTCGCCGCCCGCTTCGACGATATTGGACTCGCGGCGAGGCCGGTCGATCGCATGCGCGAGTTGCTCGAACGCATCGAACAGGCGGACCAGGTTGGCCTGGACGTCTTCGGCATCGGCGAGCACCACAAACGCGAGTTTCTCGACTCAGCCCCACCGGTCATCCTGGGCGCGGCGGCAGCGCGAACACGACGCATCCGGTTGACGAGCGCTGTGACCGTGCTAAGCGCTGCGGATCCGGTGCGGTTGTTCCAGCAGTTCGCGACATTGGATCTGGTTTCACAAGGCCGAGCGGAGATGGTGGTCGGGCGCGGCTCTTCGATTGAAGCGTTCCCGCTCTTTGGCTACGACCTGAAGGACTATGACGCGCTATTCGCGGAGAAGCTGGACCTCCTGCTGAACGTGCGCGCGAACGAGCATGTCACCTGGTCGGGTGAGTTCCGGGCCCAACTGACCGGGCAGGGCGTCTATCCGCGACCAGTCCAGGATCAGATGCCCATCTGGCTGGGCGTCGGGGGCACACCACATTCGTTTGCGCGCGCCGGCGTGCTCGGACTGCCGCTCATGGTCGCGATCATCGGCGGCGACCCACGTCGGTTCCGCCCGCTCGTCGATCTTTACCATGAGGCAGGTCGACGCGCCGGCCATCCGCCCGAGCAGCTGAAGGTTGGCGTGCACGCCCTTGGGTACATCGCGCCCACTACGGAGCAGGCCATCGAGGAGTTCTATCCCGGGTACATGGAAGGCATGAACAAAGCCGGACAGGAACGCGGCTGGGGCCCAGTTACCCGCGCCCACTTCGATGCACAGGTCGGCCCGCGTGGCGCCCTGATCGTGGGCGGCCCTGATGACGTGATCGACAAAATCCGAGACTACGACGCGGTGCTGGGCGGCATCTCGCGACTGACGTTCCAAATGGACCTGGCCGCGCTTCCGCACGCCACGCTGATGCGCTCCATTGAGCTTCTCGGCAACCGCGTCGCACCGTCTCTTCAGGGACTGAGCGCTGCGGCCTAGCTTGCATGCTGTCTCAACGACCTGACCCCCATGGAGCGAGGTGATACCAATGGAAGCGACAGGCCCATGAGCGACTATCTGGCGGTCCCCGTAAGTCACAGTGACCACGCGCTTGGAGTGGCCGATGCGCCCGTCACGTTGGTCGAGTACGGCGACTTCGAATGTCCGTTCTGCGGGCGCTCGTACCCGGCCGTGAAGGCGCTTCGTCTGTTTTACGGCGAGCAGTTGCGGTTCGTGTTCCGCCACTTTCCACGCCCAGAACATCCACACGCTCGCGCTGCAGCGGAGGCGGCGGAGGCGGCGGCGGCGCAGGGTGAGTCGTTCTTTTGGCAGACCCACGATTGGCTGTTCGAACACCAACAGACGCTCGAGACATCGGACTTGCTTGCGTACGCGAGCGGGGCGGGCCTGGATGCGGTGCGCTTCCGCAATGATCTCGACCAGCACCTCTACCGCGAGCGCGTCCACCTCGATATCGAGAGTGGCGTCGGTAGCGGCGTACATGGGACGCCGACCTTCTTTGTGAACGGCTTGAAGCACGAGGGGCCCGACACGTACGACGACTTACGTGCGGCCGTCGAGAGCCGGTTGTCGCAAGGCGATGCACCCCTGGATGATCCCGTTGACGAAGCGTCACGCGAATCGTTTCCATCGAGCGACCCGCCAGCGTTCAGCGGCTCGCATGGCTGAGCAGGCCATATCAAGGATCTGGGTGGGACGATGCATCAGCATGAGCTAGGAGACACCGCCGAGCAGCGGCTCGCGTCGGATTTGCGGACGTTCTCGATCGCGGGCATCGAGCGGGTCGGCTGGGGCTGGCGCCAGCACCAGGGGCAGGCCGAGATCTTTCTGGCGGCGGAACGGTCGGCTCTGCACGCGATCGAGCAGACCGACAGAGGTCCCGCATGGGAAGAGCTGCGGCGCAAGCTGCGCGAGCTAATGGAAGGCAGTAACGCGCTGCTGTCCTGGAAGGAGGAGCACGGCCACGAAAGCCACACCGCCGAGCGGGCCGTGTACGGCGCGGCCCTGGCGCTGCTGGTTGGTGACCGCTTGCCGCACGAGCAGTATGTCGCGCTTGTCGGACCGCTTGCGGAGGCGCTGCCGTGGCTGCTCCCCGAGACGCCGCCGGCTGCACGTGGCAGCTAGGCGAAGCCCCGCGCGTGATTGTGTGCAGTTCAGCCGAGCCGAGACAGTCGGCCTCAGTCGTCTTTTCGCTGCACGAACTTTTCGTCGCCAGGGGCTGGCGGCTTCGGTACACGCTCCGACGCCGGCGCATAGACAGGCTCAGAGATGCCTTTGTCGTGTGCGGCTGCCTCGCGCTCCTCACGAGTCAACGGCCTGGCCTCACCAAGCGATATCCCCTCCTCGAGCGCTTCGCGGACCTCATCGTGGCCGCGATCGTCTGGGCGCAGCTCGCCCAGCGGACGGTCCTGCTTCTCGCGGCGCGGCTCCTCAGTACTCATACTGTTTTCCTTTCGTGATCAGTCTAAACCTGCCATGCCCGACGGCTTGCTTGTTTGCGCAGTTAGCCGTAGCGATACGCAGCTAACGCGCGTAGTCAGCCCTAGGGCCGAGCGCTCGATCGGACGTAACGTGTGGGGCATCGACCTCGGTCCAAGGGAGAACGCGATGGCAACTACGACAGAATCCCGATCAGGGACTGACCGCGAGGAGCAGATCGATCAGGAGCAAGTCGACCGCGCAAACGCGACGGGCCGCATGCCCATTGTGTTCGTACACGGGCTATGGCTGCTGCCGTCCAGCTGGGATCGTTGGGCGGCCATGTTCGAGGACGCTGGCTACGTGGCGCTTTCGCCCGGTTGGCCAGATGACCCCCAGACGGTGGAGGAAGCTGCGGCGCACCCTGAAGCGTTCGCGAACAAGACCGTCGGTGGCGTCGCCGACCATCTAGCGGCGGTCATTGGCAAGCTGAACCGAAAGCCAGCGATTATCGGGCACTCGTTTGGCGGGCTGCTGACGCAGATCTTGGCCGGCCGTGGCCTCTCGGCTGCTTCGGTGGCCATCGACCCCGCGCCGTTCCGCGGCGTGTTGCCGTTGCCCATCTCGGCGCTGCGCTCGGCATTGCCGGTCTTGCGCAATCCGGCTAACCGCATGCGCGCGGTGCCACTCACGTATGAGCAGTTCCGCTTCTCGTTTGCGAACGCGGTGAGCGAAGAGGAAGCTCACAGGCTGTACGAGCAATACGCGGTGCCAGCGTCCGGAGCACCGATCTTCCAGGCAGCGACCGCGAACTTCAATCCGTGGACCGAAGCCAAAGTCGACACCAGGAATCCTGAGCGTGGACCGCTGCTGATCATCTCGGGCGAGAAGGACCACACCGTTCCGTGGGCAATCGCCAACGCCAGTTACAAGCGGCAGAAGCGGAACCCGGGCGTAACCGAAATCGTTAAAGCTCCGGGCCGAGGCCATTCACTCACGATCGACGATGGCTGGCGTGAGGTCGCCGACATCGCGCTAGCGTTTATCAGGCGATTCGTGTGACGCGCCCCAGGTCGCGCGCGCCTAATGCGCCTTGAGCTGCGCCAGCATGAGCTCCAGGTCGCGCCGGATTACGCGCGGCCCGACGATGCCGACCAGGGTGACCAGGATGCGGCCGCGGAGGTTCTTGCCCAGGCGGTGGACGGTGCATGTGACTTCGGTGCCGCCGCCTGGCGTAGGGCGCAGCTCGTATTGCCAGAAGCTGCCTGGCGCGAGCACGTTGGAGTCGATCAGGGTGGTGCGTACCAGGTTTGGCTGCGACCAGTCATAACGCGAGCGCTCCCAGAAGCTGCCAGCTTTGCTGACGCCTTCGGTCACGTCTACCCAGGTCTCGCCCTGCGCGTGTACGCGGTACGACGTCGGGTCGAGGTTGCGCCATACCTGGGGCCGCCGCGCGCCGAAGTCGGTCAACGCTGCCGCGATGTCACTGCAGCTGGCAGGCGAACTGACCGTAAACCGGATGGTCGGCATCTAGCCGGTGAGCAGGCTAGCGCATTTCGGAAATGAGCTCAGTTGCCTACAGCGGCCGCCAATTCATTCCACGCCAGCTCCGCTTCGCGGAAGCGCACATAGAAGGACTGCAAGGCATTCGTCATCTGGTCGAGTGACTCATGCGCAGCCGCCGTAGCACCAGTTTCGATCGCCTGGGTAAGCGTTGAGGCGCTGGTTTGTTGTGCCGCCAGGTTCGCCTGGGCCGCGGAAGCCAGCGCTTCGCTAGCCGCGAGATGCCGCGCTACGAGCGTCTCGGGCGGCGCGGAGGAACGGTCCTGTGTCGCGACACCGTAGCGATACGGCAGGCGCGTGCCGCCCGCGCGGTCCCACTGCGTATGCGTTGGCTCCAGGTGCGGCGTCACCGACAGGTACAGCGTCATCGGCTCGTCGCCGACGGTCCGCAGCGCGTGCCACTCACCGGCGCGGGCGACACACATCTGCAGGGGGCCCAGGACCGCCGATTCGCCGCCGATCGTGAACTCGGCCTGGCCAGCAAGCACAACAAACATCTCGTGCCCGACGTCGTGGGTGTGGCCTTCGCTCACCTGGCCGGGCTCGAAGCGCATGATGCGCGAGCGGATCTCGGGCGTGATGAACAGGTTGCGGATGTCAGTGCGCGCATCAAAGACTTCCAGAGCCACTGGCGGTCCTCACAATCTCACCCACGAGGCGGATGTCGTCGATCGCCTCGCGACCTGGCGTTGATGGCGGCTGGCCGGTACGAATGCAGTCGCCGAAGTGCTGCAGCTCGAGCTTGAACGGATTGTCGTGCCACGCGTATTCACGTCGCCAGGGCGTGCCGTCCGCATCCATGCCCTGCCACGCGACATGGGACGGCAGGCCGCGTGAAAAACCAGTCGGAAATGACACCAGGACTCGCTCGCGCGAGCCATACACTTCGAGCGTCTCGCGGAAGTCCCAGAGCTCGGGCAGATCGACCCACGACGCTACTGCGCGCCGCTCCTCGCCGTAGTCCAGGGTGGTGGTGACGGCGCGACCGTCGAGCCAGATCTCGGCGCTGAGCACTCGCCGCGGGGCGCCAAACAGCCCGTGCAAGTTGCCGATGTCGTGAATCATGCTGCCCAGGATGAGGTTGTATGCCCTGACTCGCGCCTCCGATGGTTGAGGATCGTCGAGCGCCTCGGCCAACAACGCGGCTTGTTCCGCCCGTGAGGCTTCGACGACGTCGCTGGGAACGTCATCGAAGCGACGCACCTTGAACTCCGCCGTGTGCAACGCATTATCTGGGTGCAAATGATTGACCTGGATGAACCGCACGTCGGTCATCTCGCGCACACGGGCACGGGCGAAGTGATACGCCGGCTCGTGACGCTTCATGTACGCCACCATCAGCAGCACGCCGGCGCGATCCGCGGCGCCGACCATGGCTTCGGCCTCGCGAACGGTCGTGCACATCGGCTTTTCGACCAGGACGTGCTTGCCGGCCTCGGCGGCGGCGATGCTCGGCGCTGCATGCGAGCTGGATGGACAGACGATGACTCCGTCAATGTCGCTCCGCACGAGGTCGTGGTAATCGAGGAAGCGCCGCTCGGGCCGTACCTGGTACTCGTCGCCTACGACGTCGAGCAGTCGGGGCGAGACGTCGCACAGTCCGCCGATCTCGAAGTCGGCGTCGAGCTCGCGCAGGTGCGGAAGATGCTGGACCTGGGCGATCGAGCCGCAGCCGATGACACCAATCTTTAACCGCGCGCGGGGCCTACTCAGACGTCTGCGCTCCCACGCGGCCGCGCAGCTTGGGGTCCACGAAGTCCCGCACGGCATCGCCGAACAGGTTGGCGGCCAGGACCGTCAGCGTCAGCGCCACACCCGGATATACCACCAGCCACCAGCGCGGTCTGAACGACTCGGCCAGGACGCCGCCGAGCATGTTGCCCCACGTTGCCGTCGGCGGCGGAACGCCAATGCCGAGGAAGCTCAGCGCTGCCTCGGTCGTGATTGCCACGCCGATATTGGCCGACACGATGACCAGGAATGGTGCAACGCACTGCGGCAGGATGTGCAGCGCCATCACGCGCACGTTGGACGAGCCGAGCCCACGGGCGGCCTCGACGAACGCCAGGTTGCGCACCGACAACACGACCGAGCGTATGACCCGCGTCGCGAGCGGCACACGGGTGACGGCGATGGCGATGATGACAGTGGAGAGCCCGGCGCCCAGTCCAACGAGCAGCAGCATCGCCAGAATCAACCCTGGAAAGGACAGCAGCGTATCGAGCACGCGCTGGCTAATGAGGTCGAATCGGCCGCCATAGAAGCCACTCGCGATGCCCCAGAACAGGCCGATCGAGTCGCCGATGAGCACCGATACCAGCGCCACGAACAGCGAAACGCGCGCGCCGTAGATCATGCGACTCAGCGTGTCGCGTCCGAGCTGGTCGGCGCCAAAGATGTGCTCGGCGGTGGGTGGCGAGCGTGAGACGCTGTAATCCGCGACCACCGGATCGTATGGCGCGAGCTGCTCGGCGAAGACGGCCACGCCGATCAGCAGCAACAGGAACACCGCGGCGATCGTGCCCAGGGGCGATGAGCGAACGAAACGCACGAGCGGACCAAGGCGAGGCGCGTGTGTTTCGGCCCGCTCGGGCCAGGCGATAGGTTTGTCGGCTGCCGCAAGCGCCATGGCTCAGCCGTACGCGATGCGCGGGTCGAGAAACCCGTACGTCAGATCGATCAGCAGGTTGATCAGGGTAAACACTACGCCGTACAGCAGGACCAGATTCTGTATCAGCATCCAGTCACGTTCGCCAAAGCCCATGACCAGTAGCGTGCCGAGACCCGGTACGCCAAACGCGCGCTCGACGGCGACAGATCCACCCAGCAACCCGCCCAGCGCCAGGCCGGAGATGGTTACAACGGGCAATAGAGCATTGCGCAATACGTGGCGGATAATGACCAGCCTCTCGCGCAAACCCTTGGCGCGCGCGGTTCGCACGTAGTCCTCGTGCATGACTTCGAGCGTTGCCGAGCGGGTCATGCGCGCGGTCAGCGCGGCGACGCCCAGTCCCAGAACTATCGCTGGCCCGAGCGTCATTTCGAGATTGCGCCGTGGATCCTCCCACAGGTAGACGATGGTCAAAGATGGACGCCAGTTGAAGATCAAGACGCCGCCCAGGACGATCAACAGCCCGACCCAGAACGACGGCACCGCCACGAAGAAGATGACAAACATGCGCGAGACATAGTCAGGCCAGCGATTGCGTTTGACCGCGCTGAGAATACCGACAGGCAAGCCGATCAGCCATGAGAGGACGATGGCCATCAGCGCAATCTCAGCGGTGATCGGCGCTCGCCGCAGGACCTGGTCGCGGATGGGACGTCCCCCATCCACGACAGATACTGCTCGTGATACGGCTTGTCGAGTCCCAGGCTGTGGCGGACCGCGTTGATCTCTTCCTCGCTCAGCGCGTAGTTGACGCCGCTTTCAGCGGTGATCAGCGCGATGGGGTCGCCTGGAATCACGCGCATCGCGATGAAGATCAGCACCGTTACGCCGAAGAGCGTGGGTAGGCTCGCCACTACGCGCCGGAGCAGGTAGGTGTGCACTCAGGTGTCATCCTGAGCGAAGCGAAGGATCTCGTTGCTCAACCGAGATCCTTCGGCTCGCAGGCTCGCCTCAGGATGACGCTTCGCGTCACTTATCGAGCCATGCAGTCTCGTTCCGGCCCCACTCAACGTGCACCCGCTTGTCGAGCGATAGGCCCTTGACATAGTTGCGCCACATCGGCGAGTGCGCAGTGAAGCCGGTGACGTAGAACGGCGCGTCCTGGTCGAGCAGGTCCATGCCCTTCTTGAACAGATCGTCCAGTTTGGCCGAGTCCGAGGTGTTGTTGATCTCGTCGAGTAGCTTGTCGAACTCCGGGTTGCTGTATTTCGACCAGTTCTGTGAGGCGCCCGACTTGAAGTACAGGTTCCACGCCGGCGTGTAGTCCATGACTGGCGAGAAGAACTGCGTCTCGACAAGGAAGTCGAAGCTGCCGTTCTTGTATTCCTCGATAAGCAGCCCGCGCTCGATCAGCCGAATGTTGGTGCTGATGTTGAGATTGCGCTTCAACTCTTCGGCTACGGCCGGCGCCATGATCTCAGCTGCCCACGGCGCTGTGGCGGACACGAGCTCGAGTGGTCCGAGGCCGCTGCCGTAGCCGGCGTCGGCCATCAGCTTTTTGGCTTCGGCGAGATCCTGGGTCTTGTCCGTGCGGTAGGCCGGGAGCTTCATGATGTCGTCGAGCGCCAGTGAATGTGGCGAGGCGGTGTTCATCCAGCGGCCGACGAAGATCGGCTCCTGATCCTGATAGGCAGTGAAAATGTTCTGCCGACTGAGCGCCAGGCTGATGGCGCGGCGGACGCGCTTATCGTCGAGCCCTTTGCGCGTGTTATTCATATGGATGGTGTGCGCACCGGGGTTCGGGATCAGCGCCACCGCGATCTCGTTCTTGCGGCTCTCGCCCTCGCGCCACGTGTCGACTGACGCATTCCACGTCATGTCGGCCTGCCCGGTGAGCACCGCGGTCCCGCGATCGGTGAGCTGCGGCGTGTGCAGCATTTCGATGCCATCGAGATACGGCAGCTCGGGGTCCCAGTAGTTCGGGTTCTTGACGAACTCCCACTTCTCGCCCGACTTGTGGTCCTTGAACATGAAGGCGCCCGTGCCCGGCGCGATCACCTTGCGCAGGTCGCCGTTGTTCTCGTCGAGCGCCTTCTTGGGATAGATGATCATCGCCGTCGTGGTCAGCACCTCGAGGAAGTAGCTGGCAGGTCGGGAGAGGGTCATCCGCACCGTCTGCGCGTCGGACTTCTCGACGTTCTGCAGCATGTCGACCTGGCTACGCACGGTGATGGTCGTGCCTGGCGGCGGTGAGATGAAGCGCTGGAACGTGGCCACGACGTCGTCGGCGGTGAACGGACTACCGTCGTGCCACTTGACGCCGCTGCGCAGATGGAAGGTATACGTCTTGCCGTCGCTGGAGGTCTCCCACGATTCGGCCAGGTCGGGGATGAGCTGCCTGAAGCCGCTGGGGATGTCCTTGCGGACGAGGTTGTTGTAGAGCTGCGTGAGTGGGTGTGCCGTGGCACCCTGATGCAAGTCGAAGTGCGCGGTCGTGACGGTCCCGCCGGCGATCTTGAGGATGCCGCCGCGTTTCGGCGGGCCTTCGACGGGCCGCATCAACCCAGGCTTCGCGGCCGCGGCCGCCGTGGTCGGCGCGGCAGCGGCGGTCGGTTTGGCCGCTGCTGGCGCGGCGGTGCCTGCCGGCGGTGCCGCGGTCGGCTTGGCTGCCTGCGCGGCAGCCGGCGTTGCTGCCAGGGTCGGCGCCGCCTGAGGCGCCGCTGTCGCAGCCGGCGGCGCGGCCGGGGCAGGGGCGCAGGCTGCGAGCAGCGAGCCCACGCCTAGCACGCCCGACATGAGTTTCAGCAGTGAGCGACGGCTGACGGTCCGACCGGGATAGGAGTCTGGCATGCTGACTCGCCCCCTTCCATGAGCGCGTGCCCCCGCGCGCGCAGCGCACGGTATCAGCCCAGTACGGCGACGTAAAGGCGACTACTCGAGCGCCGCGTTACCCCCGCCCTTCTGGACGAGCTCGGCGATCTCGGCGTCGCTGAAGCCTGCGATCCGCAAAGACAGCACATTAATAGGTATTGGGCCTTCGGCTAAGGGGACGTTCGCCCCGTTCTCCGAATCACCAATCGCGGCCTTGACCAGCGCCGCCACGTGCGAGTCGTGCACTTGCCGTTGCTGCTCGACCTCCTCAGCAAGCGCCTTCAGGTGCTCGGGATCGTCGTGCAGCAGCCACTTCACCCAGCGGTTGCCGATGGCGACGTGGCGCGTCTCGTCGGCCTGGATGAAGTCGAACATGACGGCGCCGGTCTCGTCGCCCAGCGCACGGAACGTGTCGCGGCTCTTGAGCAAGCCGTTCAGGCCGTTGAGCTCGCCGCGGCGGTGGAGGTCCTGCAGGCGATGCAGCAGGTCGAGCTGGATGCGGTAGCCGAAGTTGCCCGGCACCACCGGGTACATGCCCAGCCGGCCACCCAGATCCTCGAGGTGCTTCTTCGTCTCCTCGGAGTGGCGGATCTCGTCCCAGACGACACGCGCCATATCGATATGAAAATCCCACGGCATGTTGGGGAACTCGTACGAGTTACGCCCCGAAAGCTCGGCGGCGTGCATTTCGTTGTCGAGCATGCCGTGCATGAGCCGCCGCGTTTTCTCCAGCCGGTCGTCGCCGGGCGGGGGCATCCGCTGCGCCTGGTCAGCCGGGCCCACCATCTGGAAACGCGGGTCGCGCTCGGCAAGTCGTACGGCGGGTGGCCTGCCACGGTCGTCTTCGTCGGCGCGCGTTTCTGACTCGGCCACCAGCGTGCTGCTCGGCCGACGAGCCGCCAGCATCGACTCCAGCTCGACTAGCTCCGGCGGGTCATCGTCCTCGGGCAGCACGCGCGGTGACATCGGTGTGCCGTGTGACAGGAGTCCGCCAGCGTGCGCGAGCATGACTTCGAGGTGAGCTTGAAATGCCACCGCGTCGCCCAGCGCCGAGGGCGCGTCGTCGCATACCGCCGAGATCGCGGCTTCGCCCCACGCGATCTGTTCACCCAGCTCAGCCACGATGGGGCGGAGTGTTCGAAGCGTCGGGGCATCGCACACCGGGTCGGTGGACGCGACGTGGAGCGCCATGGCGCTGACCAGTCGTGGCTTGGCCACCCGGTAGATGCCGACGAGGAACTGGAGCGGCGTGCTCGCCTGGTCGAGAGCATCGAGCACACGTTGCAGCTCGATGGGCAGGCGCCGATCGGCGTCGACCGGCACGCGCAGCTCGCCGGTGCGCACACGCAGGGCTTCAGCGGCCTGGGCATCCTGCCAGACATGACGCCCGAGCTCCAGCTTCAGCTCATATTCTGGGACCTTGGCCAACCAGCCGCCCAGCAGGCGCATCACGGCGAAGGTGACCATCTGATAGCGCACCACACGGCGTCCGCTCTCGCGGACGTCCATTTGACCGCCGAGTCGCCGCCGGTCGGGCGGAAGCAGCGGTAGAACGTCGCTGGCGCGGGCGCGATCCAACGTCTGGTTCACGGTGCGTAGGCTACGCCCGATCGGTAGGGATCCGAAAGTGCGACGCCGACCCGCGGCAGACGAGGCCACGAGCGACCCAGCCAGCGTCCCGTACATATCGAACGCAGGTGCCTCGGGACGGCTCATCTGGTACTGGCCAGTCTACCGAGCGCTCATGCGATCAGATACCGTTCGGATCGCCCTGCCAGCGCGCGACCGAAAG
>WNFZ01011618.1_pt1 | contig 14013 bp, 13 predicted proteins | sample 5400081 | NCBI WGS metagenome assembly WNFZ01 (sample SAMN13153365, study PRJNA577476) | soil metagenome | isolation source: 80 cm soil or saprolite under grassland replicate 1 | place: USA:California | collected 2016-06-15
AATTAGGTGGTTCTCCGATCGGCCCGAGCCGAACTGGACGCCTCTCGGCGAGGCACTCGCGGCGTGGGTCTGCACCGGGAGCGATTTCTGTTCCCGGCTCGCGGTCAGAAATCCCCGAAACGGCGCAATAACTCATCACACCATTGAGGTTGAGAGCGATGGCCCCGGCAAGAGCATCGCTGAGCCAGCAGGCACGGTCGGCAAGCAGCTGCAAAGACGCCTGAAACTCCATTTGCTCCGAATCGAGCAGGGACTTCGCTGGTTCAGGATCGGCAGGCGGAGTCAGAAGGGCTGTGGTGCCATCGAACATAGGCTAGCCGAAGTGTCGCAACCGCCATTTTGTCGTGTCAACAGAGAACCGCAGGAGCAATGACCGAAAGTCACTAGCCGAGCATTGCCAAGCTTCATTCGGGCGGGCGAGTGAGCTTCTTCTCCTCGGATTCACGCGGATGCACACGGATTTCACAGCACATGTCTGCTTGGCGGGGAACGACCCGCCTGAAATCGAACTACTTCAATGAATTTCAGGTTTTGATACTGATCCGCGTGCACCCGTGGAGGAGAAGTTGCCCCCGGCCTTGAATCTGCTGATTCCTTTATGCCGCCCAACGCAGCCATGCCCACCCAAGCACCAGAGTCCCGACCGTGATCGGCAGCCCCGCGCGAAAGTACTGGCGGAAGCCAATGTCCATCACGGGCTTGGCGGTTTCGATGACGATGATGTTGGCTACGCTCCCGGTGATGGTTAGATTTCCGGCCAGCGTCGATGCCATCGCCAGCAACAGCCATGCATTGTGCGGGTTCGGGAACGAAGGCACGAACGACTTCAGCAGCATAACCGCCGGCACGTTGCTCACCAGATTGCTGAGCGCGACGGCGGTGACAGTGAAAGCAGCAGGCGCATGCAGATTCACGTAACGTCCAGCTTGAAGAAACTGACCGGTGATACCTGCGTTTTCCGCGCCGCCCACGATCAGAAACAGCCCGATGAAGAACACCAGCAGGCCCCAGTCCACCTCTCCGTAGAGTCTGTGCGAGTCGGTGGTCCGGCTGATGAGAAGGGCTGCGGCACCAAGGGCTGCGGCGAGGGCAGGAGGCGCTCCCGCGAAAAACGCGATGATAACCGCAAGCATCACCAACATCGGCTTCCAAAGGGTGCCAAGCTGCAGTTCAGGAAGCTCTTTTTGCTGCCCGGAGAAGATCGAACACAGTTCACGCCGAAATAGCCAGTTTAGAACCAACCAATCCACGAACAGACCGGCGAGCGCGACGGGGCCAAGGTGCAACAAGAAGTCTCGGTAGGGAATCCCCGAATAGGAGCCGATCAGCATGTTCTGCGGATTCCCGGTGATGCTGGCGACGCTTCCAATATTTGACGCGGTCGCTACCGCCAGCAGATACGGCAGGTGTGGAAGACGCATTCTCTCGGTGAGCCTGAGGACAAATGGCACCATCACCAGGCAGACGATGTCGTTCACCAGGAATGCCGAGAGAATTCCCGAGGTGAAGATCACTGCGGGAAGAAACGATCCCGGCGGCAAGTGCTTAAGCACGGCCTCAGCAATCCACTCAAAGAAACCGGAAAGATGCAGGCCACCCACGATGACCATCATCGAGAAGAGCAGCACAACCGTTGGGAAATCAATCAGCCGCAAAGCCCCGCGGACTGGAACCATCCGGACGGCCACCATGGCGACGGCCCCTATGATCGCCGCACCGGGGCGGTCGATTTTGAGTCCCGGAAACTTTCCGAGCGCAAATACCAGGTAGCTGGCGCTGAAGATAACGTAAGCGGCAATGACGCTCGCGTCGGAGAAGGTATTCGGCGAGCACTCGCGAAGTCCTGAAAATGTAACTCTCCCAATTCGGAAAACAAGACAGGCGACCAACGTCTCTTCGCCCACACAGCACGCAAGCTCACCTGTTCCAAGTCCGATATACGAGTGGGGAGCCAATATGCATTCCCTTGGGAACCACAATTCCAGCCAGCCTTCCCGCCCTACCCAGATGGCCGAAGCGCTTCGCAACCTGCAGCACGCGGTTGCGCAATGCCACGACGCGATTTTTATTACAGACGCGTCAGGCCTTATCACCCGTGTGAACGCAGCCTTCGAACAGCTAACGGGCCACGCCGCTCTGCAGCTGATTGGCAAAGACCTGAGCCTGATTACCGAAGGCGGAGCGCAATCTTTGGAGTATCAACGCATCTGGCGCGAAGTTTTTGAGGACAAACAATATGCCGGACTGCTCCAGATAAGGAACGAATCCGGCGCGACAACGGCGATAGAGGTCGTCATTACTCCCGTGCGAGGCAGCCGCGGGCGCATCGTGAGCCTGGTAGGGACGTGCCACGCTATCACACAACCCGAACCGTCGAAAACGGGCATGCAGAGTGAGAGCGCATCCGATCCGAGTATCGCCAGGATGATCCACGACCTGAGGAACATGTTGCTGGTGATTGTGGCGCACGCCGACCTCGCGTGCGAATCGCTTGCACGCGAACACCCCTCGCGGCGGCACGTGGAGAATGTGAAGAGCGCCGCGCAAGGCGCTGCAGCTCTGGTGCACGAATTCACGCAGAGTGAAGCTTTGAATCACCTCAACCCTGGCAACGACTCCCAGCTCGAGAGTAATGCGCCATCCAGGAGAAGCCATGCGTCTCGTTTGCTGAAAGCTTCAGAGCCCGAACCCCACCCGGTCGTCGCCGACTCTGCAACCGTCTTGCTGGTTGAAGACGAATCTCTCATCCGGGAATCGAGTGTTGAATTCCTGATGGGCGCCGGCTTCAACGTGATTTCTGCTGCTAACGCGGAACAAGCGCTCCAAGAAGTACAGCGTCACCAGGGAAGCATCGAGCTGCTGATCAGTGATATCGTGCTTCCCAATATGACGGGCCTCGAACTGGCAGCCATGGTCACTTCTGCTCATCCGGAGACGAAGGTTCTTTATGTCTCAGGGCATCCACCGTCGAGGGTGCTGGCGGATTCCAGCGACGACCCTGAGTACTTTCTAGCAAAGCCGTTTTCTTTTCTCGCGCTGCAGAACAAGATCTACGAATTGTTGCAGCCAAAAAAACGGCCTCGCAGCGCCAGCGCGGGCCTGTAGCTGAGCCGCTCTCGTATAATGACTTCCCAGCATGGTCGTTTCCGGATCGCACAGCGATGTCGCCGACAGTTACGTAGAACCTCTGGCCCAACCTTCCGTTGGCGCTCAAATCCGGTATTCCTCTCTCGCGCTGATATCGCTGCTGTGGAGTGCCATCTACTTTGCCAGCATCTTCAGTCCTGCGTTGCTCGACGATGTGGACACCATTCACGCGGAGGCCGCGCGCGAAATGGTGCTTCGCCACGATTGGGTGACGCTCTACACCGATGGCATCCGCTATCTCGAAAAAGCTCCTCTCATGTACTGGGGTGTTGCGGCCAGCTACAAAGTCTTTGGAATCCATGAATGGAGCACCCGGCTACCGCTGATGCTGGGTGTGCTCGCCCTGCTCTTCGCCACTTACTACCTGGGACTGATGGCTTACGGTGAGCGCGGTGGATTGTATTCAGCCGTGGTTCTTGCAACCAGTCTTGGCCCCTACATCTTTACGCGCTTTCAGATCCCCGACGTGATGGTCGGGCTATGGATGGCGTTGAGCGCGATCTTCTTTTTGACTTCATTGTCGCAAGAAAAGCCGTCGCCCTGGGTGTGTTGGGGTTTTGCTGCCACCTGCGCGCTCAACGTGCTAACCAAGAGCCTGATCGGTTTGGTGTTTCCCTTCGGCGCCATCTTTCTTTATCTGTTGATGACGAAGAATCTCCGCCACATTCTTAGGCTCAGGCTGCTTTCGAGCACGCTGGTATTTCTGGCCATCGCGGCACCGTGGCATGTGCTGGCTGCGTTGCGGAATCCGACGCAGGTGACTGGCCAGGGGACGGTCAAAGGCTTCTTGTGGTTCTATTTCGTCAACGAGCAGTTTTTGCGATATCTCGGAAAGCGCGTCCCGCCCGGGTATGACACTGTACCGCTGCTGATCTTCTGGGCGCTGACCATCCTGTGGCTGGCGCCGTGGATGGTGTTTCTGCCGCAGAGTCTGCGCGATGTGCCCTGGCGATTCCGGCAGTGGCGGGAGCGCATGGTTCCCACGCAACAGGCAGCGCTGTTTTTTGCGATGTGGGCGGTTGTGATTGTCGGGTTCTTCACCTTCTCCACGCGGCAGGAATACTACACGATCCCCGCCCTCCCGGCGCTTGCTTTGCTGGTCGGCGGATGGCTGGTGAAGGAGGCACGCGCTCCAGAAGCAGAGGCCCGCGCCAGCAGGATTTCTTCCTGGGTCCTATTTGCGATCATTGCGGTGGGCTCGGTGGTTGGCGTGGCGATGTTGCTTTCATCCAAGCCGGCCGCACCCGCCGTTGACCTCGCGGATCTCCTGGACAAAAATCCCCAGGACTACGACTTTTCCCTCGGACACTTCCTGGATCTCACGCCAGAAGCATTGGGCCGGTTCCGCCCGCAGCTGATCGGCGCAATTCTGTCGCTGTTTGTGGGAGCCGGGCTGAACCTCTGGCTGCGGTACAAGCGCAAGCCGGAGTACGGCAACGTCATGCTGGCCGGAATGATGGTCGCGCTGCTGGCCTGCGTGCACGCGGCCTTCGTCACGTTCTCTCCGATTCTCTCTTCTAAGCAGCTTGCTATCGCGATCGAAAAGTATTACTCGCCTGGCGATGTGGTGGTCATCGATGGCCAATATCATCAGGCTTCCACGCTCAACTTCTATCTCGAAACGCGTGTACGCGTGCTGCACGAGCCAAGCGGCAACCTGTGGTACGGAGCAAAGTTCCCTGACGCGCCCCATGTTTTCGAAACCCCTGAATCCTTCGCCGAGCTGTGGGCCAGCGCAACCACGGTGTTCGTTTGGACCGATCAGGATCATCCCAAGGAACTTGTCGGCTTGCCAAGCTATCTCTTGGCGCGCGTCGGGGGAAAGTCGATTTACACCAACCGGGAGCTACGATAAACCGGAGTGAATGCGTGATGGTGTAATGGTATAATTTTGGTGCAACGGTGTATATGGCGCTTAACATTAAAAATGCCGAAGTCGAACGTCTTGCGGCGGAGATCGCGCGCATGACCCACGAAACGAAGACGGAAGCAATTCGGAAAGCCCTTGAGGATCGGAAGGCTCGCCTCGCTTTGCGCACCGGCACTGGCGACCGGGTGCAACGAATCCAGGAATGTCTCGAGAAGGAAGTTTGGCCTCACATTCCTCCCGAGGCAAGAGGAAAGACAATGACTAAACGTGAGCGCGAGGAAATTCTCGGGATCGGTGAACACGGGTATCCTGAGCCATAAATGGTCCTGGACACCTCAGCACTGGTTGCAATCGCGCTGGAAGAAAGTGGCTATCGAGCGCTCACCGAAAAAGCAGGCCGGGCTGCAAGAGTTGTAATAGGAGCGCCGACGGCGGTTGAAGCCGCGATGGTAGTTTCGTCACGAGCCGGTCGAGACGCTCGACCCATGATCGCCAGCTTGCTCCGCAGTATGGACGCGGAAATCATCGAGTTCAACCAAAACCACTATGAGGCCGCCGTTACTGCATTTCTGCGTTTCGGGAAAGGACGCCATCCGGCAGCCCTGAATTTCGGCGATTGCTTGTGTTATGCGCTTGCAGACTTGAGCGGCTTCCCGATTCTTTGCACCGGGGACGATTTCCCGCGCACGGATATTCAGTGCGCATAGCTCCTCACTTGTTGCTGACAAGCACACATTTCACGTTATTCGCGGTCTCAACCCCGGGATCGCATCTCTTTTCGAACGCACTGGTGGGGGTTTCAGTACTAGGCCTCCTTGCCTCTGCCATCTTCCTCGTCCTGGTCTTGATCGCAACGTTCCGCTTCAGGAAAAACTCCGCCCGATATAGAAACGAGGCCTTCAGCGCGGATCCGCAGTCACTGCCTCCGGTTTCGATTTTCAAGCCCGTGCACGGAATGGAGGCGCGGCTGGAGGAGAACCTCCGCAGTTTTTTCGAACAGGATTACCCGGACTATGAGGTCTATATCGGGGCGCGTAGCCCGGACGATGCTGGAATTGCGGTGGCGAAGAAGCTGCAGTTGGAATATCCGCATGTGAAAAGCCGCCTGGTCATCTCTGGTGCACCCGAGTGGCCGAACGCAAAGGTCTTCACGCTCGGCAAAATGATTCCGCTGTCGCAGAACAACTACTTCGTGATCAGCGACAGCGACGTGCGGGCGGGGGCGGATTTCCTTCGCAATGTTATCCCGCCGCTACTGGATCGCAAAGTCGGCCTGGTGACCTGTCTCTACCGCGGCGATCCGGCAGCGGACTTCTGGTCGCGGCTGGAGGCGCTCGGCATGTCGGTGGAAATGCCTTCCGGCGTGGTCGTGGCCGACATGCTCGAAGGCATCCGGTTCGCCCTTGGTCCGGCGGTGGCGCTGCGGCGTGATTCGCTCGACGCGATCGGCGGCATATCCGAAACCGCAGACTACTATTCTGACGACTACGTCCTGGGCGAAAAGATTTGGCGTGCCGGGTATAAGGTGATCTTTTCGCATTACTTCATTTATCACGTGCTCACGCCGCGCCCGTTCGTCAGGACTCTGGGCGACCAGTTGCGTTGGATGAAGAGTACGCGCCACTCGCGACCCTTGGGACACTTTGGCACCGGCCTCACCTTCGCCATGCCATTCGCCCTGCTCGGACTTGCCGCAGGGTACGCTCTGGGAAACCCTGAACTCGCTTGGGCGCTCTTCACCGCGGGTTATCTCAACCGTGTGATTCAGTCACTCGCGGTAGGGTGGGGTCTGCTGAAAGATTCACGCGCGCTGCGCCTGTGCTGGCTCTATCCTCTGCGCGACCTGCAGGGATTCTGCGTGTGGGCGGCGAGCTACCTCAGCCACAACTTCTACTGGCGTGGCGAGCACTACACGTTTACTGCGGAAGGAAAGATTATCTCGCGCGACCGTAAGTCCCGCCCTGCAGCTCCTGCCCAAACTACTTCGGCGTAAGTTTTCCGTCTTGCAGACTGAACCTTTCCCCGCGCCATGTGATGGTGTTGCCGAACCAGCCGCCGATCCAGACGGCAACCGCCACGAAGTCGCGAATCGGCAGCAGGGCGAGCGAGGCCTTATTCTTCTCGCCGAGCACGACACGCGAGCTCACGATCGCCATCATTCCTCGGGCGAAGAGTGCAAGAGCAAAAAGCGTCCAGGCCCAAATGGCTCCGCGACAGAAAAGCGCTGTGGCCAGGCCCCACGGCAGCGTGAAGGTCAACAGCAGACCCGCATACCCGCTGGGTCGCGAAGCGCGAATAGTCCTCGCCCAGCGCAGCTGGTGCGAAACAAATCCGCGCTGATCGTAAGCGGGCAGATGAGTTTCTACGACAGCGGCCGATAGCTTTACCTTCTTGCATTCTGCGATTCTTCGCCCGAGTTCGTAATCGTCTGCGAGATTGTCGGCGATCGCCTCGAACCCGCCGATGGCTTCAACGTCGCCCTTGCGAAACGCTAGTGTCGATCCCAGACCGAAGTGCATACCGCCTTCGATCACGTTTGCCGCCAGCACACCGGGCATAAAGTCCGTGCTGATGCCGAGCGCCTCAAGCCGTGAGCCAAGCGTCGCACTGGGAACCCCACGGTACAAGCACGTCACCAGCCCAGTTTCGGGTGCCTGAAGTTCACTGATCACCGTGCGCAAATAATTCGGCTCGACGCGAATGTCGCTGTCGTTCACTAGTAGATATTCCGCTTTGGCCGCCGCCGCGAGCTGAATCAGGCTGCTGACTTTTCCGTTTGCACCGAGCCTCTTATCGCAAAGCAGCAAACGAATCTTCCTCTGAGGAAACTCGCGAATTAGTTTCTCGACAACCGGCACAGCGGGATCGTCACTCGCAGTGACCCCGAACAAGATTTCGTATTGCGGATAATCCTGCAGGCAGTGTGAACGCAATGCGTCATACATTTCCGGATCTGCGCCCTTCAACGGCTTCAGAATGGATACGGGCGGCAGTTTACTGAGGATTGCGAGTGAGCGCCGGCGGGCGGAGGCGAACCTCAATCCGGCAACCGTCGCGAGTGTGCAGTAGCCAATGCTGGCGACCGTCGCGGCGGCGGAAACCGCTCCCAGCATGTGAAGAAGGGGAATGAACACGTGCAGCAATTGTCCATGCACAGCCCCACTAAGGCAAACTGCGCACTGGGAACATCAATTAAGACGGTGGTGAACCACGACCGCAGCAGAAATTCGCCGGGGCGTTTATCATACCCACGCCATGAGATCGAAGATTTTGCCCGCACTGTTGCTGATCGCCTGCTTGTTTTCATCCTTGTTTTCATCCGCGCAAAAAGAATTCCGCAACTGGCCTGCCGGTGCGTCGCCGCAAGAGGTTGGCAAGCGCGTTGCCGAGCGATTCGTGACATTGCCGCATCGGCTCACCACGAATCAGGCTGCCGAGCCGTACATTGATTATCCCGAGTCGGTCACGTGGTACGGTGCGCTGACCTTCGCGCAGCTCGGCGGTGACAAGGATCTGACGGCAAGACTGGTGCAACGCTTCGATCCGCTCTTCGGCGACGAAGCCAAACTGATTCCCGTGCCGAAGCATGTGGACCTCGCGGTATTTGGCGCCGTGCCGCTCCAGATCTACATCGAGAATAAGCAGAAGAAATACCTGGGTATCGGGCAAGCCATGGCTGACAAGCAATGGTCTGATCCGACTCCCGACGGCCTTTCCAGCCAGACACGCTTCTGGATTGATGACATGTACATGCTCACGCTGGTTGAGGTGCAAGCGTATCGGGCGACCGTCGATGCAAAGTATCTGGACCGGGCCGCACTGGAGATGACAGCCTATCTCGATAAGCTGCAGCAGCCCAACGGGCTTTTCTATCACGCCCCGGATGTGCCTTTTTTCTGGGGACGGGGCAACGGCTGGGTGGCGGCAGGCATGACGGAGATGCTGCGTTCGCTTCCCAAGAACCATCCAAAACGTGCCCGCATTCTCGACGGCTATCGCAAGATGATGACGGCGTTGCTGAAATATCAGGCCAGTGACGGCATGTGGCGGCAATTAATCGACCATCCAGAGGCTTGGCCAGAGACTTCCTCAACCGGGATGTTTACCTTCGCCATGGTGACTGGCGTAAAGAATGGATGGCTCGACAAGAAGACCTACGCGCCCGCTGCGCGCAAAGCCTGGCTCGCGCTCCTGACGTACATGGAGCCGAACGGCGATATTCGCAACGTGGTAAACACGCGAACTCTTTTGTGCAGCAGATTTGTATCAGGGCACGCATTTATGCGTGCCGTGGAGGGTCAAGATCAAGTCGCCTTTAGGCGCTGTTTTAGGTCGGGATCGTAGCCTCATACGTCGGAGAACTTATTTATGCCAAACAAAGTCCGCTGGGGAGTTCTCAGCACCTCGCAATTTGCGCAGAAGCTCGCTGTGCCCGCCATGCAAGAAGGCGAATGGAGCGAAATTTGCGCCATAGCGTCCCGCGACAAAAGCAACGCCGAAAAAGTGGCCCACGCGATGGGAATCCCCAAGGCCTATGGCTCCTACGAGGAGTTGCTCAGCGACCCGGAGATCGAGGCGATTTACAACCCCCTTCCCAACCACATGCACGTTCCCTGGTCGATCAGGGCCGCCGAGGCAGGAAAGCATGTGCTTTGCGAGAAACCATTGAGCGTCACCGTAGCCGAAGCGCGAGAGCTTCTGCGGGTGCAGGAGAAAACCGGAGTCAAAATCGGCGAAGCCTTCATGGTGCGCACGCATCCGCAGTGGCTGCGCGCACGCGAACTCGTGCGTTCAGGTCGCATCGGTGAATTGCGTTCAGTGGCAGGGTTCTTCAGCTACTTCAACCGCGACGCCAACAACATCCGGAACAAATACCAGATTGGCGGCGGCGGGCTGCTCGACATTGGCTGCTATCCGATCACGACGTCGCGTTTCATCTTCGGCGAAGAACCCCAGCGCGTTGTCTCTCTCGTCGAACGTGACCCCGAGATGAAAATCGACCGTCTGGCTTCCGTAATCATGGACTTTCCTTCCGGCCACGCAATCTTCACCTGTAGTACGCAGATCGTGCCCTACCAGCGCATGAACTTGGTCGGCACAAAAGGACGCATCGAGATTGAAATCCCCTTCAACACTCCCAATGATCGCGCTTGCCGCATCTTCATCGACGATGGAGGCGACCTCTCCGGCAAGACCATCAGCACGGAGACCTTCCCCATTTGCGATCAGTACACCATCCAGGTCGACCTTTTCTCCCGCGCCATTCGTGAGAACGGCGAAGTGCCCGTGCCCCTGACCGACGGGATCAAGAATATGGCGGTAGTTGAGGCAGCGTTCAGGTCGGCGGAATCGGGCAAGTGGGACGCGCCTGAGGCTGGTGGCGCGGTGGCGCCTAATTCGCATTCTTGAGAATGAATGAGTTGCAGGGTAGCGGATCGCGAAAGCAAATTGCTCTCATCACCTCTTCGCTCTTGACGATCAGGCGGCCTCTTCGTATCATCTAACTCACCAGTCTGCTCTTCGGAGCAGGCCTTGGATTTCATGCAGAGTGGCTGAGGGACGAGCCCTAAGACGCCACGGCAACCGGACCCGGATCATCTATCCTGGCCGCCAGGTGCCAACTCTCGACCCGGAAACGGGGAAACATGAGATTCGGGGTGCGAGCTTCTCAGCACTTCCTGAACCTCTTTTCCCATTCCCGGGGAAAGAGGGCTTCGTTTTTAGGGCAGATTTTTCTTCGCGAAGAGACCCGAGCCGCTCGGATCGAGTGGGTCATGCGCTACGAGTTACGCTGTCGGGAGTGCAATAAGAGCTGGGGCAACGTGCCCAAGTCGATCTGCGAAGACTGCTTTTCTCCGCTGGAGGTCTTCTACGATTACGACGCCATCCGCAAGAATGAAGACTTCACGCGCGATACGATTGCCCAAGGCCCACCCAATATCTGGCGCTACTCCGCGCTGCTCCCACTTCCCGAGAACTACCAACCGACCCTGCCCGTCGGCTTTACACCGCTGATTCAGGCTCGCGCTCTGGCTTCGGAAATCGGCACGAAGAATCTCTTTATCAAGAACGACGCCGTCTGCCTGCCGACTTTGAGTTTTAAGGACCGCGTAGTTGCAGTGGCGCTAGCCAATGCGCGGGAATTTGGATTCGACACGGTCTCCTGCTCTTCGACCGGCAATCTTGCGAATGCGACTGCCGCCCAGGCCGCGCGCAATGGATTGAAGTGCTGGATCTTCATCCCTGCGGATCTTGAACAGGCGAAGATCCTTGGTACCCAGGTTTTTGGCGCCAAGCTGGTACGAATCTCCGGCAGCTACGACCAGGTAAACCGCCTCTGCTCGCAGATTGCGGACGAGCACAATTGGGGATTCGTCAACGTTAATTTGCGTCCGTACTACGCGGAAGGCTCGAAAACGTTCGGATACGAAATCGCGGAGCAGCTCGGCTGGCGCCTGCCCGACAACATTGTCTGCCCGATGGCCGGGGGATCGCTTATAACGAAGGTCAAGAAGGCATTTGGAGAACTGGTGCAGCTTGGCCTGGTCGAGCCGAAAGACGTGAAATTCTTCGGCGCCCAGGCGACAGGATGCTCGCCCATTTCAACCGCGGTGAAGCGTGGCAACACGGACATCGATCCGCAGAAGCCGAATACGATTGCTCGGTCTTTGGCAATTGGGAATCCGGCTGACGGGCATTATGCAATCAAGACGATCGTCGGCAGCGGCGGCTGGTCGGAAGATGTTTCCGATCCGGAGATTGTGGATTCAATCCAGCTGCTTGCCGAAACCGAAGGCATCTTCACCGAGACCGCAGGTGGCGTAACCCTCGGCTGCGCGCGCAAGCTCTACAAGAGCGGCCGCATTCATCCGGAGGAGACGACGGTGCTGTGCATCACCGGCAACGGCCTGAAGACGACCGACGTGCTGGTGGACCAGTACGAAGAGGAGCGCCCGATCGCGCCTAAACTGGCAGAATTCGAAAAGCTGTTGGGACAGTTCGAGCTGCCAGCGGCGGTGGGAGCTTAAGAAATCGGGTGATCTGGTGATCGGGTCATCGGGCGATCTGAAAATCAAAACCTTTCACCGCCGAGATCGCTGAGTACGCAGAGAAGTTCGACAATTGTTTTTTCGGCGTCCTCTGTGATCTTTGTGGAGAAATGGTTTGTATCGTTGATTTTAAGGACCAGTAATGCCCTTCGAGCCGCGAAGCTGCGCAAGAAGATAGCCCACGGCGTGAGCCGTGGGTACAGTGCGGCGTAGGAACCAGCCCCGCAGGGGCGGAAGAAGGGGCTACAAAAGGCTAAATGTTTTTCTCGGCGTGCTCGGCGATCTCGGCGGTGGGATAGCTCCGGAGGAGCGGGCCAGCTTAGCCCAGCGCGGAAGCGCTGGGAGGGCGTGAGAAGATTGATTGAGTCCCGTTAGGGACGGCACAGGATGGCCGAGTATGAGCTCGCGGGAAGGGCTTGAGTCTTTCTCGGCGTGCTCGGCGATCTCGGCGGTGAAAATGATTTTGCTCTTTCACTAAATATGAACATTACGGTCCAGATCCCATCCGCTCTTCGTCGCCACACCGGCGGCGCATCCAAGGTTACGTGCTCCGTCGCGAACCTGAACGAACTTTTGACTGACCTCGACACCAAGTTCCCCGACCTCAAGCCACACCTGCGCGACGAGGCCGGCCAGGTTCGCCGCTTCCTGAATGTCTACGTGAACGAAGAGGACATCCGCTTCCTCGGCGGGGTAAGCTACGCGTTCAAAGATGGCGACGAAGTGCTGCTGGTCCCGTCGATCGCCGGGGGAATTGGGTATCTGCCTGGGTGAATACACATCGTCGGCGATTCCCGGCCGTACCCCCCGAGGTCGATGGATATTACGCCAACTATCGAACCAAGTTGCAGTCTAGTGTCCTGTTCGCCCGTTCAGCCTAAACAATCGGCCCATAGCAAACCGGGTTCGCTGGCTGAATGTTGGCTCAGTCGGCAGTTCTTCGAGACATGAGACCGTAAACCCTTCCTCACCTGCGTAGTAATTGCCGCTAGGTATCGTGAAAATGAACCCCACTACGCTCACCGACGCACTGCCGTCGTACCACGTCTCGAAAGCGCTGGCGACTTGCATTTTACGCCAGGCACCCGTGCATGCCCGCCTGTCTTTGTCAAAGCCTGCGTGTATCGTGCAGCCACTTTCCTTCAAGAACAATTGACCGGCATCATTCTGAAATTCGGCATTTACACGAATGCGCTGCCCGACATATTTCTGGAGATTGTTCGATAGTTCGCAAACGGTGACTGCGGATACAGCGTTAAGCGTTTGAGCGCAGGCAGAGCAGGGTGGCTTCTCTTGCTCACCAACACGCAGAGAGTCGATGACCACGGCAGCCGCAACCGCAAACAAAACCAATGCCATGACGGCGACTACTTTTGCGATTCGCGTCATGCGTAGGTTCTACGCCCACTTTTCAGACCGGGTCAAGGTCGGTCATGGACGAGTCATGGACTCGATGCACATTCAGTGCTGTAACCAGGCGTTAACACTCAACACCCTTCAATAGACTAGGATCGACTACCGACGGCGAGGGCCACGAAAGTGACGATTTGTGCGACACCGCCAAGAGCTAGCCATTTCCAAGTCGTCCGTGATGTCCGCTCATGGTTCTTCGACGCAATGGCGACGGCCATTATCAGGAGCGCAAATGCGGTGAACATGAGAGGAGCTAGCACGAAGCCAAGGACGTTCGGGTGAAGCAGGATGGATGCGCAGATCGCCAGCTCGACGAAAGACGGCGCTGATAGCTTCCACGCAGTCGCGCTGCGCATAGCGAGAGTATAGCTGTTGATAACCGTTATCACACGCTTGCGCTTTATTCCGCTGATAGCTGGACCGGACATAAGAAGTCTCTGCATCATTTCCCAAGGATGTGTGGGAGTTTGCTTGCGCGGGGATAAGCGCCCATGGTATAACTAACCAGTTAGTTAATTATGCAACTTGCCTCCA
>WNFZ01017894.1_pt1 | contig 14006 bp, 12 predicted proteins | sample 5400081 | NCBI WGS metagenome assembly WNFZ01 (sample SAMN13153365, study PRJNA577476) | soil metagenome | isolation source: 80 cm soil or saprolite under grassland replicate 1 | place: USA:California | collected 2016-06-15
GGGTCGTGCAGCCGGGCGGTGGCCCGCGGGATGAGCACCAGGTCGCGGACCGCCGCCTCGGGCAGGTGCGGCGCGAGCCCGAGGAACGGGACGTCGAAGGCGAGCAGCAACACCGGTTCGGCGTGCGGGAGCACCTCGGTGATCAGCGTCCGGGCGGTATCGACGACGAGGTGGCGGAAGCGGTCCAGTCCGCCGAACCGGGTCCGGCCGGCGGTGCCGTTTTCCAGCGGCCGCACCTGCGCGCGGGCGAGTATCCGGCTGGTCTGCCGGTGCCAGGCCGGGTCGTACTCGGGGCTGTGGTCGGCCAGCCGCGGGTGGACCCGTTCGATTGCCGCTGGGGGGCCGCGGTAGAAGCGGGACAGGCGGGCCCGGCCGTGCGGGTGGCTCCACGGGTGCCCGCGGGTCAGCCGGGTGGCGCGGCGGCGCAGGCTGAGCCGGACGTCGAGGTGGAACACCACGTAGGTGTCCGCGACCGCGAGCCGGCCGGCCTGGAGGTGCCCGGCGGCCCACCGGGCGCGGGCGGCCAGCACTGGCGCGGAGGCGGTGGCGGGCAGGCTGTAGGCGTAGGCGAGGGCGGAGACCCAGTCGCGGTCGAGGAACACCGGGCCGCATCCGGCCGTGGACAGGTGCTGGTGTTTGGTCAGCCAGTTGGTCTGGTGCGCGTGGTCGTCGTCCACCCCGGGATGTGCGGTGACGGGCACCGTGCCGCCGTGGTGGTCCAGGTACTCGCCGAGGACCGTCCGGCCCTGCCTGGCGAGGACCTCGGCCGCGGTGGTCTTGCCCGCGCCGGGCATGCCTTCCAGCACGATCACCGACCGGCACCGCGCGTCAGCTGCGACGGCCGGGGTGGTACCGGTCGGGTCAGAAGAGGGTGTCCTGGTTATTGGTGTTTGGGTCATGGTCCCTGCCGTTGCGCGGGTGTTGGGTGGGGCCGAGGTGAACCTCGCGGGTGGGGCCGTCCGCGGGTTCGGGCCACCGCCAGCCGGCCAGCAGTCGCAGGTCGGCCAGGACGTGCCCGGCGCCGATGTCGAGCAGCAACCGTCGGCCCACCAGTGCGACTGTGCGGCCGGTCAATGCCCCGCCGGACCGCAGGGCGAGTAGCGGCCGGTAGGAGGCTGGCGGCGGCCGGTCCAGGCCGAACGCTGCGACCTGGTCGCTCACCCGGCACGGCAGCGGCTGGACCGTGTCCGGCCAGCTCAGGCCGGCGTGGATGCGGCCGTGCGCGTTCTCCAGCGCGGCCCGGCGGGCCTCCGGGTCCGGCAAGGCCCACCAGTGCGCGATCTTGGCCGGCCAGCTGATGCGTTCCCGGGCCAGCCCGGCGGCGACGGTCTGGCGTTCCAGGCCGCGGATCGGCGCCCATCCTCCGCGGGCCAGGCCGGTGAATGCCAGCGCGCCCTGTTCGGCGCGCCGGTCGCTGCCCCGCTCCGCCGCGGTCAGGCCGACCTTGAACAGGCCGCCGCCGAACCAGGCCAGGTACAGCACGAACTCCCGGTCGTCGTCGGGGGCGTGGTCGCGGGCCAGCGCGCGGCCCGGGTCGGCCGCGGCGCAGGCCGGGCACTGCGCCCCGGCCCCGCCGGGCGGGATCGGCTGCCGGTGCGGGCAGGGCAGCCGCCGGCCGGTGGCCGGCCGCCACAGGCCCACACACCGGCGGGGCGGCACCGCCTGCCAGCCGAAGTCCATGCCCGGCGCCACCGGCACCCGGTACTCAGACCCGTCCGGGCCGGACGCGGTCAGGGCCGCGCTGCCCTGCTGCCAGTACAGCCCGGTAGTAGTCCAGCCGCCGCCCGGCTCGGCCGCCGCGTTCGCTTGTCTCGGTGATCGCGTCGAGAAGGTCGCGCTGGACGCCTTGGACCAACGCGAAATCCTCGACGAGAAGGACGATCTCCTTCTTGCCAGCGAGCAACCGGCGGATTTCGAGGAACGCCTTGTAGATCCGGCCGACCCCGAGGTTGGTCGCCTCCATCACCGCGACGTCGCGTTCCACGACGTCACTACCGGGCACAACACGGTCGCCTTCCCGCCGACGACGATCAAAGGCTACGCGACCTCGAGAGGCTGGGACGCCGTCACCGGCTGGGGCAGTCCCGACGCAAGCGTGCTCGTTCCCCTGTTGACTCGGGATGTCCATGACGGCGATGCCAAGGGTCTCTGAGAGGAATGAGTTCGTCGTCGAAGTGGGAGGCCCTCCGAGGGCTGGCGACTTGGACGGGAACCCGCCCAGATCAGGTGGCCGGGTGCGTTCTCTCAACGGCGCACCCCTTCCTTGGCCCGCCCATGATTCGACGGTATGACCGGCAGCAACCCCACCACCGGACCCTCAACCAGGACAGGAGGGTTCGCGTTGTGACATGTTGGGCGCACGCAGAACATGGGAAACGGCCGGTGGTGGTTGTCCGGCCGGCTGGCTCGCCGGTGTGGGTGTGGTGGCCTGGTGGTTGATGGGTCTGTCTGCGGACTCGGGCACCGGGTTGGCAGCCAGATCGGTGTTGAGCCGGTCGGCGATGCTGTCGTACGACAGCCGCTCGATGGCGCGCAAGTGATAGACCCGGGTGACGACCGGACCGCGGACGGGGTCGGGGACGAGGCGGTGTTTGGTGCGGCCCTCGGCGCGGCGGGCGGGGACGGGGTGGGGGATCTTCTCGGGCTGGTAGCCGTAGGGGGGTTTGCCGATGTTCCAGCCCTGGATGGTGTGCTGGATGAACCCCTCCCAGGACAGCTCGAGCATATTCAGCACGTACCACTCGGAGATGGCCTGCTTGACCCGGCGGGTCAGTACCGGGGTGGTCGCCTGACGACCGCGCGCGGGCCGGCGCGGACCCGAGCCGGGCCGGGGGGCCCGGAAGGCCCGGGGGAAGGGCCGCTCACCCTTCCCCCGGGCGGTCGGGGCGTCAGGTCGCGTACACCCCGTACTCCGAGACCTGGCCGGCCGGCCAGCCGGTGTTCGCGGTGAACGTCAGCCGCAGGTAGCGCGCGGTGGTGGCCGCGAACGTGATCGTGGCCGTGTTGCCGGTGTCCGGGTTGAACGTGTAGCCGGCGGAGCCGACCACGGTGGTGAACGACGAGCCGGTGGTGCTGCCGGACACGGTCAGCGTCTGGGTGCGGGTGCCCCAGGCCGGCGACGGAGGCAGCTTCAGCACGATCCGGCGCACGCTGGTGGAGCCGCCGAGGTCGACCTGGATCCACTGCGGGAACGCGTTGTTGGCGCTCTCCCAGTAGGAGTTGGCGTCCCCGTCGTTGGCCTTCGCCGGCGGGTACACGTCGGTGAAGCTGCTCGCCGACATCGCCCCGCCGGCGGCCAGGTTCGGGTTGGGCGGCGGCGTGGTGGTGGGCGGCGGGGTGCCGCCGGTGGCGTACGCCTCGAGTTCCGCGGCCTGCCCGGCTGGCCAGCCTGTGTTGGCGCTGACGGTGACCCGCAGGTACCGCGCCGTGGTAGCCGCGAAGTCGACGGTGGCCGTGTTGCCGGTGGCCGGGTCGAAGGTGTACCCGCCCGGGCCGGCCAGCGTGCCGAACGACGACCCGTCGGTGCTGCCCGCCACGGTCAGCGTCTGGGTGCGGGCGCCCCAGGCCGGCGACGGAGGCAGCTTCAGCACCACCCGGGACGCCGTGGTGGCGGCGCACAGGTCCACCTGGATCCACTGCGGGAACGCCCCGTTCGCGCTCTCCCAGTAGGAGTTGGCGTCCCCGTCGGTGGCGTTGGACGGCACGTAGTTCTGCGTCGTGCTGCTCGCCGTCGCGGTCTTGTGCAGCGCCAGGTTGCCGGTGCCCGGGTTGCACGGCGGGGTGGTGGTCGGTGGCGGCGTCGTGGTCGGCGGCGGGGTGATGGTCGGTGGCGGCGTCGTGGTCGGCGGCGGCGGCGTGCCGCCCGGGAAGGTGTAGACCGGGGCCGGCCACGGGCCGCAGTACGGCGTGGTGGTGAACCAGCCCGAGTTGCCGCCGCCCTGGTTGATGACGAAGCCACTGGGGCCGAGGCAGGAGTAGATCGGGTTCGGGGCCCCGATGTGCGCCGCGGTCACGTTGGTGAACGTAGCCGAGCCGTTCACCTGGAGTTGCAGCGCGAACGTGCCGGCGCCGTCGATGCGCACACCTGTGAAGGAGACCCCGGTGACCGAGGAGCCCTCCACGAACTGGATCGCCTCGTAGGAGCTGTCCAGCAGGTCGGTGTCGGTCACGTTCACCGTGGCGTTGATCGCCGCGTTGAGCGGGTCGAACCACAGCGCGCCCACGCCGAACTGCCAGTTCGGGTCGAGCACGCCGGTGCGGATCGCGGTGTTGCGGGCGAAGGTGATGGTGCCGGCCAGCGGCACCGCGCTGAACCGGTTCGCGATGTGCAGGCCGCCGCCCTGGGTCTGCGTGTCGGACACCACGTTGTCGGTCACCGAGATGTCCCGGCCGCCGTAGATGGCGATGTTGTTGGCCAGCATCGGCAGCTCGACGGTGTTGAACGAGAACGTGTTGTCGTGGTCGGCGTTGATCTCCGACCACATTGCCAGCCCGTCGTCGCCGGTGTTGCGAACGAAGTTGTTCGTGACGGTCACGTGGCTGATGCCGTTGTGCAGGTTCAGCCCGTCGGCGGTCTGGTCCAGGATCCGGTTGCCGGTCACGGTCAGCCCGTCGAACGGCCCGTCCAGCCACAGCCCGACCTTGTTGTGCTGCATCCAGATGTTGGACACCACCGAGCCGCCGCCGAGCGAGCCGCCGACCGCGTTCACCTGCGCGCCGTCGTTGCGGTCGGTGACCTCGCCGATGATCGCGAAGTCGTACAGCTTCACGTTCGAGGACGGGTTCGGCGCGTAGTTGCCGTAGAAGCCGACGCCGTCGCCGTGCACGACCGAGTACCACGGCCCGGCGCCGCGGACGGTCACGTTGTTGAGGATGATGTGCCGGTTCACGGTGTACGTGCCGGGCGGGATCCACAGCACCTTGCCCTGCGCGGAGGCCGCGGCCACGCCCTGGTCGAACGCGCCCGCCGAGTCTCCGGCGCCGCTGGGGTCGGCGCCGAAGGAGGTCACCGACAGCGACCCGGCCGGCTGCGCCGGCGCGGCGCCGACCTGCTCGAAGTCGGCGGTGTCCACGGTGGTCGCGACGCCCGCGTCCACCTGGAACCGCACCTTCGCCCCGGCGGCCAGCCCCGGGGAGAACCGGGCGCGCACGTCGTCGTAGAAGTGGTGCGGGTTGCTGCCCGGGGAGTTGGTGAACGGGTAGGAGCCGTAGAACCACGAGTACCGGTTCGTCAGCGTGAGGTCCTGGTTCTTGGTGCCGTTGACGTACACCGCGAGCGGGGCCGTGTACGGGCTGCCGCCGGCGGAGCACCGGGTGCGGGCCCGGCAGTCGCGTGGTGGGCGAGCGCGGCGACGCCGAGAGTGATGGCGAGGGTGGCCGCCGCGGAGGCGGCCAGCAGGCCGGGCCGGGAGCGGGTCGGCCGGGACGGGTGTCGTGTCATGGGGTGGGGTTCCCTCCGTCTCGATGTGCCTGGCCGGAGCGGGCGGCCGGTTGCGGTGTTGGTGCGGCGCTCCTCCTTCCCTGTGGGGCGGTCCGGGCGGGTCAGCCGCGCAGCCAGGCGGCCGTGTCGGTGGGCAGCGGGCCGCCGGCGAGCGGCCCGCTGACGAGCAGCACCGCGCCGTCCAGCGCGACCGCCTCGCCGGAGAGGTTCAGCACGCACCGGAACTCAGGGCCCCGGCGGAACGCGAGCACCCCGGGCGGCGCGTCCAGCCAGCTCATCGGTGCCGCGGCACCGTCGTCGGGCCCGGATCCGGGGCCGCGGCCGGCGTCGGATCCCGAGGCGGCCAGGCCGGGCGCGGTCCGCCGGATCCGCAACGCGGTCCGGTACAGCGCCAGCATCGAGCCGGGGTCGGCCGCCTGCGCCGCCGCGGTGTGCGCCCGCCACCCGGCCGGCTGCGGCAGCCACGCCGACCCCCCGGCGCCGAACCCGAACGGCGGCGCGTCGCCGGACCACGGCAGCGGCACCCGGCAGCCGTCGCGGCCCTCCTCCGCGCCGCCGGTGCGCCGGAAGATGGGGTCCTGGCGCAGCGCGTCCGGGATGTCCTCGACCTCCCAGAGCCCCAGCTCCTCGCCCTGGTACAGGTACACCGCCCCGGGCAGGGCCAGCGCCAGCAGCGCCGCCGCCCGGGCCCGCCGGGTGCCCAGCGCCCGGTCGGTGGGCGCCCCGAGCTGCCGCCGGCCGTGGTCGAAGGAGGTGTCCGCGCGGCCGTACCGGGTCACGTGCCGTACCACGTCGTGGTTGGACAGCACCCAGGTGGGCGGTGCCCCGACCGGGGCGTGCGCGGCCAGCGTCGCGTCGATGACGGCGCGCAGCTCGGCGGCGTCCCACGGGCAGGCCAGGAACGGGAAGTTGAACGCGGCGTGCAGCTCATCGGGCCGCAGGTACCGGGCGAACCGCTCCGGGTCCGGCAGCCAGATCTCCCCGATCAGCACGCGCTCGTCCGGGTACCCGTCAGCCACCCGCCGCCACCCGCGGTAGATCTCGTGCACCTCGTCCCGGTCCACGTAGGGGTGCGGATCCCCGGGATCGCCCGGGTCGAGGTCGGCCAGCTCCGGGTCCTTGACCACCACCGCGACCGAGTCCACCCGCACCCCGTCCGCGCCCCGGTCGAACCAGAACCGCAGGATGTCCTCGAACTCCTCGCGCACCTTCGGGTTGGCCCAGTTGAAGTCCGGCTGCTCCGCGGCGAACAGGTGCAGGTACCACTGCCCGTCCGCGACCCGCGTCCACGCCGGCCCGCCGAAGATCGAGGACCAGTTGTTCGGCGGCCGGTCGCCGTCCGGCCCGCTCCCGGGCCGGAACCAGAACAGCTCGCGGGCCGCCGAGCCCGGCCCCGACCCGACCGCCTCGGCGAACCACGGGTGCGCGCTGGAGCAGTGGTTCGGGACGATGTCGATGATGATCCGCAGACCCGCGGTGTGCGCCTCGCGGATCAGCGCCTCCGCCTCGGCCAGCGTCCCGAACGTCGGGTCGATGTCGCGGTAGTCGGCCACGTCGTAGCCGGCGTCCACCATCGGCGAGGGGTACCAGGGGTTCAGCCACAGCGCGTCCACCCCGAGGTCGGCGAGGTAGCCCAGCCGGGCCCGGATGCCGGCCAGGTCGCCCACCCCGTCGCCGTTGCCGTCGGCGAAGCTGCGCACGTACACCTGGTAGATGGCGGCGGTGCGCCACCACTCGCGGGGCTGCGGGACGGGGACCGGCGTCATGGGCTATCCCTTCAGGCTGCCTGCGGACAGGCCGGACAGGATGTGGCGCTGGAACGCGAGGAAGACGGCCAGCATCGGCAGGCTGGCGATCACCAGGCCGGCGAGCAGCTCGTTCGGGGTGACGTAGCTGGCGGTGGACAGCCGGGACAGCGCGACCGACAGGGTCTGCGACCGCGGGTCCTGGAGCACCAGCAGCGGCCACAGGAAGTCCTTCCAGATGCCGACCACCGCGAAGATCGACACCACCGCGAGGATCGGCCGGGACAGCGGCAGCACGATGCTCCACAGCGTGCGCAGCCGCCCCGCCCCGTCGATGGCCGCCGCGTCGAGCAGGTCGCCCGGCAACTGGTCGAAGAACCGCTTCAGCACGTAGATGTTGAACGCGTTGGCCGCGCCGGGCAGCCACAGCGCCCACGGGGTGTTCAGCAGGTTGGCGTGCACCAGCGGGACGTCCACCACGGTCAGGTACGCCGGCACGAGCAGCGCCGCCGCGGGCAGCATCAGGCTCGCCAGCATCGCGCCGAGCACCACCCGGCCGAGCACCGGGCGCAGCCGGGACAGCGCGTACGCCACCAGCACGTCCACGGTGACCTGGATCAGCCAGCCGCCGACGGCGTACTTCACGGTGTTGGCGAAGAAGTGCGCGATCTGCAGGCTCTGCCACGCATCGGCGTAGTTGGCCGGGCGGAACGTCTGCGGGATCAGGGTCGGCGTCGGCTGCCCCAGCTCAGCCGGCGACTTCACCGCCCCGGTGACCATCCAGTACAGCGGGAAGGCGAACGCGAGCAGGAACAGGGCGGTCACGGCGCCGAGCACCGCCCGGTACGCGGTGCGGTGCCGGGCCAGATCCGCGGCGGAGACCAGCGTCCGGGTGGTCATGGCGCCTCCCGGGTCAGCCACAGGTACAGCGCGGAGAACGCGCCGAGCACCGCGAACAGCAGCAGGCTCATCGCGGCGGCCAGCCCGAAGTCGTAGTTGACGGTGAACGCGTACCGGTAGATGAGCACCATCACGGTGATCGTGTTCGGATCGGTGGTCCCGGTGAGCTGGTACGGCTCGATGAACACCTGCATGGTGGCCACCACCTGGAGCAGCAGCATCACCAGCAGCACGAAGCGGAGCTGCGGCACGGTGACGTGCCTGATCCGGCGCCACACCCCGGCGCCGTCCAGTTCGGCCGCCTCGTACAGCTCCCCGGGGATGGTCTGCAGCCCGGCCAGGTAGATGATCGTGGCGCTGCCCAGGTTGGACCAGGTGGACACCAGCACCAGCGAGACCATCGCCGTGGTCGGCGACTGGGTCCACTGCGAGGTGGGCAGGTGCACCGCGCGCAGCGCGCTGTTGAACAGCCCCGACCCGGGGTCGTAAAAGTACTTCCACAGCAGCACGGTCACGATCGGCGGCAGCATCACCGGCAGGTACACCAGCACCCGGAAGAACCCGCGCAGGTGCCGCAGCTCGTTCAGCAGCACCGCGATGGCGAACGGCAGCACGTAGCCGAAGACCAGCGCCAGCCCGGTGAACTGGAGCGTGTTGCGGCACGCGATCGGGAACAGCGGGTCGGCGAACAGGTGCCGGAAGTTGTCCAGCCCCACCCAGGTGGGCGGCGTGACGAGGTTGTCCTGCTGGAAGCTGAGCAGGACGCCGCGCACCAACGGGTACCAGGAGAACAGGGCGAAGCAGGCCAGGCCCGCCGCCATGAAGGTGTACGCGGTGAGGTTGTCGGCCAGGCGGCGGCGCAGCCGGGCACCCCGGCCGGCGCGGCGGGCCGGCGCCGGCGCGGTGGCCGGCCGGGTGGCCCCGGCAGTGAGTACCGCCATCGGTGCACGCCCTCTCGCACGTGGGGTCGCCGCGGGTGCCTGCCGGCCGGGCCGCCGCGGGGTCGGCGGCCCGGCCGGGGCGGCTCACTTCACGGTGGCGAGGATGGAGTTGACCTGCTTCTCGGCGCTGGCCAGCAGCGCGCCGATGTCGGCGTTGCGGTCGGTCAGCACCGCCTGCATCGCGGTGTCCAGTACGGCGTAGATCTGCTGTGCGCTCGGCGGCTCGAGCCGCACCGGGATGCTGGCCCCGGCGGCCACGAACGCCTGGTAGTTCTGCTGCGGCACGTTGGCGTACTTGGCGGTGGCGGCGGTCCACTTCTGCTCGGCGTCGCCGATCCAGATGTTCGGCTGCGGCAGGCCGACCGGGAGCTTGTCCCCGGCCGCGCGGGCGTTGTCCGAGGCGATCTTGTCCGGGTTGACGTGCTGCCAGGTCAGCCAGGTCAGCCCCGCCCTGATCTGCGCGGGCGTGTCCTTGGCGTTGAACATGTAGCCGTCGCCGCCGGCCAGGGTGCCCTGCCCACCGGGCATCGGCGCCAGGCCGTAGTCGGTGAAGTTGCCCTTGTACTGGTTGACGATGTTCGGGATGTTGTCGCCGGTGGCCACGTACATGCCGAGCTTGCCGGAGCCCATCATCTGCAGCAGGTCGGCGTACTCCAGGAGCTGCCGGCTGCCCATCGAGTTGTCCACCCAGCGCATGTCGTGCAGTTGCTGGAGCACCTGCCGGCCCGCCTCGTCGTTGAACGCGGCCTTCCAGGTGCCGCCGTCGTTGCGGGCCATCGCGCCGCCGAGGGAGTACAGCTCCGCGGTGAAGTGCCAGCCGCCGGTGTTGGACTTGCTGTAGTCGCCGTAGCCGACGGTGCCACCCCCGAGCGCGGCGATCTTCTGCGCGTCCGCCCGCACCTGGTCCCAGGTGGTGGGCGGCACGTTCGGGTCCAGGCCGGCCTTGGTGAACAGCGTCCGGTTGTAGAGCAGGCCCATCGAGTAATTCTTCCAGGGCAGGCCGTACTGGTGGCCCTGCCCGTCGGAGAAGATCGCCATCAGGTCCGGCCGGATCTGCTTGGCGACGGCGAAGTCGGCCAGCTCGGTGGTGATGTCGGCGACCTGGTGCCGGGCGATGAGGTTGGCCGGGTCGGTGAAGTACACGTAGAAGACGTCCTCGAGCTGGCCGCCGGCGAGCTTGGCGGCGAACGTCTGCGGGTCCATCAGGCCCTCGTGCGGGATCACGTGGATTGTCGGGTGCGCCTTCTCGAACGCGGCCACGTCATCGAGGAAGTTCTGCCGGTTGATCTTGTCGGTGTCCGGCGGCATGCCGTTGACCGTGATGGTCACCCGGCCGCCCGCGGCGGTGTCACTGGCAGCCTTCGTCGAGTTCGAGCAGGCCGCCGCCGCGAGCGAGGCGAGGCTCGCCGCGAGCAGCAGACCCAAGACCTTGCGTGAGGTTTGTGGCATGGCGGTCCCCTTTGTCTCGCCCGCGTTGTGGGCAAGACAGTAGGACTGCTGCCGCAAAAAGTCTAGATGTCTCTGCAATAATTCGACGACTACGCCTTCGAGCCGAGAATCACCTCCGCCGAGGGGACCAGCCCGGTGGAGCCGCGGACGACCAGTTCCGGCTCGAACAGCATCTCGTCGGTGGCCACCGTCTCGCCGCCGACCTGGGCCGCCAGCAGCGCGACCGCGGTCTGCCCCATCGACTCGATCGGCTGCCGCACGGTTGTCAGCGGCGGGTTCGTGCAGGCCATCAGGACCGAGTCGTCGTAGCCCACCACGGACACGTCACCGGTTGAGCAGCCGTGTGGTGGCCGCCCGGCCGGCCTCCATCGAGTACATGCTGCGCTCGACCAGGCCCACGGTGTTGCCACCGAGCGCGGCGAACGCGGTCAGCTTCCGGTTCGACGGGACGTGGTCGGAAGGGCCCAGCACCGCTCCGATCCGCCGGTGCCCCAGGGAGTACACATGGTGGTAGGCCAGGTCCATCGAGTGCGCGTCGTCGGCCGCCACGCAGGGGAAGCCCAGCCCGTCGATGGCCGCGTTGACCAGCACCACCGGCACCCCGCGCTCGGCCATCCGCCGGTAGTGGGTGTGGTCGGCGGCGGCCTGCGCGTACAGCCCGCCGGCGAAGATCACCCCGGACACCTGCTGGTCGAGCAGGATGTCCACGTACTCCGCCTCGGACACCCCGTCCTGCGTCCGGGTGCACAGCACCGGAGTGAACCCGCGCTTGGCCAGCGCCCCGCCCACCACGTCGGCGAACGCCGGGAAGATCGGGTTCTGCAGCTCGGGCAGCACCAGGCCGACCAGCCGGGCCCGCTCGCCCCGCAGCTTGGTCGGCCGCTCGTAGCCGAGCACGTCCAGCGCGGTCAGCACCGCGGTCCTCGTTGCCTCGGAGATGCCGGGCTTGCCGTTGAGCACCCGACTCACGGTGGCCTCGCTCACCCCGACGTACTTCGCCACTTCAGCGAGCCTGCGTGTCATGCGCGCAAGCGTAGCGCACATCAATGCAACTTCTTGCACTATCTCGACAACCCGGGCTCAGCCGCCGAGGTAGCGCAGCACGGCAGGACGTCCACCACGGCCACGTCCGGCAGGTGCTCGGCCACCGCGGGCAGCAGCGCGTCCGCAGTGCCCACCTCGGCCACCACCTCGTGCCCCCGGGCGGACAGCAGCCGGACCAGGCCGTCCCGCAGCACCACCGAGTCCTCGGCGACCACGACGCGCACCGCGGACCCTCCTCAGCCCCGGGCCCGGGTGGACAGCTCGATGGTCACCACGGTGGGGCCGCCCGGCGGGCTGCTCACCGACAGCGTGCCGTCCACCGCGCCGACCCAGTCGGGCCAGCCCGCACAGCCCGCTACCGCCGTCCAGGCTGGCTTAGCCGGTTCCACACCATGTACCCGGTGTGTTTCGGGTTGTCGAGGACCGTCTCGCCGGATCGGGATGTTGAACTGCTCGTGGGACGTGCTGCTCGGAGATGACCTGGAGCCAGTCAAGCAGGCGTAGCTCGTCGTCGGCTTGATCAACCGCGGGGGCTGTCACCTCGCCCTACCTCCCTCCTCGATGTCGTGGTAGCGCCCGCGGATGACAAGACCGGCGGGCAGCGCAGCTCGGCAGGCGGCCAGCTGCCGAGAAAGGGACACCCTGCCCGCGTGGCCCTCGGCGTCGCAGCGTGCGCGCTCGACGGTGTCGGGGTGTGGTGCGCGGCCGCCAGTCGACCGACTCGTTGCGTCAGTAGGGGTCATGGGATGGTTCCTCCGAGGGGTGGTCAGCGAACCACTGCAATGCGGCCGTGACAGCGGCCCGCTGACGTTTGTAGAGTTCAGCCGCGTCGGGCCCTTCCATGACGACCAGCTCGATGTGCACCGTCAAGGGTTCAGCTGGTGGGCGGTAAACATTCAGCCGGCACCTGTGTTGGTTGTTGGCGGGTTCGGGGTCAGTCGTGGGCGGGGTCGGGTGGCATCCAGGGCCGTCCGAGGATGGCGTCGTGGAGGGCATCCATTATGTTGTGGTGGTGTTTGGCGGCGGTGGACAGGTAGCCGCGGATGGTGTAGCGGTCTTGGGTCCGCGTCTGGCTGGTGAGCCGCCCGGAGATTGCCTGCTGGATTTTGCTGGGCCGCAGGTCGCGTTCGGCCTGGTTCGAGGTGGGCGGCACCTTCAGGTCGCGGGGCGCGCCGAGCTGCGTTGCGGCATGGTCGTACAGCTCGGCGACCTGGTCGCCGCCGAGCTCACCGAGCGTTACCCCGTGCGGCAGTGTCCGCTCCGCTGAGAACGCGCCCTCGAGCGCGTCAGCGAACGCGCCGGCGAGCACGTCGATGTCCTCGTCGGTGAAGTCGGCGCGGCACATCAGCTCCGCATCGGCGATCTGGTCGGCGAACGCCGCCCACAGCGCCTGTGCGAACAGCCGCGTGGTGGCGACGTTGCCGCGCATCATGTCGCCGTCGTGGATCCGGGACTCCGGTCCGGCGTGCCAGTCCTCGAGCACCGTGTTGCGCCAGCACAAGTGCGTCAGCCCGAGGGGCGCGTACCGCAGCAGTGTCACGATGTCGTCCGGGTGGACACCCGCGCCGTGCAGCACCTGATCGAGCGTCGCCGCGTCGAAAGTGGAGGCGAACAAGTCGTTCAGCCGGCCGATGTCGTCGTCGTCCTCGACGCGGTCGATGTCGTCGCGCTGCTCATCCGGCATCGGGCACGTCCGGCAGGTAGCGGTACACGACCGTCCAGGTGTCGGTGAACCTCGTGATGTCTTCGGTGTGCAGGTTGATGTATCCGCTGCGGTTGCGCAGTAGCCGCAGCAGCTCCTGCTGCGGCCAGGCGAGCTCCTCGACGAACGTCGAGAAGCTGCGGCCCGACTGGTGCGCGTAGGCGAGCATGGTGTCGGGGTCGTCGAACTCCGGCCGCCGCGTCGTGAACTTCACCGCCAGGTCCAGGTCACCGAGCTCGGTCACGTCGGTGTGCACGTACGACCCGAACACGACGATCTCCGTGATCACGTACGGCTTGCCGTCGTCGGCGTTGTATGCCTCAGCTCGATCGATAACGCTGGCGAGCAGCCTCTCCGCGCGAGCGCGCGGTATCGGCTTGAGGAACGACGCCATCGTCAGCGCACCGCCGGCCAGGGTCGTGTTCCACTCCTCATCGCCGCTGCTCCACTGCGCGTCGCGCAGCTCAAGGAAGCCGGCGTCGGCGAGCTGACGCAGCATGGACACGGCGACCTCCACCGGCAGCCGGACGCGGTCGGCCACCCGCTCGGTCGAACGCCAAGAGTCGTGGCATGCGCGCACAATCTCCCTCGCCACCAGTGGGTCCACACCGGCGACTGGCACCCCCCGCTGCAACCGCATGTGACCAGTATTCCGCGAACCACCGACCGGCGTGGAACGAGTACACCAATCGCCGAGGTGGGTGGTCATGGTCAACTGACGAGTGCCACGGTCGCTTCGACGACCAGACTGCGGCCCTGACCTGCGCAGACGGGTGTTTCCCCTG
>WNFZ01003846.1_pt1 | contig 14000 bp, 15 predicted proteins | sample 5400081 | NCBI WGS metagenome assembly WNFZ01 (sample SAMN13153365, study PRJNA577476) | soil metagenome | isolation source: 80 cm soil or saprolite under grassland replicate 1 | place: USA:California | collected 2016-06-15
GGTGTTGGGGTCTTGGTTTTTCTGGCAGAGGGACCGGCTTGTACGGGTTGCACCCCGGGCATGACCAGCACGCCGATTAGCGTGCCATTGAGAAGCAGCATGCCAAGCAGTATTAGCATCCTCTTAAGATAATTCGGAATCGCGTTCATTTGTCACTTCCTGAAGGCTTTAAGGAATCCAGGAGAGGTGTGATCACCTAGAAACAGAGACTGCCATGGGTATCACTCACACCATAGAAATGACCTGATCTTATTGTAGATCAAAATTCTTACGCTTCTCTTACGAAAGTATTAAGTTATTTGGTCTAAGCTCAGGGTGGAGCGCTCTATGGCGAACAAACTGTCGCCCTTCGCAAAAGGCTCTATTTATTCGACAGAATGCCCCAACCGCCTACTTTTTCAACAGTCTGGAACATTGTGCGACTCATATAAGCTTTTGTGGTCAGTGTTATCCCCCACTCTGGAATACCCATAATAAAAAAGTCCGTGGGCAGGTTACTTTATACCCGCAGTGTCTAGAATTCGTGCCCAATCTCTATGAAATAATAAAATTCGAGCGATGTCGTCTTTAGGCAATGGTACACAATGTGCAAGATTGTTTCGTGCCATATAGACTTCATCCATTTTCACCTTAAACCAGTCAAAGTCCATGATTATGAGTTGGAAATCAGGTCTATTAGCAGGATCAATAATTATCTTCTTTAGATCATCGAAGTTAGCATAGTAGAGAGGGTGATTGCCCCGCTTATCTCGATAAGGACACCTTTTTTCTTTGGTAATCGTTCGTTGAACATTAGCTTGAACGTCAGCATGCACGCGTTTAATCCACCAATCAGCACCCGACTTGGAAAGTACTTTCTCTATTAACAACCGTATTGAGTTTTCAAGTTGAAACATTATAGGAAAGACTTCCGTTCCTAAAGTGTATGCTTGGCCTGAAATCACGCTTGTGAGCAATGGATACGGTCTAGAAGTGCGCGCTTTAAGTTTCTTCTTCGATGTGGTTGAATTTCTTTCAACTGGCCGGATCGTTTCACTCCTAGGAACTAAAGAACGAACTCGGTCGACCGTAGCCAATGGAAGATACTTTGTGATGTCAAACCCTTCCATATGAGCGATAACATAGACGGCTTCGTCAGTTGTCATTGGCCCATACGTCTCTTTTAAACGTTTCGCTCGTTGACTCAGAGCTGGCTGCGAGACCTTTATCTTGGTAAGAAGAGCACTACGGAGCTTGCGGTCGATCATTATTTACTCTTGAGTGTTCGAGATTTCTTTTTTGCCTCGGCAAGCCTTACGCTAACTGATTTTGCTGTACTATCAAATACTTGAGCGATTTCATTTTGCGTAAACCCCAAGCGCTTTAGTAGTGGCGCACCTTCTGCAACTGTTTTACCCTGCACTATTTGATAAGCGAGTAGGTTAATTACTAACGCAAGTTTTCGATCTATTGAATGAAGTGCATCTTTTTCGCTAGTAGGCATGATGGCTAATCCTCCTTTAAGCGTGAAGCCTTGCGACGCCCTGTGGGTTTTACTTTCTTGCTCTGCACCCGGGCATTCCTTACTGATCCTTCTGCCACACCGCATATTGCAGCGATTTGTGCTGAGGCAAACCCAAAACGGTCGAGAACAGCGACTTGTTCCGGCAGAGAATCCAAATCTTTGATGCAGAGATACGCTAGTATCAGGGTAACACGATCCCTATCTGGAGCCAGTTCTTCATTTGGCATGTTAACCTCTCCTTGTTCAGCCGATTTATTCCAGTTTTTCCAGTGCCATTGCTCCAAATGAGTCAACAAATTAGGTATGGACCCGTTGTTTGGTGGCTTCGCGCCTATTATATCCCCTTCCAATTCTTTGCCCTGCGTTTTCTCTCCGTCATTTGAAGACTTGATGACTGAATGATTCTAGAACGCAGCTAAATATGCATCGCAAAGTCAATCTTGTGCGACTAAAGCTTACTTCTTACGATGTTTCACTCCCCTGTTTATATTACCTATAATAGGAAACAGTTATTTGAATCTATAATTCACCAGAAACGCAAGTCATATCGGTAGAGTTTATACCCAGCTAGGATTTTTGGCCTCGTATAATCCATTCCGCTATATCATTGGAAAGTCGTCGCGCTACCATCTTCAGACTTTCCTCTGTTTGGTCATGCAATCTCACATACTTCTTACCAGTAAAGTAAGAAGCATCTTCGGTTTTCCACTTAGATGCAATCTCTCCCCAAACATCGTCGAGTAGTACTGGAAGAATAAAGCTTCTACCCGTTTCGATTTCCTTCTTAATAGCCAAACCAACCTCTTCTTCAACCCAATGTGAACGGATTGACGAGTTACTAATGAATACAATTAAGTAATTTGTATCCTCCTGAATAGTCCTTTCTAGTACAGACTTAAGAGTGTCACCGGTGATTAATTTTTGTTCATCTATCCAAAAGAGATATTCCTTTACCTCTTCACTCATGTACTTCCTGATTTCATGGACTACTGATTTGTCGCGACTCGAATGAGAAAGAAAAATCTTTACATTGGCTTTGGTTTGTTGAGTTTTACTTTGAATTGATTTAAGAATCGGAAATGGCAATTCAGTCATATCCCGATCTGGAACGATGGTACTGATCTGTGAAAAATTATGGTACCCAATTGACTTTCGAAATCCTACAGAATATTCCCCGTTTACGTAGATTCCGATTTTTTTGCTCGAATCAGGTATGGATGAGAGTATAGTCTCGGCTTCAACATTACTGTTGACGGAATTCAAATAGTATTTTCTGCTTTCGCAGACAAATGAAAGGATAGTTGATTCTCTGCCAAAGTTATTCAGAAAATACTTGGCTAATTCCTCAGCATTTTGTTCAATTGCATTAGGGGCCATTGACATTAAGTAATAGTTACTATCGGAAGCCTCAGCGCGCACTAATCGTAAAAGAACCTTCCCGTCGACCATCTCAAGCCATCCAATAACGTTTGGCCAAATGTAATTATCATAAAAGCTTTTTGAAGATCCAATGGTAAATGAGTATGTCCGAGGTTCCGCTGGAATAGGGGTGTGGTCCACTTGCATCTTGTACAATTCATCGGTGGGTAATTGCCATAATTCGGACAAGAAATCAACAGGCTCTTTACCATTAATCGTCTTAACATAATGATACCTGCCGGGTGCATATTGATCTCGAGGATGAAACTCCAAGGTTAAACGATCTTCGCTATAATTTTTATAGGGGTGTAATAATAGAAAACGCGCGGGAGTGTATGGCAAGAAAGTAAAAACGGCTCCGTGCTTATAGGTATACCTATAATTCGGCTTACCGTTCACATATTCGGAATAGTAGATGCATTGAAGTTGGTTTCCACTTCTATTCGAAGAACAACCACCGGTAATTCGAGCGCTCTCAAATGTATCCATCATTTCTTGCCCAATTGCGTATGAGTCAGTAAAGTCAATGAATTCTTTCGCTTCAACGTGGCCAATTCCTGTAGTAAAGAGGATACCTGTGCATGAGTCGAATATCTCAGGAATATCGGGTTCACTTCCATGGCTTGCCTTCATTTGGGTACGATACTCTTTGAGGCCTTGTTCAATAACATGGACACCAGCGTATTTTCTGGATTCTTTGTTAGGACTAATTTCATATACGACGGGCAGGCGATCTAGCACAGGGCAGATAACAGCAACGAGGAGAATCCCATCAGTAATATTTGAATTTCGCTCCATACCATCACTGAAGAACGAGGAGAACGCGGAGATTCCCATAAAAGACGGAAACCAATCATTTTCCGTACAAAATTGACTTAGGCCTGATACGATACTTTGATCAGATTCAATCTGGTCGGGTTGCGCTTTAAAGAACTTTGAATTAAATATGAATAGAAGTGAGACATCTTGCCATTTATAGTTATTGGGCTGGAGTTGTTGAACTTCCAGCTTTCTAAGCAAGTCTAACATCTTGGTTGACGAGATATCTTGATCGTAAAAATTTTCCCCGAACGATACAAAATCTAGAATCTTCTCCATAGCTAACTTCCTTAGCTTTCTTGCTGCGTCGGCATCAAGATTAGTAGTCCATCTGTCATAATTTCAAATAACAGATGAGCCCTAAATATTCTAGTCCGTAAAGCTATTGCTCTATTTGTACCCAACCGCACAAGTAGCGCATCAATTAGGATATAAATCTGTCAGCATTCGATGCGCGAGTATAACACCACTTATATGCCCCAATTTCTCCGCGTCGGGCTTGAAAGTTGCAACATGCTGTTAATTAGGCAATTTTCCAGTTTTTGGACATTGTTGTTAATTTTTGATAATATCCAAAAATTATGACTAATGCAGAAAGCCGGGGGGGCAATAAACTATGTATTGAGCCAATAGAGAACATTGGGGTTCAAGAAAGAGCGGATGCCTTTGGCTCAGGCGACGCCAAGCGGGTTTACGAAATACAGTATAAAGATTTTTCAATTGGAATTAACCTTGGTGATATCGCACAAGCTCCATCGGAAGCAGTTATGTGTCCCTCCACAAGATGGATTGAACTTGGTCGAGGTGCAATAGAAACTCGGCTTGCTGATGAAATTGGGGTTACACTTTTTAGAGATTATGCTCAGGATTTGAGGAAAATAGCGGGTGAAGTTTTGAGAGCTGAAGGTGACGATAGACTAAATGCAGCATCAGAATTAGGGAAACTATTGAACGAAAAAGGAGGGCTACGGGTTAAGGCATCACCTTTACAACTTGCTTTTGAAATAGCCTCATCCTTTGAGATTTCAATATTACCTGGTGGAGAAGAGCATCCTACTCTGATTTACGGCGCGGCAATTCCTATCCCATCGGGCAGACTTTCAGATAGAGGTATTAAACTTGTGGTTTTGGCAAATGTTACGCCCGATACTTCTGAATCAGAACGAAGCGGAATTATGACAAGACGAAACATGGAGGATTTCGCCTTTAATACATGTAAGTCAGCTGAGTTTGTTGGAGTCCATTCGATGACTATTCCATCAGTTGGCGTTGGATTTGCCACGGCGCTTGGTTACGGTCTAAGTCGCACGGATAGTATGAATGGCTTCTTTGCAGGGGCAAAAAGATTCGCTGATGTATTAGGTAAGGAAAGCTCATTAAAGCAGATTGACTATAATATCCATGCAGCACCAAGTCTCGAAAATGCTGCGTTGATAGCTAATGTTGCTTCTCAAGTCGGCATAACTGAACTCTTCAGATAATTTTTGTACCAAAACTCATAGCTTTTCCGTTAAAGGATATTTAACGAGCTTTCTATACCTAGATTTTTTATTGTCACACAAAAATTATTATCATAATCAACCGTTACGTTATGTACAACCACTCTTTTTTATATCCTAAATCCAATAGAAAGTGAGATGAAAAATCCAATTTTGGCTTTCGTCGATACTTACCTTTGTTATCTCAACTTCTCCGTAAAATCACTTTATGCGATTTATCTGATTGTTTACACAATTGCAATCCCTACTCATAAATACCTATAGTGTAACGGCGTAAGCCGCATATAAGATTGACCATGTATATCAATTCATTTCTTTTCAGACAATGTAACTTGATGAATCTGTAATTACATTTCGTATTAGTGCCAGTAACTAAACACTGTGTTAATCTTCTTCTCACTTATGAAGGTTCTTCTTTATTATTTTTGAACTCGTCAGTGTAGGTTTTTCAAATGTTTTGTTTGGGGCGTCGGTGCAACTAACTTTTTATATTGAGCGTAACCCTTTACCACATCCGACCAAGCCTCATTTAACACTTGCATTTGCCGGTTTACGATGCCGAGATAATCCGATCTAGTTGCACCAATGGAAGAAAGGGAGGACAACCGGTAAAGAAGGTCAAGCAATGTATGTGAGCCTCGATAAGGCAAGGTATCGTAAGGTGTTACGTTGAATCGTTCGTCTTCAAATGTTGCCAAACCACCCATAAGAATTCCTAGGATACCCCGTTCAAAATCCGGAAGTTTATACATATCGGGTCCAAACCTAGAACTGATTTCTGCTCTAAGACGCATTCTTACTGCAAGGTATTTTACCCTTCCCTGCTCCAAAAACTGTATTAAGTCTTTTGGGTCGTCAAGGCTTTCTATTTTCTTTTTGACCTCAGTCAGAAGCATCGAATAGTCATTGAATACTTCTTCGGCAGCTTCATAGGCAGGTGAAACATAACGCTCAAAAAACTCATCGACATTGTTTTCGCGCTCTTGGAAGAATCTGACCAAATAATCTATCATTGATAGTGCAAGTTCAATCATGTTGTATACTCCCAAAGTTTGGAAATACCGGAAAGAAAGCTTGAGGAAAAACCAATTGTAGGCTCCCTTAGTACTTACCATAATTATTACCACCGTCGCATAAGCGAGTTCGTGCAACTAAAGCAAATGTTCCCGACAATTACCAATCAGTGGTTGAAAATACCTTTAATATTGTAAGCTTCAGTTTAAATTCGTAAGGCATGAAAATTCCTGTTTTATACTGTATATGACCTTGGATTGATTTAGGTGCTAGGCTCTATATTATTCCTTGGATTATATTCTTGTACACTCATTTCAGGTGGAACGTTAATATTTTGCTCTTTTTAATAGTTGACACTAATCGCTGATTTTGCCACTATTATATATACAGTACCAACTTGGTACCTAATATGACCAATAACGGCAACAGAAACGAAGCGCTTATCAAATTTGTCGCGCCCATTGAACTCAAACAATCCCTTCAGCAACTTGCAAACGAACGGAATATCGCGCTCTCTTCCCTACTTCGACTTATAGCATCCGACTATGTAAAGCGAAACAAAGCATCATGATCATCTCAATTGCCAATCAAAAAGGGGGCGTGGCAAAAAGTACCACCGCAATCAATCTGGCCGCAGGTTTGGCTTTAGAAGGCAGAAAGGTACTTCTGATCGACACCGATCCCCAGACAAATACTACACGAGTTTTTATTCACCCGGACATTGAAATTGATTTGGAAAAATCGCTGTACAACTCGCTCATCAAGCTCGCTCCCCTATCCACAATCATTCGAAAAACAAAATTTCCGAATCTGGATATTGTACCGTCCCACATTCGCTTGTCTTCCGCCGACCTTGAGCTTGCCCAGGCTCTCGACAACAGATCGGAACGCCTGAAAAGAGCAATCGGAAACCTGAAAGACAAGTACGACTACATCATTATCGATAATCCCCCCTCGCTTGGACTCATCACAATCAATTCATTTACCGCGAGCGATAAACTTTTAATCCCCGTATCAACAGGATTTTTCGCAATGACTGGTTTGGTCCAGCTCCAGGAAACTGTTGAAATGGTCAAGCAAAACCAACTCAATCCCAACTTGGAAATCATGGGCGTTTTATGTACCTTTGCCGACAACACGAATGTTTCAAGGGATGTGAATAATCAGCTTCGCGCCCACTTTGGCGATTTGGTATTTGAAACCTCAATTCCAAAAAATGTAAGCTTGGAAGAAGCCCATTCCAGGCATACGCACATATTCGAGCATGCTCCCAATTCTGCTGGCGCGCGTGCCTATAAGGAGCTTGTAAAGGAGGTTCTCGCAAGATGAATAAATCCGGTCTAGCCGACAGTCCGTTTTTTGCACCCGCTCAGCCGAAAGTTGAGCCTATCACTCCTCCGTCGGCTAATCCTTCTGTTGAAAAAACGGAGCCTGAAATAATTGAAAAACCAAAAACAAAAAAGGTTGAGCAACCAAGTAACCGTGATACCACGATACCACGCAACCATGACACCACGGTATCACGGTATCAAGATACCACGACACCGCTAGTTTACGGAGTTGCTATCGAGATCATCAGGAAAGCAGTAAAGGAATTCGGGAAAGAAGCTGCCACGCACAGATTTACCGAGGCTGAAAAAAAAGAAATCGCCGATCTACTTTACACTTACAAGAATCGGGGAATAAAAACAAGTGAAAACGAGATTGCCAGGATCGCTGTAAATTTTGTTGTCGGAGATTACAAGGTAAACGGGGAAAACAGCGTCCTTCATAAACTTCTCAAAGCATTGAGGGAATGATACCGTGATACCATGCCACCACGATACCACGACACCATGACTTCATGGTGCGAAATACGCCTTGACGTCGGTCTTTTCTTCGTTGTACCGTTATCTCCACAAAGTGCTTTAAAAAGGCTTGAAGAACCCAGTTTGCCTATAGAAAAATCATCATTGACTTATGGTTTTTCTTCGGTGTAAGGTGGTAACTGCAAAGCCCTGTGCTTTGTAACAAGACCTTTTAGTTAGTAGGGGATGTCGTCTGCTAAATCCGCTTCAGATAGGATCAAAAAGCGCGTGGTTATAAAGCCACTACGACCCAGGAGAAATCCGAACATGAAGGCTATCAGGCCGTCGCCGCCGGAGAAAAAAGAACGGCTGGAGAATTCGAGGAATCAAAAAGCGCCTCGAAAAAATCCAAGGCGCCGAATATGTATATATTTGTTGTTTGAATTCTTTAGCAATTCCAACCACGATTTAGCAAAGGAAATTTTAAACAACGAATTTGCTAATGCAAATTAAATATATATTTTGGTGGTACGTTGTGTCAAGCACAAATCGGTTGGTCGCACAATCATCAATTTTTATTTTTTGCCGTAAATTTTTTTGAAATTTACCTAAAAGACAAAGCTTTAAAACTTCAATAATAGATATTGACCTTCGTATATTTTTCGGTATATATTGATTACTGCAAACAATATTTTGCCGAATAACAAAACTCTAAATATCGCACTTTAACTTATTATTGTCAGAATCCAAGTTCGTATTAGTGAGGGACTTCTGCGATCCAAGTGCTTTCGGGTAGGGAGGAAAAGGGGTGAATAGTTAGAGTAACAGTAGTCACGTTCGGATTGAGATTGCCAAGACCGCACCGAGCTACAATCTCACGAGTGTCTCCGTTGTTGAGCGGCTCGTTTACTTTCTCGATAGCTCCTGATATATGATAGAACCAACAATCAGCTTCATAGCCTGTATCGTCTACAGAATGAAAATCACTACTCTCAAACTGAAGAACAATTGTTTCTCCTGAATGGTTGGTGAAATCAAAGAAGAAACTGATCGGCGCAACTTTGGCTCCAATCCTGTCATACTTTTGGTTGTATTGGATGTCAGTAAGTTTCAGAGTTACGCGGTTATCCTGAAGCTCATCACCCTTTACAAGACCGATGGGGGATTTTGTATTGGTTGGGATCGGCGTAAGTGTCGCAGTAGGAGTAAGCGTCAGGGTTGGAGTTAAAGTGTCGGCTGGTAAAGCCGTTTGAGTATCTGTAAGTTGGACGGTAGGGGAAGGCGTAGAAGTTGAGGTAAGTTGAATTGTCGGTACGGGAGTTCCAATTGCATTAACAAAGCCTCCTCTACCAATAAAATAAGCACCAACACCCACAACAAGGCAGCCCAGACATGCAAAGACTGAAGTAATAATTAAGATCCTTCTCCAATCACGGCGGGGTTCCAATATTATTGGAGGATCGACAATCTCTCCTATAGGGTCTTTCTTCTCATCCTCCAAAACCATTAGCCAAGCGTTGTAAAGTTCAAGGGGATAGAAACCCTCTGGTGGAGGACTTGTGGGGTCTGGTATCTGACCTGATGGCAATTGAGGGAGTTCTGGTGGAGGAATTGGAGTTTCTGATGGAGGATCTCCGACAACCCCTTTTGGAAGAAGGGGAAATTGCTCTATATTTTTTAGATCGTTGTCAATAAGCTGCATGAAAGCGGGGCATACCTCATCTTTGATAATTTCCCGTCTTTGATTCCAATGCAGGGAGTGACCTGTTCTTGGGTCTTTTTGGTCGAGGCCAAGCGTGCGATAGACAAAGGACATTTGCCAAACACACCACGCCTTGGTGTATTTGTACCTTTCGGCTATGTCTTCATATTTCAACCCCTTGCATGTCCAATACAGAACAATCCCTTGGTGATAATCCAAAGTTTTTAATCTGTCTTCCAGTGACTCAATGGGCATATTGGAATCCTCCACCAGGACTGCCTGGTCACCTCTATCAGGAATATGCAGAATAAGTGCGGAGGTTCAAATGAACAAACAAATACTTATTTACTCACCGTACGCAACAAAGGCAATTGCCGCAGGCAGGAAGCAGGGTATGCGCTTCCAAGTTGTCAATCAAGGCGAAGTTCCCCCGGAACCGTTTTACGAGGATGGCTGGTGGTATGAGATTTCAAAATTGGAATATACCACACGTTCCGATCTTGAGGAGCGACTCGATGTCATCCGAAAGGTTGCCCCGATCAAGGAGCTAATTATCGCTCATGAAGCGCCAAAGGTTCTGACCGCGCCTATCGAAGAAAAAGGGCCGGAAAAAACCTCAACCTATACAGATGTATCTTTTGACTCCACACCCATATTGCTGGCGATTGTAGGGGTGCTAGGAGCCATTCTGTCGTTGGTTGGGATGGCATTTATTAGTGCTATCCAGATAGACCCCGCGCTGATAGCCGTGCTTTCAGATGGGACCTGGCTAAAGGTGGCAACATGGTACGACTAATTTCTCGAATTATAAACTGGCTCATCAATCGGGTTTGGTTTGCGGTACTACTCGCCATACCTTGGATTATCCGAGTTTTCACCTACACCCTTTGGCTTTCGTTCATGACAGTCGCGAGCTTTTGGGTTGGCATCCCAAATGCAGTGAACCAGATCGCGGATGACTGGCTTGACCGAGCCGTTCATGCAGGATTTCCCACCCTTTGGGACACGCGGCTTCGCCGCATCTTTCTGGTCGTTGGGTACGGGACAATCGTTCTGGGATGGATTTTCCTATCTTTCACAACCGTTTTCATCGTGAGACTCATCTTTTAGAGAAGAAGTTTTTAGGTGTGAAGCAAATGTGAAGAAGGAAGCAATACGTCTCTAAAAAAATAAACATATGGCTAATAACTACATACCTACAGAAGTATTTTTGGATTGGGCTGAGGTTTTTCATTGGGCGACAAAGCGCCATTTTCAGTTGGCAATTACAGGACATGAATCCAAACGTCATAGACGAACTGAAATTGTCCTCAGACGTTTGTCCCAAAGGAAAAAACTCAGAACCCTTCGGTATGGAAAAAAGTTGATTTACGCGCTTCCCAGAAAAACCAAGAAGATTGATGAGTTTGAATTTCAAAGCAAGATATATCACGGACTGGCCTGCACTGAATGTTTAGTACGGTTCTACCGTTCAAAAGTCGATGGAGAGATCATTGCAGAGAGATTTTTCAGAGGGTGCGGGTCAGTCCCTGAATGGGGGATCAGATACCCAAATAAAACAATGCTTCTTTTGGAGTTTTCGACGAAGAGCAATTTTCTATATACGGAACTTATGAACGGAAAAATAAATGCTTACATTAGGAACTTTGAAAAAATCGAGAATAGATTTCAAGCAAAGGCGATTGTTGTGTTTGTCATAGATGTTCCAAGGGTCACGGTGGAACGGTTTGTCGGCACTTTGAAACGGGATGTCGGCTCCGTCGCCGACGGGCGTACGTCGGCTTCTTCTGGAGGGGACAGCTTCCCCTTCAACCCTTTCTTTTTTACTGATTACAAAACGTTCCTGTCTGTCCCTATCAGTGAACAAATGATCTCACCTATTTATTTCTGGATTGACGGAAAGGAGTACCCATTAAAAAAAGATGTTTGACTTGAAATTCTTCCTAAAACTTTTTCTGGGTGATTTGCCAAAATATCCGAATACAAGACTCTATCCATTTGAAGAGCTTCCGGCGGATGGCCTTACTATGGGAACGCTCTTTATAGGAAAGCAAGGAACTGGCAAAACGACATCTCTATCTCAACACATCGTTGAGTACTTCAAAAAATATCCCGACAGATCGATATTGGTTCTGGATAGTAAGGGATCAAACTCCAATGAGATTTTTGCTCTTGTCGGAAAGGAGCCAGACTGGGAAAAGCTTTCAGAACGGATAGTGTATGACGATCTGGGAAATCCTGAATGGGTTATTCCATTACCCGAATTTTCGCATATCTACGGAACGAGTTTTGACGAACAGGCGCACAGAGTAGCCGCAAATTTACAAAACTTGGCACCCGAACTTGTGAAAGGCGCGCCGTATATAGCAGGACTAGGTTTACAAGAAACTGCACCGCAGCTTTTTAGAATTGAGAGTGCCATTTCAAATGATCGGAACGAGACATGGCAAGTGACCGAAACACGGGAGCTTCTAACAAGAATATCCCTTCTGAAAAAAATGGTTGCGATGCACGGCTTTAAAGTTCCGAAAGCAAAACAATATTTTGAAACAGAGTTTTTTCCTCTTTCACAAAATGAAAAGGAGCTTCGCACATACGCAATCAGAGCGCTTCTTGGGGCAACCGAATCGCCAGAAATCAGAGCCAGACTTGGATATTCTCGTCCTGGCTGGACACCAAGAGAAGCGATTAGAAACGGACTAATGGTAATTGTTGATGGGTCCCGGCTCAATAATAGAAAAGCGGTTCAGCATTATCTTTTTACTCAAGCATTTTCTTTGATTATGGCTGAGATCAACAAAAGACAACCCGCCGATCCAAACGACAAACCAGTTTCTCTGATACTCGATGAGGTTTATTCCTTATTCAAAATACCGAGCATGGCTCCTGAAATTGCTCAGCTTTCACCACAGTACCGATCAAGAAAACTTCAACTTTATATCGTATTGCAGGAACTGGAACAAATGAGCGAAGAGTTGCTTCCACACATTTGGAGTCTTGGAAATATTGTCTGCTTTTGTATTTCAAATTTTGATGAAGCATACAAGATTGCACAACAACTTTTTAAATACGATCCAAAGACGATCAAAATGGATTCGAAAAGCGATACCGGTCAACCAATTGTTGAAGCGGACCGCGGACAGTATTTGCAGATTGCAAACGATTTACAACGCCTTGCTCATCGAGAATGCATTATCAGGCGTTATCAGTCTGAACGAGTTATGGAAAAAAACATTCTTTGGGTCAAGAAAACAAAAGAAGTGCCAAACGCTCCAACAAGGATTTCTGTTCAGGAGTTGAAAGACAAACTTTTACGAGAGCGTGGCGTCAGAGTGAGAGATGCTCTTGATGTAATACACCAGAGAACGTTAGTGAACGCACAGCAGTCTACACCGAAACCACCTGCACTTTAACAAAGTGCTATCACGGACCTAGATCCGTTGTTAGCAGGCCATAAGTCAAGAAAGGGGGTGGTTAGGCTATGAGACTCATGACTAAAGAGCTTGAGAAGCGTTTTCTCAAGGTCGGCTCACAGGAAGAAGTCAAAGATCCTGTGATCGTTGCAAAGTTCTTCAATCCGCAAGGAGCGGGAACTTGGTACGCAACAGAGTACGACCCAACAGACAAAATGTTTTTCGGCTAGGTGTCTATCTTTGGCGACTGGAATGACGAATGGGGCTACTTTTCTTTACAAGAATTGGAGTCCTACAAAGGTCAACTTGGTCTCGGTATTGAAAGAGATTTGTACTGGGACGAAGTGAGAGCAAGCACAGTCATCAAATAATGAACCCACAGCCTAAGCTCTCTTTCTTGACTATGGCTGTGGAATAGGCTTTTACGGACTTTGATCCGTTTAAGCTGGCACAGGCCAAGAAAGGGGGTGATAGGTATGGATCATGTAGGAGTTTTGCTCGGTGGCTTTGCGCTCCTTGGAATAACGATGGAAGGACTTTTGAGGAAGATTGAGAAACCCGCTCGAAAGTTTCCTTATTGCAGAACGTGCGGTATGAACATGATAACCGCAGGACCATCCAAGTTTATGCCAGGAGAAGTTAGCCGACATTTGGACCAACATAATCTGCCAACAGACGCAGCATGCAGATATATGTGTCCGAAAGGACATTACCAATTATGGTTTATTCCCAAATTTGGTAATACCGAGAAAGCGTTCTTCCTAAGAGAAGAACTGTAAGTATCTACACGGTCAGCCTATTATCAACTTTCTTGGTCTGGCCGTGGAACTAACTTAAATATTA
>WNFZ01005229.1_pt1 | contig 14000 bp, 12 predicted proteins | sample 5400081 | NCBI WGS metagenome assembly WNFZ01 (sample SAMN13153365, study PRJNA577476) | soil metagenome | isolation source: 80 cm soil or saprolite under grassland replicate 1 | place: USA:California | collected 2016-06-15
AGCGTTGTTTGGTGCGGTCGGTATTTGGTTTCAGTCATCGGATGGCTCCTGTTTGTCGCTTCACGTTTAGCTCTTCACCGGCTGCCTTACGCCTGTGCTGACGGGCGGTTTTCATCCGAACTGATATTGATGATCCGTCCGCCCGGTCGCGTCAGGTGCGGCAGGACGGCCAGCGCCATCAGGAAGGAACCTTTGAGGTTCGTGGCCAGTTCCTAATCCCAGACCGCTTCGGCCTGATCGAGCGACATCTCGGCCGTGATGCCGCGTGATTCCCCGGCGTTGTTGATGAGCACGTCGATCTTCCCGAACTGCGCGACGATGGCCTGCACCGCCACGGCGACCTGCTCGCGCTGGCCGACGTCGGCGCGCTGCCAGCTGCACTGCGCGCCAAGCGCTTGCGCAGTGGCGCGCAGGGTATCTTCGTGGCGTCCGATGATGACGACGTGCGCATCGTTTTGAACGAAAGCTTCCGTCATGGCGCGCCCGATCCCACTGCTGCCACCGGTGATGACGACCACACGATTATTGTTTTCTGTTGCTGCCATCGGAATACACCCCTCTGTTACACGTGAGCCGCGCGCTTGAGGCGCGCGAGCACGAGCCACGTCAGCGCGAGCAAGATCGAACCCGTCCAGTACGGCGCACTCGGCCTGACATAATCGTAGGTCACGCCCGCCCACAACGGTCCAAACACATAGGTCAGGCTGGTCAGCGAGGCGGTCACGCCGGCCACTTTGCCCTGCTCGCGGAACGATACACTGTTCGAAATCAGCGCAGTCAGCGTCGGCCGCATCAACGCGTTGCCCGCGCCAATCAGTGCGGTGATCGGATAGAGCGCCCAGAAAGCGGGCGCGATCACAATGCCAAGGAACCCGAGCACCTGCAGGGCCAGACCGCTGAGCGCGAGCTGCTGCTCGCCGAACCTGCCCACCAAGCGTGGGACGACCCCAGCCTGCACAATGACGCCAATCGCACCCACCAGCGTGAACACCGCCGCGTTTTCGAGCGGCTGCGCGCCAAACTTCTCAATCGTATAGACCGAAAAGTTGGTCGCCATCCCGCCATAGACAAAGTTGAAGACGAATGTCGCCAGCAATAACACGCCGAGGTTGGGCAGCTTTGCCATATCGGTGATGGCGCGTATTGGATTCACAGCCGACCAGGTGAATGGCGCGCTCGCACGCTTCTGCTTTGGCAGCGACTCGGGCAGCATGAAGTAACCGAAGATCACGCTGAGCAACGAGAGCGTGCCTGCCGCAAACGCAGGCAAGGTCACGCTGAACTGACCGAGCGCGCCGCCGATAGCCGGTCCCAGAATGAAGCCGAGGCCGAACACGGCGCCCATCAAGGCAAAGTTCTTGGCGCGATGCTGCGGCGGCGTTACGTCGGCAATGTATGCCTGCGCCGTCGAGATATTGCCGCCGGTGATGCCGTCGATCAACCGCGAAAGAAACAGCACCCACAGCGCGCCGCCCAGGCCAAAGATGAAATAGCCGATGGCGGAGCCGAGCACGCTGAGCAGCAGCACCGGGCGCCGGCCATAACGGTCGGAGAGCCAACCCAGAATGGGTGCGGCAGCGAACTGTGCCGCGGAGTAGATCACCGTCAGCAAGCCGACCGTGAGCGCGTCGGTGTTGTACAGGCGCACAATGTAGGCCAGCACCGGTATCAGCATGGCCATGCCGAGCAGATCGAGAAAGACCGTGGCGAAGATGAACACCAGGGCGCCTGTGCTTGCCTTGTGCTCTTCAGGTGCCTGGGCCGGTATCGGCGTACTAGCCTTGTAGTCTGCCTGCATTCCACAACTCCGTCGTATTCCGGGCAGGAAGCGCTTCACTTCTCGCCGATCAAACGATCTGATACAAGACTGGCATCGCGCCGACGCGGTTGGCCGCCAGATTCGCCTGGAGATAGGTTCGGAAGCTCTTCGTCCGCATCTGACGCACGAGCGATCGCCCACCCAAGCCGGCATACTCGATCCCCACATAGTCCGAGCGCTCGCCCTCCAGGGGGACGAACAGGCTGGCGTTGGCCAGCCCGGTTTCCACCACATACCACGCGGCCAGATAGTGCCACAGCTGCAGCATCACGTCTGCATCGTCGGCAACGAAATAGGTGAAGCGGAACACAGCTGACCTCGTCCCGTCCACAGCGCCGATCCGCCTGGCGTTGCGCGCAGCGATGACATGCACATCCCTGGCTTCGTGCCGCAGGGTCTCTACGAGCGTTTGATACACCGGCGTGGTTTGTAGCTCGCGTGCGGTCGCCGGCGCTGTCGTTTCGATCAGCACGACGATGTCGAAACGTGCGATGTGGATCGCGGCCGCCCGTTCCTGGAGTTCAGGGCTTAGCGGCGAGTAGCCGCTAGAGTCGAACACGGTGACTCGCTGGACCACATCGAGCTGCGCGAGTCGGTACGTGAGCCTCTTGAGCTCAGTCAAGAGCTTGGACTTCGCGCGCCGGTTGGGAAGAATAGGCACCGCGCGGGGATGTACTTCCGCGGCGATGTGAATGTACCCCAGCGCCCTTGGCTCGACGAGCCTGACGTGCGCATAGTTGGGATCAGCATTGACGATCTGCAGGTGCATTGTTGGCTCCTTCGAAGGAATTGTGAACACCAGGGCTGCGCGATGCGTTCACAGCAGGCGGTTAAGTTGCCTGCTCACGCGCAATCGTCACGATCACCCGCAGGATAAGGACGGCGCTGAGGGCCAGGCCAAGATACCCAAACAGATCAAACACGCTCGTCGTGCGACCCACCATCGGCCCGCCGGATGTACCTAACAAGAGCACTGCCATCAGCCCAATCGCAGCGCCCAGAAACGCCAGCACCAGCTGACTCACCAGACGCATCACAATCTGGGTATCACGTGCGTCAGCGAACAGCCGCACGTTGGCGGTCAGCGCGCCATGTTCGGCAGCCGTTGCGATACGGTCGAGCCGCCGCGGCAGCCGTCGGAGTGAGGGCAGCAGTGCCAGGAGCTCGTCGACTGCGACTTGGCGCAGGGAGGTTGGCGACAATGCCTCCTTGAACCACTCCGCCGCCAGCACCCGCGTCTCATCGAGCATGCGGAACGTGGGTGCGAGCTGCAAGAGCATGCCTTCCAGTGTGAGCAATGCCCGGAACAGGCCGCTGATATCTGGTGGGAAGACGATCCCAAAATCCAGCAGGATCTGAAAGATATCGCCAAACAGCTCGACTCCCGGCGTCATGCCAGGGCTGAATCGTCGCGCCAGCAACTGCGCGAGGGTTCGCTCCAGCCGCTCTTCATCGATACCTTCCCGCAGCTCGGCGAGGTCGAGCAGGGCCTCGCGCAGCATGGTTGGGTGGCGCCGCTCTAAGGCGACCATCATCCCACGCAGCGCCGCCTGCTGCAAGCTGTCCAGCCGCCCAACCATGCCAAAGTCGATCAGCGCCAGCTGTCCGTCACGCAGGACCAGCACATTGCCGGGGTGCGGGTCGGCGTGGAACGTGCCGTCGCGCAGGATCTGGTGTGTGATGCACTGGAGTAACTCACGCGCAAGTGCAGCGCGGTCGCGGCCAAGCTGATCTAGGAGCGGCCCGGCATCACGGACACTCACCCCATCCAGCCACTCCTGAACCAGCACTCGGCCGGTAGATAGATGCGCATAGACGGCGGGTACGCGCACCGCCGATACGCTCCTGATCCCAGCCGCCACTGCCACCATATTTCGCGCCTCAATCCGGAAGTCCAACTCCTCCTGTACTACCTCAGCGAACCGCGTCGCCAGTTCCAAGACGTGCAACTCACGGCCCCAAGCGGTGCGTGTCTCGGCCGTACGTGCGAGTCGCAGCAAAATATCGAGATCGCACTCGACCAGCGCACGAATGCCTGGTCGCTGGACCTTGACCACGACCATTTCACCTGATACGAGCCGGGCGCGATAGACCTGAGCGATCGATGCGGCCGCCAGTGGCTCCACGTCGAAGGCAGCAAAGACCTCGACTGGCGGGGCACCCAACTCCACGGCCAGCAATACCTCAATGGCCGCATAGGAATCGGGCGGTACCGTGTCTTGGAGTTGAGCGAGTTCGGCGATAATGTCGGGTGGGAGCAGGTCGGGGCGGGTTGAGAGCACCTGGCCGAACTTCACGAAGACGCCACCCGCCTCCTCCAGGGCGAGCCGCAGACTGCGGGCAAGCTGGTGCTGGCGGCGGGGGCTCTTGATTGTCAGTATGAACTGCCGGCTGCGCAGGTAGGGCCAGAGGCCCTGTTTGATGGCAATCCAGGCAATCTGTGCATAGCGTTGCATCCGAGCGATACGGCGGCGCAGCGCGCGGAGCGGATGCGGAATCGTGGCACGGCGGATGCGCCCTGGTGATGCGATGTTCCGACGCGTCAGCACCTCCAGGAGGACGGAGACGCCCATGGTGGCGAGCAGTGCGGTAAGTAACCGCAGTAGCGGGTAGCTCGGCGGCGAGGTTGGCGGCCACACGAATGGCCGTGGCGACAGCGCCGTGACGAAAACGTTGCCGATCGCACTGCCCAGCAGCGCGGCAAGCAGGGCGCGTGGCCAGGGCTGATGATGGCCAAGCAGCCGTCCGGCAAGCCATGAGAGTGCCGTCAAGGCCAGCACCACCACGGTACCGAGAAACAGAAGCCAAACAAGCGACATATGATCCCCGCTTAACTCCAAGGATGTCAGGCGTTTCTGGGTATCTCGTGCGCTCGAGCCGGCAGACAACGCCACGGCAGCGCCCAGGTAGACACATGTGGCACCAACGACCCGGTGGATCGGTGTGATCGCCGGGAAGATACCGGCGACCGCATGGCCCCCTCGACCCTGGTTCTCGGGTACCGCAGCGCAAGCTCGTATTTGGCGGCGCACTCGCCATGCCGGAGGAATACGCGGATGGAAGCGGCGCGCCTGTGGACCGACCACCCGCCACGAGTCACGCGCCGGGCTTGAAAATCATGTCCCAGAGGGCGAACATGAGGATGGTCAAGATCACCCCGTAGCCGACTATCCAACGGCCGAGCGCTTCACGGGCTGCCTGGAGGTCCGCGCTCTGGGTCACAGCGCGCTCCAGCTGGATCGCGCTTCGGCTCTGGTAGACCGCGCCGACGAGGAAGGCGACGATGAACGCCCCGATCGCGAGGAGCACCCACAGCTGCGTGAAGTTCCATTCTGAACTCACGAGGACCAGCCAAACCCCGGACACTAAGACCACCAGTACGGCTGGCGTGAAGACCCGCAGACCAAGGTACGACAGCGTCCGAGCGAACTCGCGGAGTACTGCCAGGTCACCGCTTTGGCGAGCCCGGGCACCGAGCAGGCTCAGTATCACGCCTCCGCCGAGCCAAACGATGGTGCCAGCAACGTGCGCCAAGTGCAGCCAGGGTTCCAGTGTCATCGTTCCACACCTCTTGCCTTTCCATGCCGGTGGAGACTCGCATCCCTATTTGGGATTGTTCGATTCTGCATCATCAATCATTCCTTTCCCGGTGGGTTGACCGAACGCCCATCCGCTGTGGAGTTAGAGGTCTGCCACCGCCGCCATCACCTCGCGGCCGATCACCTCGAGCGGAGCGATCCGCTCCACGTGCGGGATCGCACCGTACACCGTCTGGATGCCCATGCCTGCGAGCCAATGCAGCTGCCCAATCAACTCTTTCACTTTGGACCCATCCTCGCCAACATCGAAGAGGAATGGGCAGGTCTTTTCGATCGAGTTGTAATCGCGGCCCTCTATCTCGCAATGCCGGCGCAGCACGTCCAGTTTCTTCGGGATCTCCGGACCCGGTTGTATATTGCAGGCGTCTGCATATCGTGCAACCAGGCGCAGGGTTTTCTGCTCGCCGCTACCGGCGATCATGATCGGCGGGTGCGGCCGCTGCGGCCTGTGTGGCATCTGCGGCGAATTGAGCGCTCGTTCGATGTGGAAGTGCTTGCCGCGGTAGGGTTGATCGTCCCCGTGCTCGCCGCTCCACATCTGCAAGCAGATCTGCACCGTCTCCTCCAGCATCTCGAAGCGTTCCGCGATCGGAGGGAACGGGATCCCCAAGCCCTGCGCTTCATCCACGTAGTCACCCGCGCCGATGCCGAGCCAGGTACGTCCGCCGGAGAGCACGTCCAGTGTCGAGACTATCTTGGCTAGCATCGCCGGGTGCCGGAAATGTGGAGGGGTTGCAAGCGCCATGAGTTCGATACGCTGTGTGCTGGCCGCCAGGAAGGTCAGCGTCGTGTAGCATTCCGGAACCTGCCCCTCCTGGGGGCCCATCCAGGGTGGAACCGCCCACAGGTGATCGGCCACGGCGATGCTACTGAAACCGTACGCGTCTGCGGTCCTGGCTATCTTTGTTAGGGTGGCGCCGAGGTTAGTCGGGCCGCCGTCCCAGATGTAGTTGTTGATTTGTAGCGCAAGTTTCATAAAATGTTACCTCTTTTCAAGAGCGATCGACGCTTGGTTCATCACGTCATCCGTTATTCAACACAAACCACCGACCGGAGATGCAAGCCCAGGTCGCGGATCTTGGCCAGAATCCCATGCAACGCGGCCTGATCCTGGATTGGGCCGGCGAGGAGGGTCTCGCCGTTCCCTAAGGGGGTCAGCGTCAACCCCTCAAACCACGCGCTCCAGTGGCTGTCCAGCAGACCTCGGACACGAATCTCGTAATAGTCAGCTCCTGTTATCGGCATAGATATATTTAACCAGCAATCACATGGATTGTCAGTGTCAAAAAGGAGTATTGAGATGAGTAGTGTGGAAATTCGTGAGGGGAGCTAGAGTAAGCCGAAATCTCGTCCTCGTGAGACGGCCTGCGTGCGATTAGTTACCCCGAGCTTGCCGATGATGTTGCTCACATGCTTCCTGGCTGTGGTCAGGGCAATCGACAGTTCCTCAGCGATTTCCTGATTGGATGCCCCGCTCGCCAGCAGGCGCAGGACTTCGAGCTCGCGCTCGCTGAGTGGCTCGTTGAAGGAAGAGGGAAGAGGAGCAGGGGATGGGTGGGTTCCGTGATCACCAGAGGCGAATGCCGCCAGCATCCTTGTGGTGTAGTCCGCAGTCACGCCTCGCGAGAGAGCACGGTGCAGCAGGGCAGCCATGGGCCTGCCTTCATCCACGAACGTGCGGATATATCCTTGCGACTCGGCCTGCAGCAGCGTTTGAGCCACTACTTTGATCGCCTGGTCGGCTTTTCCCGCCGCTTGAAAGCCCAATGCCTGGAGAACCTGTATCTCGATGAGGCTGCCCATCCGCGCCTGGGTTTTGGCCGCAATCCCGAGACGTTCCAGGAGGGCGAGGGCTCGACCTGGTATGTTCTGGCTGAGCAGGTATCTGGCCAGCACGAGGTATTCACGCTCGCGGGCGTAGCCGGGTTCGTCCGCCTCCCCGAGCCCGCGCTGCTCCACCCAACGAACAACCTCCTTCACGTCACCCTGGGCGAGCAACAGCCGGGCCCGTTCGGCAGGCACCAGATTGTGCAGGGCGACGATTTCCAGGCTCGGCATGACCTGATACGCCTCATCCATCGCTTCCCTGGCCCCAGCCGGGTCGCTCATGGCCTGGCGGATCCAGGCCAGGGTAACCAGTCCGCTCGCCAGGGTTTGGGTGGTGGCGAGCTGCCTGCCGCAGGAGATGCCCTCCCCGACATGATGCAGGGCTTGCTCAAGCTGGTTGCGCTCGTAGAACACATCGGCCATGCCCATGTGCGCCGCGGCCGCGCTCAGCACCACCGTGGGGCCGGTCCGGGCGGCGAACTCCAGGCCCTCCTGGTAGGTGCGGAAGGCCGCATCCAGGCGACCCTGGGCTCGCTGGATGCGGCCGAGGGCGGAGCTGGCAGTCAACGTCAGGTGCGGCTCTCCCGCTTCCCGCCCGTCGGCCACGATGCCGGCGAAGGCGCGCTCGGCTTCTGCCAGGCGGCCACGCATCCAGTCCGCCTGGGCCAGGTTCCAGCGGATCGAGATGCGCGGGCCTCGCTCGTCCTCAGCCAGCTCGGCCTGAGCCCGGCGCACGAGCTCGGTCGTGCGCTCGGCATCCCCGCGAAGCGCGGCCAGGGCCGCGCGCAGGAGCGCGATGGAAGCGGGCACGTTGGCCAGCATGCTCATCGCTTTGCCGATCGAGGGTTCGTAGGGCTCGCTCGGGGCAGTGGCAAGCGCCTGCTCAGTGTCCGCGAGGAGCAGCTCAGCCGCCTCCATGCGGCTGGCGTTGAACGCTGCGATCACCTGGGCAAGGGCCAGTCGCGGGCGAGCGCGCACCACCTCGTGGGGAAGCGCCGCGAGCCAGCCCCGCAGCGTCTCCCCCTCGCCGCGACGGAGGGCCTCCTCAACATGCTGCTCAACCAGCCGGGCCGCCCACACCGCTTCGCCGGCTGCCAGGGCATGGCGCAGCGCCTCACTGACCAGTCCATACTCCTTGTACCAGGCGGCTGCCGTCCGGTGCAGCTCCGGCAACCCCTTAGGGTCGACGGACTGCAGGCGGGCGCGGAGCAGATCGGCGAAGAGATGATGGTAGCGGTACCAGTGGCGCTCCTCGTCGAGCGGCGCCAGGAACAGGTTGGCTCGTTCCAGGTGTTCCAGCATCTCCTGGCCATCGCTGCGACCGGTAAGCACATCGCAAAGTGGGCCGCTGAGTTGTTCGAGAACCGAGGTCTGGAGTAAGAAGCTTCTCACCTCGTCGGGCTGTTGCGCGAGTACCTCCTCGGTCAGGTAGTCAAGGATGTAGCGGTTGCTGCCCGTGAACCCCTGAATCAACCGCGCCGGATCGGAAGCCCCTCGCAGAGACAGCGCGGCGAGCTGGAGTCCGGTTACCCACCCTTCGGTGCGTGCTTCCAGGGCCGCAATGCTCTCCTCAGGCAGATTGAGTCCCCAGACCCTGCGCAGTAAGGCAGCCGCTTCCTCGAAGGTGAAGCGCAGATCGGCGGCGCGCAGCTCGGCCAGTTGGCCTCGCGCACGCAAGCGGGCCAGTGGGATCGGCGGGTCTTCGCGGCTTGCGATCACCACATGCATCCCGGGCGACAGGTGCTCAAGCAGGAAGGCCAGGCTGTCGTGAACCGCAGGTGAGACGATCTGGTGGTAATCGTCGAGGACAAGCACGAGCTCATCTGGACGGGCCGCAAGCTCGTTCAGCAGGGCTGTTACGATAGCCTTGGGGGTCGGTTGTGCCGAGGCGTTGAGCAGGGAGAGGGCCTGCTCGCCAATCCCATTATGCACCCGATCGACCGCCGCTACGATATAGCGCCAGAAGCGCCCGGGATCGTTGTCGTCCGGGTCGAGGGAGAGCCATGTGAGCGGCCTTTCGGTGCTCTTGGCCCAGCTGGCAAGCAGCGTTGTCTTACCGAACCCGGCCGGGGTGCTGACCAGGACAAAGTCGCGGCTGGTCGCCTCCTCCAGACGGCCAATCAGGTGGGAGCGCGGCAGGAGATCAGGGCGGATTCTGGGAATGCCGATCTTTGTAGCCAACAAGACATCGCGCTTGTGGTTGTGCGTAGGCGGCGATGTCGAATTGTGAGGCTCAAGCATCGGCTATCTCTTTCAGCTACAGGACAAACCAGGGTCTATGCACATAAGGATCGCGTTCCATGCACTGAGTATAATACACGCTCTCATTGAGTGATGTGTCATGACTCCAAGAATCTGGGCCATTCCATCGGTTCGAGTCCGCGCCTCCGGGATGGCCGCCAGGATGTCGTGGCTTCTCCAGGCAGCCGCTTCCCCCGCAGCCACGCCCACGCCAGCAGGCTCTGTCGCTCCGCATCCAGCACCCCAGCCGGATCCTGTTGCACGTGGTCGACATGCGCTACAAAGGTCAGCAAAGGCTTTCGACACCATTGGGGATCCAAGAGCTACCTGAAGATTTTTATACTGTCCAACATAACGATAAGGTATGGTTTGGATCATGGCTTTGTAGTGCCTTTGTTAGCGAGTGCAACCACCCGGCTTGGCGATCGGTGCGAGACGATTGGGATCTGCGGTATCCCGAATCAGTGGGTCGGACAATGTCTCCTCATTACCCCTCTTCTCAGCGTACCAATGCTGTATTTCATAAGCGGGATGTGTTGATTATGTTGGACACAGGAAAAGATTCGTGAGATAGCTTTTAGACCCCATCATCGCTGAGTAAGGAGACGACAAGACAATGCACGTGGAGCTGTCACCGCTCCCTCTAAGCAAGTCCGCAAAAGTAATTTGACACACTGACGGTTCGTGGTATCCTCCTTCCAAGGAGAACACGACCATGAGCAATGAACGGTTCACGCCAGCGCAGATGCAACGAAGACCGGTGCTCCTATCGGATATGGTGGATAATTCCAATCTGCCCATCCGACTGGATTCACGCCCGTTTTCGCGCCGATCCAGCACCCATGACCACCCCCATGCTGGCTAATTCGGTCCGCTATGGCATTTCCTGGGTGATCGTGGGGCCAGTGAGCCCTTACACCCCACGCCTAAGCCGCGCCAAGCGGCGCCGGTGGCAGTGGCAGCGCCAAGAGGTCGCGTACCGTCCAGCGCCAGCTCGTCAGTCCGGCGGCCATAGCCGGGGTCCGCTGGCGGTATCGTTGGGGCTTCCGCTTGCCACCCCGTTCCCGTGGCTGCCCAAGTTCCACGCGCAATGACTCGTGCGGACGGACGAAGTGGTAATAGGCGCGCCACCATTCCAGATGCACGAGCAATTGCGGCGCTGCTTGCATCGTCGACCATGTGCGGCGAATGAGGGCCGCGACGCTCTGCCGCACGGTCAGGTTGAGGCGCTCGACAAACGCGGTATTCAGTCGCCCGCTTAGCCCCAGCCCCTGCAAGGCCGCCCGCAACTGCTCACGCGTCCCACAGCGCATGACTGGGGTGACCCGCACCAGCCGCCGGCGCCGGTACGCCTTTTTCACCTGGCCATAGATCAGGCCCGCGGCCACCTGCCACTGGCGCACCCGCCGTTCCGCCTCCGCCACCCACTGCCCAAAGTGCGCGGTGAGGGCGTAAAAGTACAGATTCAACCCATCGCTGGTGAAGACCGGAAGACAGCCGGGTGCCAGTTGCTGATGCACGGTATGGATGACGGTATGGGCCGCGTCCTGGGTTCGCGCCCCCAGATGGAGGACCGGAATCAGCTTGCTGATGGGATCAACCGCCAACCACAGCCACAGCACGTGCGCGCGGCTCCGCAGCCGCGTGCGGATCTCATCTAGCTGGAGGTGCGGCAGATGCAGGTGCCGAAACCAGCGCTCGTGCAAGGTCGCGCTGTGCGCGCCGGCCCGGGTCAGCCAGGTGGTGATCGTGCCCGCGCTATGGCCGAACACCCGCACCGCCGCTGCCACATCGAGCCCTTCCGCCAGTGCCGTCAGCACTTCCCCGACTCGGTATGACGCGGTTTTGAGCCGATACAGTGGGGTATCGCGGCGGGCGCTGAACGTAGCACCACATGCCTGGCAGCGGAAGGTCTGGATGCGTTCGGTCTTCCCATGCCTGCCGTCGCCGACCAGGGCATGGACCTGCGCATCTGCGATCCGATAGTAGGCGCAGGTAGGCGTCGGACAGGCGAAGCCGTCGGTGGAGATGCGCTTAGGTGCGCCACACCGGCTTTTCAGCTCGCGCCACGGACGGACCGGTGCGCCCACTGGGGCAGTCGTGGCATTGGCGGTTATCCGCTGACGGCAGGCCGGGCAATCGTCAGGCGTGCGCGGCTTGAGCAGCCGCTGGCCCCGGACGGTGACGGCAGCAGTTCGCGACTGCGGTTGCTGGTGATGATGCCAGGCGTAGATCAGCCCGATCAGGCACAGCAGAAACAGGAGCACGAGTCGGCACAAATCAGCCGTCATCGGCGACCTCGCGACATGATTTCAGGACAATCGGACGCTACCAGGAAGGATAGGGAGCATGGCTGGGGCTGTCAAGAAGCCAGTAAGCGGGACGAGGAATTATCCACGACGGACAGAGGGAGCACCTGGCTATATGGTGCTGCGCGCTGCGTCGCAACCTGGGGTGTTAAGAGCCTGTTGGTATTTTCGCTGCTCAATAATGCGTGTTCCGACAGCGCCTGCCAAAATCGTGCCATATCTGCCGCTGTGGTATAGGCCCCCCCATCAGCCCCTCCAATGATCGGAACCGCGTAGATATTGCTACGCCATGTGCCATCCGCGTTCTCAATATAGGCTAAAGCCGTGCGTGCCGGCAGTTGATCAGCTGCGAAGTACCCCGAATCGTGCATGCCGCACACGCGAAAAATCTGCTCGGTGACATAGTCGCTCAAGCGCGTGGCAGTACACTGCTCGATGATCAGACCCAAGACCACAAAACCTGCGTTGTTGTAGGCAAAGGTTGCCCCAGGTGGACTCTGCATGGGTTGATTCTGAAACAAGGGCAGAAAATCCGCCGGTCGCCGCATGGTATACATGAGGTGGTGCTGCCATAATGCCTCATAGTCAGTCATAACCGCTTCATTGAAGTAATCCGGGATGCCTGAGGTATGGGTGAGGAGCTGATGAAGGGTGATGTGGGGATCAAACTGCGGAAATGGCACATCCACACAGTCGGTGAGCAACGTATTGGGCGAGAGCACGCCGCGCTCGATGAGCTGACAGATTGCCACGCTGGTGAAGATCTTACAGCCTGATGCAATTTGGAAGCGCGTGTCGATCTGGTTGGGGAGGGACTCCGAGCGGAGAGCTGCGCCATAGGCACACTCAAAGACGATCGCATCCCTGTGGCGCAGGGAGACCACTCCAGAAAAGGGTTCGGTGGTACGTTCACGCGTGATGGACTCCTCTAGCCGTTGTGATGGTACGTTCATACGTGTCCCTGTATATGAGCACGCCTCGGGAGCGTGCTGAGGGCGAAGTCCGTGTGATCATCTATGATGCGTGTTACGGTTCAATCAAGGCTGAGAAGGCGAGCCGAACTCGTTGCTATTATAACCCTTCAGATGGGCCCAGTCGAGATCGATTTAAGGCTCTGTGAAGCCTTTATGAGATCGCGCAGCGCGGTTAAACCGCACGTTCGGTATAACTGTAGTTTTGCAAAGTTAGGGTTGCCGTGGCTAGATCCTAGCGCTGATGGAACTTTAGGATACGGTTGGCAAAAAGCTCAGCGACGTAAACGTTACCCTGCTGATCCAGGTGCCACTGTGGTGCAATTGGATCAGAGGGACAGCATGGTCGTGGAGGATGCCAGCGCACCAGCCGACTTTTCACACAGTCTGACCCGTTGTTGGGCGCGCCGCCCATCACCCGCACACCGCCGGGATGGGGTCATGTTAGTGAATACGCCAGAGCCGGGCCGTGTTGTCTTGGCTCCCCGTAAGCAGGTATGTGCCGTCGGGCGAGAACGTGGCATAGCGCACGCTGTCTGTATGGCCGACGAACTCACGCACTTCCTTGCCGGTCTGCGCGTCCCAGAGCCGTGCGATCGTATCGCTGCCGCCGGTCACGATATACTTGCCATCCGGTGAGAAGGCCGCCGCGTACACTTCTTCACCCGCGACCGTAAAGCGGCGCAGTTCCTTGCCGCTGGTTGCATCCCAGATCCTGGCCGTACCATCGTAGCTGCCGGTCAGCACCCATTGGCCATCGGGCGAAAAGGCCACTGGGGCGACATTCGCCGTGTGACCGCGCAGCACCAGCACGTCCTTGCCCGTCAGCGGATCCCAGATGCGCGCCGTCCCATCCTCACCACTCGTGACCACCGTCTTGCCGTCCGGCGAAAAGGCCACGCGGTTCACTTCGTCAGTGGTGTGGCCCGTGTAGGTTACGAGACCCTGCGCGGTGCGCGCATCCCACACGCGCGCCGTGCCATCGTAGCCTGTGGCAACCACCAGTGTGCCATCTGGCGAGAATACCGCCTTGGCGACCTTGCCCGTATGGCCGACGAATCGGAGGAGCTCCTTGCCGGTCGCGGCGTCCCAGGTTCGGGCGGTCGTATCATTGCTCGCGGTGAGTATCTGCTTGCCGTCGGCGGAGAATATCGCACCGCGCACCTCGTCGGTGTGGCCGCTAATACGAAGGAGCTCCTTACCTGTGGCGACATCCCAGATGCGGGCGGTGTTA